>ENA-OQAZ01000829-OQAZ01000829.1-human-gut-metagenome-genome-assembly--contig:-NODE-829-length-16527-cov-3.083659_pt1 | contig 16527 bp, 25 predicted proteins | sample MGYA00242737_ERZ504531 | MGnify/ENA primary metagenome ERZ504531 (study PRJEB26092, sample SAMD00036244) | human gut metagenome | host: Homo sapiens | study: EMG produced TPA metagenomics assembly of... | reverse complement strand
ATGGACTTTGAGCAGGTGGATTACTGGCCGGAGCTGTGCGAGATCATGGACTTCAGCGAGACGAATGTCTACTCCACCTGCATGTGTGCTGGGGTGCACAGGCTGGCCTGTACTACCACTACGGCGTGCACAAGCAGCTGCTGCCGGAAAAGATGTTCGGTGTGTTCGAGCACCGGGTCACCCGCCCGTCGAACCCTTTGGTGCGCGGCTTTGACGAGGTGTTCTATGCGCCCCACAGCCGCCACACCGGCATCAGCCGCGAGGATGTGGACAACTGTAAGGCTTTGCGCATCCTTGCCGAGAGCGATGTGGCCGGGCCTTTCCTCATGAGCACCGAGAACGGACGGCAGATCTTTGTCACCGGCCACCCGGAGTACGACAAGTACACGCTGGATTCAGAGTACCGCCGCGATGTGGACAAGGGCCTGCCTATCCATGTGCCGGTGAATTACTACCCGGACGATGATCCCACAAAGCCGCCGCTGTTCCGCTGGCGTGCCCACGCCCACCTGCTGTATGAGAACTGGCTGAACTACTACGTCTACCAGAACACCCCCTACGATCTGGGCGAGATCCAGCGCGTAAAGCACGAATAAATGCACAAAAACCGGTATTGCGTCAAAATTGCGCGATACCGGTTTTTATGCTATACTGTTCCTGCGGCCCTTCTCCATTCCCCTAACCGCGGAAAGGAGGTGAACCCCTTGGAAACTCTCTCTACATTTATCCAAACCGTTGCCGCGCAGGTAGTTGCCTACTATCTGTGCACATGGATCGACGGTAAGATCGGCAAGGGCAGCGAACACTAAAAGAAGCCCCCGGTACTGACACTACCGGGGGCTTCGTGTTTCGGCATGAACCCGATGGATTCAATCTCTCTACATTGCCTATCTTTAGTATATGCAGTTTTGGGCAAAAGTCAAGCGATGAAATGTAAATTATTTTTTACGCCTTACCGGCTTTTTCTTGCGCACGCTGTAGCCAAAGGTGCCCAGCTTTTTGCCCAGTGCCAGATATTCGCCGTGGCTGTAGACGATGAGCTTTGCCTTTTCGAGACACAGCTTGCCGTTTTCGTCCAGCAGGCTTTCATCCACATCACAGGCCACCACTTCGGCAAGGAACAGGTCGTGGCTGCCCAGCGGGATCACCTGAGTTACCTTGCATTCCAGATTGACCGGGCTTTCTTCCAGAATGGGGCAGTCGGTCAGCACGCTGCCGGGGGCAGAATGCAGGCCGCAGGCAGAAAACTTGTCCACGTCACGGCCACTTTTCACGCCGCACCAGTCCACCGAACGCACCAGCGCTTCGGTGGGCAGGTTGATGGCAAACTGTCCGCTTTCCTGAATGAGGTGGTGGCTGTAGCGCTCCGGCCGAACGCTGATGGACACCATGCTGGGCTGGGTGCAGATGGTGCCCGTCCAGCCGATGGTGATGAGATTGGGCTTTTCCAGCCCGCCGCAGGACACCAATACCGGCGGTTCCGGGTTCAGCAGGGTGCTGCCCCGCCAGCTCTGTTTGCTCATCCGTGATACTTCCTTTCGTAGGGTGCCCAGGTGCGCTCGCTGATGATGTAGCGCGGGCGGGCTTTCGTCTCCATATAAATTTTGCCGATATACTCGCCAATCACGCCTAAGCACACCAGCTGCACGCCGCTCATGAAGCAGACGATGCACACGATGGAGGCCCAGCCGGCCACGCTGCTGCCCATGGCGGCGCACACGATGGCCCAGATGACTCCGATAAAGCTGATCAGGCTCACAAAGATGCCAGATCCGGTAATAAGGCGGATGGGCTTGTTGGAAAGGCTGGTGATGCCGTCAAAGGCAAGGGCCAGCATCTTGCTCAGGGGGTAGTGGCTCTCACCGGCAAGGCGTTCGTGGCGCTCATAGGTGACTACCTCGCTCTTGAAGCCAACCAGCGGCACCATGCCGCGCAGGAAAATGTTCACTTCCCTGTAGTCGGCAAAGCTTTCCAGCACACGGGTGCTGATGAGGCGGTAGTCTGCGTGGTTGAACACGATGTCTGCGCCAGAGCGTTCATCACATGGTAAAAGCCCTCGGCGGTGAAGCGCTTGAAGAAGGTGTCTGTATCGCGGCGGCTGCGCACGCCGTAGACCACCTCGGCACCGTCCAGATACTTTTTAACCATCTCGTCCATGGCGTTGATGTCGTCCTGACCATCACAGTCGATGGAAATGGTAACATCGCAGGTGCCGCTGTGCAGTGCCTCCATCAAGCCTGCCAGCACGGCGTTCTGGTGGCCGCGGTTGCGGCTCTGGGAAATGCCGATGTAGTGCTCGTCCTGTGCGGCAAAACTCTGGATCAGTTCCCATGTCTTGTCTTTGGAGCCATCGTTCACGAACAGCACCCGGCTCTTTTCACTCACAAGGCCCTGTGCGGCAAGGCCGCTGATCTTTTCCAGAAACATGGGAGCTGTAATGGGCAGCACCTGCTCCTCGTTGTAACAGGGGATCACGATCCATAAAATCGGTTTTGACATATTTAAAAATACTCCTATATTAAAAATAACAAGATGATGCCGCTGACGGTTACGGCCTTCCAGTGAAAAAGAGTTTTAGAAAAATCCGTAGATTTTTCTAAAACTCAAATATAAAAATAAAATTTCAGCTGAATACAGCCAAAGCGCACGCGGCGGCTATTCAAATGGTCACTGCACCATTTGCTTCAGTACCGCAGGCTCCAGCAGCTTGAAGCTGCTTTTGTAGGTGTCCAGCAGGCCGTCCCGCTGCATCTGGCTCAGCTCGCGGCTGAGGGCGCTGCGGTCGCAGTTCAGGTAATCTGCCAGCTGGATGCGGGAGAACGGGATGCTGAAGGTCAGGCTGCCAGCCCGCTCGGCTTCACTGAGCAGATAGGCGCACACTTTGGCCCGTAGGCTTTTGAGCACCAGCAGGTCGATGCGGCGGGAGAGGGAAAAATATTTATCGCTGATGGTGCGCACCAGATTGCGCAATGTCTGCTGGTGCGCCGGACTGCCATCCGAAAGCAGCAGCCGCTCGTAGGGAATCAGCAGCACCTCGCAGGGCACCGAAGCCATCACCGTGACCGGGCTTGCCAGACTGGAACCGCTCAGCACATCGCCGAACACGCCGCCCGGTTCCATGTGAGTGATGGGAATGCGCGCACCCTGCGGCCCGGGACGGTAGCTTCCAGCTCACCGGACAGTACGATGCCCACCCTGCGGTTGGGTTCGCCCGCCAGAACAAGCGCTTCGCCTTTGCCATAGCTGCGCATAACGGCACCCAGCTGAGCCAGCAGGGTCTGCAGCTCTTCAGGGGTCAGACCATTGAATAAAGAGGTGGAGCATAACAGCGGAAGAAAGTTTTCATCACAATTCCGTGGGAAAGATCCGGCTTCCCACAGCCCTCCTGCAATTCCGTTGCACACGCAACGGTATTTTTGACTCTATTATAGTAAACTTAGACCCGCAAAGCAAATGATTTTGCAAATTTGCCTTGTAAAAAATATGAAAAGACCGACCCATGGTTCTGTGCAAAATTTTCAGGCACAAAATGGCGCGGTCTTGTGAGGAAAGAGGGAACCCCGCATGAAAAAACTGACATCCATGCTGCTGGCTCTGGCCCTTGTGCTGAGCCTTGCCGCCTGCGGCGGTGCGGCATCCAGCTCTGTTGCATCCAGTGCAGCTTCCAGCGAAGCTGTCCCCGAGGCTGCTTCGGAAGCCGCTTCCAGTGAGGAAGCAAAGGAACTGTCCACCACCGATGCGCTGCGCATTGCCGGCCTGAAAGGCCCCACACCATGGCCTTGTCAACCTGCTGAGCATGGAAGAGGATGACACCGCTTCCATGGATTACGACCTGCAGCTTTACGGCGCTGCCGATGAGATCGTGCCGCTGCTGATGAAGGGCGAGCTGGACATGGCTTCCATCCCGGCAAATCTGGCCGCCACCCTGTATCAGAAGACGGAGGGCGGCATTCAGGCTGTGGCAGTCAACACGCTGGGCGTGCTGTACGTAGTGGAAAAAGGCGGCGATACGATCCAGTCCATGGCAGACCTTGCAGGCCGTACCATCCTGTCCACCGGCAAGGGCACCACGCCGGAGTACGTGCTGCGCTATCTTCTGAACGCCAACGGCATCGACCCGGACAAGGATGTGACCATTGAATACTACAGCGAGGCCACCGAGGTCACGGCCCAGATGGCCAATACCGAGGATGCCATTGCAGTTCTGCCCAGCCTATGTGACTGCAGCCGGCCTGCAGGACGACACCCTGCGTGTGGCCCTCGACCTGACCGAGGAATGGAACAAGGTCGCGGATACGCAGCTCATCACCGGCGTGACCGTGGTGCGCAAGGAGTATGCCGAGGAACACCCGGATGTTGTGGCCGCATTCCTTACCGACTACGCCAAGAGCGTGGAAGCTGCCAACGCCGATTTGGACGGCACTGCCGCTCTGTGCGAGGAGCAGGGTGTTGTGGCCAAGGCTGCCATTGCCAAGAAGGCCCTGCCCAACTGCAACATCGTCTGCCTGACCGGCGACGAGCTCAAGACCAACGCATCCGCTTATCTGCAGGTGCTGTTTGATGCCGACCCCAAGGCAGTGGGCGGCGCAATGCCCGGCGACGATTTCTACTGGACTGCCGAGTGATTTCTCAATAAGCCATCTCTCCGGCCGCTGTGCGATTGGTACGCACGGCGGCTTTTTTGTTTGCACAAAATGCTTGTATCCCAGCTTTTGTGCTCCCTGCACAAATTTAAAGACAATTTTTTGTGAACGAAAATGAATGGAATTGACTGGAAATGATTGATTTTGGTGCTGTATTTGCTATAATAAAGATGCAATCAACCAAAACAACGCACAAACGGTCATAAACCGTCAAAGATAAGATCAAACCAAAGGAGAGAGAATGCCGATGCTGGCAGAAGAACGCTTCAGCCTGATCATGGAACAGCTGAACCGCAAGCGCACCGTGACGGTGCAGGAACTGTGCGAGGCGCTGAACACCAGCGAATCCACCATCCGGCGCGACCTGACCGAACTGGACCGGCTGGGCAAGCTGAACAAGGTGCACGGCGGTGCCACCCTGCCGGACAGCCGTTTTCTGGCGGATGAACCCACCATGGAGGCCAAGGAGTCGCAGGCTGTGGAGCAGAAGCGCAGCATCGCGCAGGCGGCGGCAAAGCTCATCAACGCCGATGATTTTGTGTTCATCGATGCAGGCTCCACCACGCTGGAGCTGGTGCGTGCACTGGCGGGGGATGCCCTCAAAGCCAGCTATGTGACCAACGGCGTGGCCCATGCCCGGGCACTGGCCCGAAAGGCTGCCGGGTGTATCTGCCCGGAGGACTGCTGCGGCCCGAGACCGAAGCTATTGTGGGTGCACCCACAGTCACCAGCCTGCAGCGCTACAATTTTACCAAGGCGTTCATGGGTGCCAACGGTGTGGCGCTGGATGCCGGTTTTACCACGCCGGACCCCGAGGAAGCTGCCGTGAAAGCAGCGGCAGTGCACCGTGCACGGGAAGCCTGGTTCCTTGTGGATGATGCCAAGTTTTCCCGCATCTACCCGGCAGTCATTGCGACCTGCAGGGCGGTGCCATTCTCACCAACCGCTGCCCCAACCCCAAATACAAACAATTCACGCTGGTAAAGGAGACGGAAGTATGATTTATACCGTAACATTCAACCCGGCCATTGACTATGTGGTGCGTTTGGATGCACCGCTGGAAGTAGGCGAGGTGAACCGCGCCAAAGGCGAGGACTGCGTGCTGGGCGGCAAGGGCATCAATGTGTCCGGTGTGCTGGCACAGCTGGGCTGCGAGAGCGTGGCGCTGGGCTTTGTGGCCGGTGAGACCGGCGCATGGCTGGAACGCGGTCTTGCTGCACAGGGCTTAAAGACCGATTTTGTGCATCTGGAACAGGGCATGACCCGCATCAATGTCAAGATCAAGGCAGGGCAGGAGACCGAGCTGAACGGCGCGGGCCCCGACATTCCGGAGAGCGCCATGCAGGAGCTGGAAAAGAAGCTGGACAGCCTGAACGAGGATGATATCCTCATTCTGGCGGGCAGCATCCCGGCAAGCCTTTCGCAGGATACCTACGAGCGGCTGCTGGCCCGGCTGCAGGGCAGGGGCGTGCGTGCTGTGGTGGATGCCACCCGCGACCTGCTGGTGAACGTGCTGCAGTACCACCCCTTCCTCATCAAGCCCAATAACCACGAGCTGGGCGAGATCGTGGGCAGGGTGCTGACTACGGACGAAGAGATCATTGCTGCGGCCCGCACCCTACAGCAAAAGGGCGCTCGCAACGTGCTGGTAAGCATGGCGGGCGACGGTGCCCTGCTGGTGGACGAAAATGGCGAGGTGCACCGCATCGGCTGCCCCAAGGGCAAGGTCGTAAACAGCGTGGGCGCAGGCGACAGCATGGTGGCCGGCTTTGTGGCTGGCTGGATGCAGACCCGGAGCTATTCCTTTGCACTGCGTTTGGGCACCGCCTGCGGCAGTGCAACGGCGTTCAGCCTTGGCCTTGCCACCAAAGAAAAAATCGACGAACTGATGAAGGAAATCTGACCCTCTGTGACGGAGAGGGTTGCAGTTATACAGGAAGGGAGAAAAATCATGCGTATTACGGAATTATTCACCGCGCAGTCCATCGCACTGGATGAGGCTCTGACCGATCAGGAGCAGATCATCAGCCATCTGGTGGAGCTGCAGGCCACCCATGGCAACATCACGGACAAGGATGCCTACAAAAAGGCCCTTTATGCCCGTGAGGCGGAGGGCTCCACCTATGTGGACAACGGCATCACAGTGCCCCACGCCAAGACCAATGTAGTCACCCGGCCCAGTCTGGCGGCGCTGCGGCTGAGCAGCCCTGTGCAGTACAATGCCGAGGACGACGGTACCACCGACCTGCTGTTTGCCATTGCGGCTCCGGAAAACGGCAGCCTGCATGTGGACATGCTGGCCCGTATGATGCAGATGCTGATGAACGAGGACTTTGTAGAGAAGCTGAAGGCCGCAAAGACCCCTGCAGAGTTCCTTGACTGCATCGATACACAGGAGGAGGCTCAGTTCGGCGCGGAGAGCTTCACCCAGCAGGAGATCCCCCAGAGCGGCTACCGCATTCTGGCCGTGACCGCCTGCGTCAACGGCATCGCCCACACCTATATGGCAGCGGAAGCCCTGACCAAGGCCGGTGACAAGCTGGGGCTGCCCACCAAGGTGGAGACCAATGGCTCGGATGGAGCAAAGAACATCCTCACCAGAGAAGAGATCGCAAACTGCGACGGCATCATCGTGGCAGCAGAAAAGAAGGTGGAGACCGCCCGCTTCGACGGCAAGCCGGTGCTGTTCACCCGGGTGGACGATGGCATCCACAAGCCGGAGGAGCTCATCAAGAAGATCGTGCACGGCGAGGTGCCTGTTTACCACGCCGAGGGCGGCGCACAGCCGCCGAGGATGCTTCCGGCAAGGACAGCTTTGGCCGCGCTCTGTACAAGAACCTGATGAACGGTGTCTCCCACATGCTGCCCTTCGTGGTGGGCGGCGGCATCATGATCGCACTGGCGTTCCTGCTGGACGATTACACCATCGATCCCTCCAACTTTGGCATGAACACCCCGGTCGCTGCCTTCTTTAAGACGGTGGGCAGCGCAGCCTTCGGTTACATGCTGCCCATCCTGTCTGCCTTCATCGCCATGTCCATCGCGGACCGTCCGGGTCTGGCGGTCGGTTTTGTGGGCGGTGTGCTGGCCATGAACGGCACCAACTTTGCAGGCATTGCAGCGGGTGAGACCACCGGTGTTTCCGGCGGCTTCCTTGCTGCACTGCTGGCCGGTTTTGCTGCAGGTATATCGTCGAGCTGCTGAAAAAGATCACCGAAAAGCTGCCTGCCAGCCTGAATGGCATCCGTCCCATGCTCATCTACCCGCTGGGCGGTATGCTCATCCTCGGCGCAGTGATGTGCGGCATCAACCCGGTCATGGGCATGATCAACACTGCCATGACCGATTGCCTGAACGCCATGGGCGGCACCTCCAAGGTGCTGCTGGGTGCCATCGTGGCCGGTATGATGAGCATTGATATGGGCGGCCCGTTCAACAAAGCAGCTTACGTCTTTGGCACGGCAGCCCTTGCCTCCGGCAACTATGAGGTGATGGCCGCTGTCATGGTGGGCGGCATGGTTCCTCCCATCGCCATCGCCCTGTCCACCACCTTCTGCCCCAAGAAGTGGACTGCGACGAGCGCCGCAACGGCATCGTGAACTACGTCATGGGCCTGTGCTTCGTCACCGAGGGCGCGATCCCTTATGCAGCAGCAGATCCGCTGCGCGTCCTGCCCAGCTGCGTGGCCGGTGCAGCGGTGGCCGGTGCGCTCTCTATGACCTTCGGCTGCGCTTTGCGTGCACCGCACGGCGGCATCTTCGTGTTCCCTGTGGTTGACCACACAGTGCTGTACTGTGTGGCGCTGGCTGTGGGCAGCGTGCTGGGTGCTGTGATCCTGAGCCTGCTCAAGAAAAACCGTACCGACGCAGAATAAACGCCATTTCCTCCATATTCGAGATACTTCATAAAGCTGCGGCAAGCCCCCGGGGAGACCCGGGGGCTTGCTGTATTACGCAGGATCGCGCGAAGGATCAGAAGGATAAAAAGAAAAAGTAACCGCCCACGACTTCCAATCCAATCGGATATAACATGATACACCCGCTGTCAAAAACGCGGCAAGAACCATTTTCACAAAAAATGCAGCAAAGAACAGCGCGAAACACCGCATTTGCTGGAAAAAACTTTGAAGCCGCCCTTTTGGATTGCACCCGGTTTTTGAGTGTGGTATACTGTTTCTGTTATGGAAAAGTTCCGGTGCGGTGTGCCGGGCACAGCAAAGAGGAAAAAGGAAACGAACGATGAAAATTGGATTTGACAACGACAAATATCTCTCGATGCAGTCAGAACATATCCGCGAGCGCATCAAGAAATTTGACAACAAGCTCTATCTGGAATTCGGCGGCAAGCTGTTCGATGATTACCACGCGTCCCGCGTACTGCCGGGCTTCCAGCCCGATTCCAAGCTGCAGATGCTGCTGCAGCTGAAGGATCAGGCCGAGGTGGTCATCGTTATCAGCGCCGAGGACATCATCAGCAACAAGATCCGCGGCGACTACGGCATCACCTACGATCTGGATGTGCTGCGCCTGATCGATGCCTTCCAGGAAGTAGGCCTGTATGTGGGCAGCGTGTGCGTGACCAAGTACGCCGCTGCACCGGAGGTGGAGGCCTTTGAAAAGCGGCTGAACAGTCTGGGCATCCGCACCTTCCGCCACTACAAAATTCCCGGCTATCCCAACGATGTGGCCCGCATCGTCAGCGACGAGGCTACGGCAAGAACGATTACATCGAGACCCAGCGCCCACTGGTGGTCATCACGCCCCCGGCCCCGGAAGCGGCAAAATGGCCACCTGCCTTTCCCAGCTGTACCATGAGTACAAGCGCGGCGTGAAGGCCGGTTACGCCAAGTTCGAGACCTTCCCCATCTGGAACATTCCCCTCAAGCACCCGGTGAATCTGCCTACGAGCCGCTACAGCCGACCTGAACGATGTGAACATGATCGACCCGTTCCATCTGGAAGCCTACGGCGTGACCACCGTCAACTACAACCGCGATATTGAGATCTTCCCGGTGGTGAACGCCATGTTTGAGCTGATCGCCGGCAAAAGCCCGTATAAGTCCCCCACGGACATGGGTGTGAACATGGCAGGCAACTGCATCGTGGACGATGCGGTCTGCCGCGAAGCCTCCCGCAAGGAGATCCTGCGCCGCTACTTCAAGTGCCTGTGTGAGCAGAAGATCACCGGCACGGTCAAGGAGACCGAGCGCTACAAGCTGGAACTGCTGATGAATCAGGCCGACCTGACCGTGGGCCAGCGCGAAGTGGAAAAGCAGGCTCATGCCCGCAGCGAGAGCACCGGCGGGGCCCTGCTGCCGCCATTGAGCTGCCGGACGGCACCGTTGTTACCGGCAAGACCGGTCCGCTGCTGGGTGCAGCAGCATCTGCTCTGATGAATGCTCTCAAGGTGCTGGCCGGTATCCCGCAGGAGACCGACCTTGTGAGTGCGGCTTCCATTGAGCCCATCCAGACCCTCAAGACCAACTATCTGGGCGGCAAGAATCCCCGCCTGCACACCGACGAGATCCTGATCGCGCTTTCCAGCTCGGCTGCTTCCAACGAGCAGGCTGCAGCGGCCATGCATCAGCTGCCCAACCTCAAGGGCTGCGATGTGCACTCCACCGTGCTGCTTTCGGGTGTGGATACCAGCACCCTGAACCGGCTGGGAATGTACCTGACCTGTGACCCTGTTTACGAGGAAGAGGACCGCAAGTACCACAAGCAGTAAATTATACAAAAAACAAAACAGGCGCATCCAAAGGCCGAAAGGCTGGCGGATGCGCTTGTTTTTATTGGTTCAGATGCCGGTAAAATAAGGTCTGTACTTTTCTGCGTACAGCTGGGTGCCCATGCGGCGCAGGCCGCCGTACAGGTGCCGCCGGATCAGCGGTTCAATGGCATCCAGGTCTTTTTCCCGGATCACCCGCAAAATTTCCCGGTGCTCGCTCAGCACATCCGGCACATTGTTGGCCCGCACCACATCCAGACGGGTAAAGCGGGAATAATCCGGCTGCGGCTTTGTCAGGTTCTGCCAGATGTACCACTTGTTCATGCTGCAAAACCAGATGGCGTGCATTTCCAGATCCAGCGTCAGGAAGGCATTGATATCCACGTTGTCCGGGTCGGTCATGGTCTGGGCCATCTCTTCCAGTAGGTCATATTTGTGCTTGATTTCGATGTACTCTTTGGGCGAACAGACCTGAATGAAATCACGCAGGACCATGCTTTCCACAGCGGTGCGCTGGTACACGATCTGATCCACGATATCCAGATCAATGGGGGTGACGATGGTGCCCTTGCAGGGAATGATCTGCACAAAGCCGTTCTGTTCCAGCCGCTGCAGGGCAGCGCGCACCGGTGTGCGCGAAATGCCGAACCGTTTGCACAGCTGATTTTCGCTGATGGTCTCTCCGGGCTTGATCTTCAGCGTAACGATTTCATATTCCAGCGTCTGGTAGATGTCCTCCGGATGCAGCTGTTCAGCCATGTGCTCACACTCCATTTACATAGTTGATGATAAGATATTTCTATTTTAGCCTGCCGAAAAGAGATTGTCAACGCATGAGAATGAAGTATACAATAGCCTGTATACAAGTATAGGAAAAGCTCCGAAATTTATCATATCTGACAAAAATTGATATATCAGATGAAAATGAACGGAATTGTGTCATCAGATTGTAACAGTTTTCACGAGAAACGGATAAGATTGTTAGTTATGCACAAAGAAACTTTACGAAGTTGGTGAAGTTTGGCTCTTGTGCGGATGTGAATTTTCTGTTGCGATTAGCGTGCAATGAAAATGCTGTATACAGGGGCCGCCAAAAACTTTGCTAGAGTACAAGGCAAAACGGCACCCTTGAAACAAGGAGGAAGAAGATTATGAAAAAGGTCTCTCGTCGCAATTTCCTGAAGGTGTCTGGTGCAATGGCAGCTGCAGGTGCTCTGGCAGCCTGCGGCGGTTCCGGTGCATCCACTCCGGCTGCTTCCGGCGCAGCATCTACCAGCACTGCAGCAAGTGCCGCAGCAGCCGGTGAGGACAAGTTTGCATCTCTGGGCGACTTCACCATGACCGTGGGTCATGCACAGCCCGAAGGCAACCCCCGCTTTGTTTCCATGGAGCAGTTTGCCGCCGATGTGGCAGAGGCCACCAACGGCCATGTGAAGATTGAGTTTACGGCAACGGCCAGCTGGGCACCGAGAAGGAGATGCTGGAGCAGGTCGTGGCCGGCACCGTGCAGGGCATGCGCGGCGGTCAGTTCGACTTCAGCCCCCGTCTGCTGATGTTCACCCTGCCCTTCCTGACCAACACCCGTGCGCAGGTCACGGCTCTGCTGCAGAGCGATCTGGCACAGAAGGTGTGCGCTGAGGCCGAAGGCGAGACGGGCACTGTCATCATTACCCTGTGCGATGCAGGCGCTACCGCCAGTTCTCCAACTCCAAGCACCCCATCAAGCTCCCGCAGACCTGAAGGGCCTGAAGATGCGCACCAACGGTATGAAGACCATTGACATGACCTTCCAGGCAATGGGTGCTACCACCACTACCATCCGTACTCCGACCTGTACATGGGCCTGAAGACCGGCGTTGCAGACGGTCAGGAGAACCCTTGGGTCAACGTGGAGGGCATGAAGTTCTATGAAGTGCAGAAGTACTTCACCGAGGTCAACTACCAGTTCCATCCGGATCCCTTCTATGTGAACGCAGCATGGTGGAACGGCCTGCCCGAGGAGTACCGCGATATCATTAACGAGTGCGCCACCAAGATGGGCGAGTACAACGACGAGCTGATCGACAAGAACTCCAGCGCCGCAAAGCAGACCATCGTGGATTCCGGCTGCGAAGTCTATGAGCTCTGCCGATGAGCTGAAGCCTTCCAGACCGCTGTGCAGTCCGTGTACGACCAGTGTGTCACCGAGGGCATCTGCACCGCCGACGAGATCAAGGAGATGCAGGATATCGTCGCAAAGGCATAAGCAGAAACGACCAAAGGCTAGAACGGCCATGTTACGGTAAAGGCGAGAGGGCAGCCTGCGGGCTGCCCTCTGCTGTAACAGGCCAATGGAAAAAGTTGTAAAATAACCGAAAGGGGCTGAGCACCATCGAAAAGCTGAAAAAAATCGGCAAGAAGCTGTTTGACATATACTTTACCATCGGCGTGATCGCATGGCACTGCTGGCAGCTCTTGTGATCTTTACCGTTATTGCGCGCTACTGCTTCTCCCTGAGCTGGAAGCAGCTGGCAGAGTTCAACACCACCCTGTTTGCCTTTACCACCTTCTGGGGCATGGGCATCAACGTGATCAAGGACGAGCACGTCATGATCGACATCCTTTACGACGGTGTCAAGCCTGCCCGCAAGCGCTGGCTGGCTATCGTCAATTACCTCATCGTGCTGGCTGTGGTGCTGGTGTTCACCTATCAGGGCTTCAAGTATGTGGGCGTTGCCGGTAAGCAGATCAGTCAGGGCATGGAGATCCCCATGATGTATATGTACGGCATCATGCCGGTGTGCGGCATCATCTGTGCCATCTGCGTCGTGATCAAGATCATCACCCTGTACAAGGCCGATATTTCCTACTTTGCGCCCAAGAATCAGGCGCTGAGCCGTGACGACGCATAAGCGGAAAGGGGAGAATACACAACTATGGCAATGCTCATCCTTCTGGTGCTGCTGATCTTCTTTGCCGCGCTGGGCATCCCGCTGGCTTTCGCCATCGGCGCTTCCTGCGTGACCTACATCCTGATCTATGCACCTACCTTTATTACCATGCTGCCGCAGCGCGTGTGGAACGGTGCCTACAGTGAGCTGATGATCGCCATGCCGCTGTTCATGCTGGCTGGTGAGCTGATGAACACCGGCGGCATCACCCAGCGCATCATCAACTTCTGCATGGAGCTGCTGCGGCCCATCCGCGGTGGTCTGGGCGAAGTGAACATCGTGGCTTCCATGATCTTTGGCGGTATTTCCGGCTCCTCTGTGGCCGATACCTCGGCTCTGGGTTCCATCCTGATCCCCGCCATGGAGAAGGAAGGGTACCCGCCGGAAGCTTCTGCCGGTATCACGGTGGCATCCTCCACCATGGGCATGATCATCCCGCCCTCCACCCCCATGATCGTTTACTCCATGATCTCCGGTGCATCGTGGGTGCGCTGTTCGTGGCAGGTGCCGTGCCCGGCATCCTGATCGGTCTGACTCAGCTGGTGCTGGTGTACATCATCAGCGCCAAGAAGGCTGGCATCCGGAAAAGATCAAGTTTGACGGCAAGCGCGCCGCCAAGAGCCTGCTTTCCGGCATTCCTGCCTCATCATGCCGCTGTTCATCATCATCTGCGTTTCCTTCGGCGTGTGCACTGCATCCGAAAGTGCCGGTGTGGCCGTGCTGTATTCCATGCTGGTGGGCTTCTTCGTCTACAAGGAGCTGACATGGAAGGGTGTCTGGGAGGCTTTGAAAAAGACCCTGATCTCTTCTTCCTCCATCATGCTCATCATCGGCTTCACCACCATCTTTACATGGGTGCTGACCATGCAGAAGGTGCCGCAGACGGTGGGTGCCTTCTTCATGTCCCTGAACATGCCCGCATGGGCCATTGCACTGATCTTTGATGTGCTGATTCTGATGATCGGCACCTTCATCGACGTCAGCCCGGCCATCCTGCTGCTCACCCCCATCCTGCTGCCGGTCATGGTGCAGTACGGCTTCTCGCCGCTGCAGTTCGGTGCCATGATGATCACCGGTCTGGCCATCGGTCTGGTCACTCCGCCGGTCGGCATGTGCCTGAACGCCTGCAACAAGATCAACCGTATGCCCATCATCGAGATCTTCAAGGGCGCAGCGCCTACGTGATCTGCAACGTGATCGTTCTGATCTCTATCAGCCTATGGGGCCCGCTTACTACCGCCCTGCCGCAGCTGCTGGGCTACAGCATCTTCTGAAATCAACGCGTATACCTCTTATAAAGACAGGCAGCGCTCCCTTGGGGGGCGCTGTTTGTTTTTTGCACGCAAACAGGCGGGACAGTTGTATTTGACGGACAGATATGGTACACTAAGGCCACTTGTGTATAGGAATATAGGAAAAGAGGAATTAAATCATGGATACGCAAAAACAAAAGCGCAGCGCCTTTTCCGGCAAGATCGGCTTTGTGCTGTCGGCCGCAGGCGCTTCGGTAGGTCTGGGCAACATCTGGCGGTTTCCGTACCTCGCCGCGAAATACGGCGGCGGCATTTTTCTGCTGGTGTACATCGTGCTGGCCGTCACCTTTGGCTACACGATGATCGTGGCCGAAACGGCACTGGGCCGCATGACCCACAAAAGCCCGGTGGGTGCCTTTGGCGCCTTTGGCAAAAAGGGCGGCCTGCGGTTCGGCGGCTGGATCAATGCGGTCATCCCTATTCTGATCGTGCCGTACTATTCGGTCATTGGTGGATGGGTCATCCGCTATCTGTCGGAGTATATCAGCGGCCATGGCAGTGAGCTTTCGCAGGACGGTTATTTTTCCAATTTCATTTCCAGCGGACTGTCGGCAGAGGTGTGCTTTCTGATCTTCACGGCCTTTACGCTGGCCATCATCTTTGCAGGTGTGCGCAACGGCGTGGAGCGTGTTTCCAAGGTGATGATGCCGGTGCTGGTGGTGCTTTCGGTGGTCATTGCGGGCTACTCGGTCACGCGCCCGGGTGCGTTGGCAGGCGTGAAGTATTTTCTGGTGCCGAACGTGGCAAACTTTTCCTGGATGACGGTGGTCACGGCCATGGGCCAGATGTTCTATTCGCTGTCCATCGCTATGGGCATTCTGGTCACCTTTGGCTCCTATATGAAGAAGGAGGTCTCCATTGAGGAATCCACCGAGAACGTGGAGGTGTTTGACACGGCCATTGCATCATGGCGGGCTGATGATCATTCCGGCGGTGTTCTCCTTCTCCGGCGGCGACCCGGACACCCTGCAGGCCGGCCCGGCGCTGATGTTCATTACCATCCCCAAGGTGTTCGAGAGCATGGGCTTTGGCCATGTGGTGGGCATCCTGTTCTTTTTGCTGGTGCTGTTTGCAGCCGTGACCAGCTCCATTGCCCTGACCGAGAGCGCTGTCTCCACCTTTGAGGACGAGCTGGGCTGGAGCCGCGAGCGCGCAACGGCACTGATCGGCCTGATCATGGTGGCGCTGGGCAGCCTTTCGGCACTGGCTATGGCCCGCTGGCGGGCGTGACGGTGTTCGGAATGCAGTTTCTGGATTTCTTCGATTTCCTCACCAACTCTGTCATGATGCCCATTGCAGCCATTGCTATCTGCCTGCTGGTGTCCCGCGTGATCGGCGTGCAGAAGATCGAAGAAGAGGTGACGCTGGGCGGCAAGCCCTTCCGCCGTAAAAAGATCTTCAACTTCATGATCCAGTATCTGTGCCCCATCTTTGCGGCCATTATCCTGATCAGCTCTGTGGCAAATGCTCTGGGCTGGATCGCAATGTAAAACAAAAAAGCGCAGAAGGTGTTTCTCAAAGGAAGCCTTCTGCGCTTTTTTGTATGTCCAAAAGATTTTCTTATGCTGTGAAGTTGCATAAAGCATAGAAAACGGCGATTTTGGCCTCAATTAGCTGGAAGCCTGATTTTATTAGCTGGAACCGAAAATTCTGCTAATGGCATTCGCTGGCTAATTTTGGCGATCGGTTCAAAATGAAAAATGCGAAGATCGTTTTTCACATGGAAAAATGACCTTCGCATTTTCTTAAAATGGCGTCCCCGCCCGGATTCGAACCGGGGGCCTCAAGGCTTAGGAGTAGGGGCTTGAAGCCATAAATTCCTAGGCAAAAGTAGGTAAAACAAGTAACGTTTTAATCAATTGATTTTTTGTTGCGCTGTCAATCTGAGTAAAGAACACAAACCCGAATAAAACA
>ENA-OQAZ01000828-OQAZ01000828.1-human-gut-metagenome-genome-assembly--contig:-NODE-828-length-16528-cov-1.654838_pt1 | contig 16528 bp, 29 predicted proteins | sample MGYA00242737_ERZ504531 | MGnify/ENA primary metagenome ERZ504531 (study PRJEB26092, sample SAMD00036244) | human gut metagenome | host: Homo sapiens | study: EMG produced TPA metagenomics assembly of... | reverse complement strand
CTTGCCGGTATCATTGACCAATGAGATGGGGGTAAAGTATCAAGATCACTCGGACGGCGATCGAAAACCGGGGAGATGGCGGCAATCCTTAATAATCTGCAGGAGGGCGATGTGCTTTTCGTAGATGAGATCCACCGTCTGAACCGTCAGGTGGAGGAGGTACTCTATCCGGCCATGGAAGACTATGCGATCGACATTGTGATCGGAAAAGGAGCTTCCGCCAGATCGATCCGCCTGGATCTGCCGAAATTTACACTGGTCGGGGCAACGACAAGGGCAGGCCTTCTGACGGCACCTTTGCGGGATCGTTTCGGAGTGGTACATCACCTGGAATTTTATACAGAAAAAGAGCTGCAGACGATCATCATGCGGTCGGCGGATGTACTGAATGTGGAGATCGATCCGCAGGGAGCCGCCGAGCTTGCCAAACGTTCCAGGGGAACGCCAAGGCTTGCAAACCGTCTTTTGAAACGTGTCCGCGATTTTGCACAGGTGCGTTACGATGGAAAGATCACAGGAGAAGTAGCATCCTTCGCCTTGGATCTTCTGGAGGTGGATTCCTGTGGACTTGATCAGACGGACCGCCGGATCCTCTATACGATGACAGAGAAATTTATGGGCCGTCCGGTCGGGCTGGATACTCTGGCAGCGGCGATCGGTGAGGATGCCGGAACGATCGAAGAAGTTTATGAGCGTTTCTGATCAAAAACGGGTTTATCATGCGTACACCGAGGGGAAGAGTGGTCACAGATCTTACGTATCAGCACCTTGGAATTGAAAAAGAAGAAACGAAATGAAAAAAGATTTGTAATATTCTCTTTGTAAATAATTGCGATATGAGGTTATAATAGGGAAAGATCATGCGTCAAGTAATTACCGAAAGAGAGGAAGTACACAGGATGTCATCCAAAAACAAAACGGAAGTACTCATTGATGGGAAGATTATACCTGAGTGGATATGAGAGTGAAGAGTATCTGCAGCGGGTTGCCACATATATCAATAACAAACTGGCAGAATTAAAAAAACTGGATGGTTACGCAAGACTGTCCCAGGAGTTGAAAAGCATCCTGCTGGAGTTGAATGTTGCAGATGATTATTTTAAAGCCAAGAATCAGGTGGAGATGTCGAAGAAGAGTTGGCACAGAAAGATCAGGAACTGTACGATTTGAAACATGAACTGATCTCCACTCAGATCAAGCTGGAAGATGCAGCAAAAGAGCTGGAAGCTTTAAAAGAACAGACAACAGAGTACCAGAAGCAGATTGTAAAACTGGAGACAGAGTTGGGCAAGTAATACAGACAGAGGTTGGAACGACACAAAGAGCCGGAGAAAAGGCAGTTCGGCATTGCGTCTGCCAACCTTTTTAAGTTTACATGAAAACAGGTGGCTTTTGCCATGAAAAGTACAGGAGGGATTTTGTGGAAACAGAAGTTCTGGCACCGGCAGGTTCGATCGAAGGATTAAAAGCTGCATTGTATGCAGGTGCAGATGCAGTCTATACAGGAGGCAGAATGTTTGGTGCGAGGGCGTATGCAAACAATCTGTCTGATGAGGAGTTGTCAGAATGCATCGATTACTGTCATCTGCACAATAAAAAATTATATCTGACAACCAATACGCTAATGAAACAGTCGGAGATTTATCAACTGGCAGACTGGCTGGTGCCGTTTTATGAGCAGGGTCTGGATGCCGTGATCGTGCAGGATTTCGGGGCATTTGCTTTTTTGAAAAGAGAATTTCCCAATCTGGATCTTCATGCCAGCACACAGATGTCGGTCCATTCCGTGCAAAGTGCAGCTTTATTGGAAAAACTGGGAGCATCCAGAGTTGTTCCGGCAAGAGAGATCAGCCTGGAGGAGATCGCAGCGATCCGGCAGAATACTTCTCTGGAAATCGAATGTTTTGTGCACGGGGCACTTTGTTACTGTTATTCCGGTCAGTGTCTGATGAGCAGTATGATCGGAGGACGCAGCGGGAACCGTGGACGCTGTGCACAGCCGTGCAGACTTCCTTATGTATATGAAGGAAAAGAGCAGTTCTGGCTAAGTCCGAAAGACATCTGTACTTTGCAGATTTTGCCAGAGGTTCTGGAAGCGGGTGTGGATTCTCTGAAGATCGAAGGCAGGATGAAGCGAACGGAGTATGCAGCAGGTGTGGCAGCCATGTACCGCAAATATGTGGATCTTTACCGTAAAAAAGGAAAGAAGGATATCATGTGGAGAAAAAAGATATCCAGGATTTGATGGATCTGTATAACCGGGGCGGTTTTTCCACAGGATATTATCAGAGATACCATGGTGTGTCGATGATGTCCATGAAGCGGCAGAATCACTACGGGACAGAAGGTGCCATGCTTCTGGAACAGAGAAAAGGCGGACAGCTTACTTTTAAAGCACTGGAAAATCTGCAAAAAGGTGATATGCTGGAGTCCGCAACGGTAGCGGAAGATGTGAAAAAAGGCAGGATCTTTTCCATGAAAGTCCGCGATGCGGGCAGACTGCAGAAGGGAGGCATCTGGAATCGCACGTACAATGCAAAACTGATGGAAGGACTGAAAGAGAAGTATATCGGGAAGATCCTCTATGAAAAAATTAAGGGCAAGTTAATGATTTTTAAAGGGAAACCTGCTATACTGACGGTGACATATGACGGGCCGGAAGGCAGGATCACGGCCTCCCAGAGCGGAGCGATTGTACAGGCGGCACAGAAACAGCCGATTGCGGAGGAACGTGTAAGAAAACAGATGATGCGTACCGGAAATTCGCCGTATCTGTTTGAACATCTTCAGGTTATGATGGATGAGGAGTGTTTTCTTCCGATGCAGAGTTTCAATGAACTTCGACGGGGGGCTCTGGAAGCATTACAGGAAAAACAGCTGCAGGCTTATCAGAGAAAATCTGACAAATCCGGGAAAACAGGAGAAAACAGCCCGGAGATGGAAAAAGTGGAAGCAGAAAAATCTGCCAATGACGGGAACCAAGAAGAGAAAGCAAAGCTTTCTGTATCGATCGAACGGGCAGACCTGTTTGAAGAAATGCTGCAAATAGAAGGCGTCAAAAGGATTTATCTTGACAGCAAATGCTTTCTGGATTTCCGGATGTGTGAACAGATTCCGTCGATGGCACAGAGATGCCAGGGGAAGAAAAAGGAGCTCTGGTACATTTTTCCGTCTCTGTTCCGGACAAAAGATCAGGAACTGTGGGATCAGCAGATGAAGCAGTATATGACCTGTTTTGACGGAATGATGGTCAAAAATCCGGAGCAGATCGCATATCTGGAGCAGATCGGATATGACGGAACCTGGGCAGCAGATTACAATGTTTATGCTTATAATAAAGAAGCGAAAGCGTTTTTAAGAAATCTGGCTGCAGTTTTTTTGTCTGCCCTGCAGAGCTTACGTTCAAAGAATTGAAAGAGCGTGACTGCGATGGCGATGAAATGCTGGTCTACGGAAGGATTCCGGTCATGACAAGCACACAGTGTCTGAAAAAAAAGTGCCGGACACTGTCAGAAACGCCGGATCTTTTAAGTACGTGATCGCAAGGGAAAAGAATTTCCGGTGAAAAACTGTTGCAGTTACTGTTATAATGTGATTTACAATTCTGTTCCGGTTTCGCTGCACGGATGGAGCGAAGAGGTGCGAAAATGCAGCCCGGCATCTGTACGGCTGGCGTTTACGACAGAAAGCAACAAAGAAGCGGCGGCAGTCGCAAAGCGATTTGTGAAAGAATATCTTTGGGGAGAAGAACTGGGAGAGCCGGGATATGAATTTACAAGAGGACACTACAAACGAGGAGTGGAGTAGGTGAAACGGTGGATAAACTGATCATAGAATTTTCAAAATATGTTCTGATCACTTTGATGGTGATCTATACGCTGCAAAGTATTCTGATCTTTGCTAAGCGGAGCGAGGAAGCGAGAGAATTCCTCTTTATCAGACAGAATGTGGTGATGTTCTGTCTCCATTTTGTGGCTTTTATGGTACTGTACCTTCAGATGAACCAGTCCCAGATCCTGTTTTTTTACGGGGAACAGGCATTGTATCTGGCAGCGACACTGATCTTTTTCAGGCATCTGTATCCGAAAGCTTCCAAACTTGCGATCAATAACATGTGTATGCTGATCACGATCGGTTTTATTATGGTTACAAGACTGTCTTATGATCAGTCGGTCAAACAGTTTCAGATCTGTGTGATCGGAACGGTGATCGCTCTGATCGTGCCGTGGCTGATCAGCAAGCTGAAATTTATCACGAAATTTGCTGTGGTCTATGCTATCCTTGGCATCGGACTTCTGGTAGCGGTTGCGGTCATGGCAACAGTGACAATGGTGCAAAGCTGTCACTGACGATTGCCGGCATTACCCTGCAGCCATCGGAGTTTGTCAAGATTATTTATGTATTCTGCATTGCCGGAATGTTATCAAAATCGACCGAATTTTCGCAGATTGTCAAAACTACCATTCTGGCGGCTGTCCATGTGCTGATCCTTGTGATCTCCACAGATCTTGGAAGTGCACTGATCTATTTTATGACCTATCTGATCATGCTTTATGTGGCAACGCGTGACTGGAAATGGCTGGCTCTTGGATTCGGAGCGTTTGTGGTGGCAGCCGTGGCAGCGTATTTCCTGTTTGCCCATGTCCGTGTCCGCGTGGAGATCTGGAAAGATCCATTCAGTGTTTACGAAGGAAGCGGTTATCAGGTGGCACAGGCACTGTTTGCGATCGCGGCCGGCGGTTGGTTCGGTACCGTCTGTATCAGGGATCACCGACCGAGATCCCTTATGTGGATCAGGACTTTATGTTTGCGGCGATCGCCGAAGAGATGGGAAGTATTTTCTGCATTTGCACGATTCTGATCTGTATGAGCTGCTTTATCATGTTTGTTAATATCGCAATGAAAATGACGAAGAATTTTTACCGTTATGTGGCACTTGGACTTGCCTGCACGTATGCGATCCAGGTATTTTTAACGATCGGCGGTTCCATGAAGATGATCCCGATGACCGGTGTCACGCTTCCGTTTGTCAGCTCCGGAGGAAGTTCCATGCTCAGTACACTGATCATGTTCTCTGTGATCCAGGGACTCTATATACTAAGAAAAGACGAGGATGATTCATTTGAAGATGAAGAATATTATGAAGAGCCGCAAAACTACCGACAGTACTAGGCGAAAAGGAAGAGATGCACAGGCTGATCCGGATGAGGATTATCTGGATCAGGATTATGATGACTATGATAACGAGGAAGAAGAACGCATCCGCCGTATCAAGAACAAGGTGCTGGTTCGTGTCAGTTATCTGATGGTAGCGTTGTTTCTCTCAATGGCAGGTTATCTGATCTATTTTAATGTGGTGCTGCGGGATGATATTAATAATAACCAGTACAATACAAAACAGTCTGCTTACCAGGAACAGATCATCCGAGGCAATATTTATTCTGCGGACGGCAACGTCCTGGCACAGACAGACATTGCAGAAGACGGGACAGAGAGCAGAAGCTATCCGTACAGCAATCTGTTTGCACATATTGTCGGTTATGCAACAAATGGTAAGTCCGGTATCGAGTCGGTCCATAATTATGATCTGCTGAGCAGTCATGCCTCCATCCTGATCAGATCCGGAAAGAAAAGCTGGATACCAAAGTACAGGGGGACAGCCTTGTGCTGACACTGAACACACAGCTGCAGCAGGTATGTTATGATGCACTTGGTGACAACAAAGGTGCGATCGTGGTGCTGGAGCCGTCCACCGGAAAGGTACTGGCGATGGTTTCCAAACCGGATTTTGATCCGAATACGATCGAGCAGGACTGGGATGCACTGATTAATGACGACAGCAACAGTTCCCTTTTTAACCGTGCACTGCAGGGACAGTATCCGCCGGGATCTACCTTTAAGATCCTCACAACGCTGGAATATATCCGGGAACATCCGGATGATTACCAGAATTTCAACTATACCTGTAACGGAAGCATTTCCAAAGAAGATGTGCGGATCACCTGCTACGAAGGAGAAGTCCATGGATATGAAAATCTGGAGCAGGCATTTGTCCACTCCTGCAACGGTGCCTTTGCACAGATCGGTATGGAAGTGAACAATGATTCATACCGGAAACTCTGCGAGTCGTTCCTCTTTAACAAAGATCTGCCGATCGATCTTCCGTCCAGCCAGAGCCTTTTCCGTCTGTCATCCAATGCCTCCTACGGAGAAGAGATGATGACTGCGATTGGACAGGGAGAGACGGTCGTGTCACCGTTTGAGATGGCACTCGTGGCTGCAACCGTGGCAAACGGCGGCACTATGATGAATCCATAACTACATCGATCACATCGAAACGTATGACGGAGACATTGTAAAGCAGTATGCACCGGTCAAATACAAAGAACTGATGTCAGAAGAAGAAGTCGATATCCTGTCCGGATTTATGAAGGAAGTAGTCACCGACGGAACGGCAAGAAAGATTTCCGGGGAAGAATATACGGCGGCAGGGAAGACCGGATCTGCAGAATACGGCAGCGAAGGAGGAGCAGAAGGAACTCACTCCTGGTTTGTAGGTTATCTGGATGCGGAAAATCCAAAACTGGCGATCAGTGTGATCATCGAAGACGGCGGTTCCGGAAGTTCTTCCGCAGTCCCGGCAGCCAAGATGGTATTTGACAAATGGTGGTACGAACTGCAGTATCAGCAGTAATGCAAAAGAGAATATTTTTATAGCTTGCGTTCAGCTGAAAAAAGGGGTATACTAAAAACAGTTTTAGAACACAACGCATACAGGAGGAATTGCAATGATTGAGGCAACGAGCTGTGGCGGTGTGGTAATCTTTCGCGGGAAGATCCTGCTGTTGTACAAAAGCTATAAGAACAAGTATGAGGGCTGGGTCTTGCCGAAAGGAACTGTAGAAGCTGGCGAAGAGTATAAAGATACCGCTGCCAGGGAAGTGTTGGAGGAAACGGGTGTCGATGCTTCCATTATCAAGTATGTCGGAAAAAGTCAGTATACATTCAATGTCCCGGAGGACATCGTTTCCAAGGATGTACACTGGTATCTGATGATGGCGGACAGTTATTACAGCAAGCCACAGAGAGAAGAATATTTCGTGGATTCCGGATATTATAAGTACCATGAAGCATATCATCTGCTGAAGTTTTCAAATGAAAAAGCGATTTTGGAAAAAGCGTATAATGAATATCTGGAATTAAAGAGGCGGAATCTCTGGGGTAACAAAAAATATTTTTGACAAATTACTGCACCAGAAGGAGTGAAAGCTGGAGTCTCGGTTCGCCGCAGACTCCATTTTCATATCATGGACTTTGCAGACATTCTTATAGAAATGGGAGTCTTCTCCGACTAAGATAAAAATGCGTGTGGGTAGATCAAATAGGAGGTCTGGATATGCATACAAGAGAACATTTATTAGAACATCTGGATATTGAATATTCTTACAAACTGGCAAGACGCATGGAGCAGTTTCGCTCCAACGAGGTACTGGGATACCGCCCGGCAGGTTCGCAGGCAGAATTTAAGACCGGTGAGATGCTGAAAAAAGAAATGGAAAGCATCGGGCTTTCACAGGTTACAAAAGATGCCGTCACCGTGGATGGCTGGGAATTTAAAAAGGCAGTCCTTGCGGTGGAGACAAAAGGCAAACGCCGAGAATTTCAGCTTGGAGCATATCAGACAGACTTTAAGACTGATGGCTTTGAACCTTTTTCCCTGACTTATGTGGGAAAAGGAACGGAAAAGGATTATGAGGGCCGGGAAGTGCAGGGGAAACTGGTACTTGTCGATATCAACCAGAGAGATGAATGGTGGATCAATTACCCGGTTTATCAGGCACATTTAAAAGGGGCAAAAGCCCTGATGCTGTCCAGGACGGCGGATATGGTGAGATTGACAACGAAGCCTTAAATGCACAGGATATTGCAGGACCTTCCGATGCGGCAGCTTTTTCAATCTCCAGAAAAGATGCAGAAGTGCTTAAAGAGCTGTTGAAAGAAAAAGAAGAGATCCAGGTCTTTTTTGACGCGGACAGCCAGGTGATGCCGTCGTGCACCACCTACAATATCTGCGGAAGGATTCCTGGAAAGCATCCGGAGCGTATGATCCTGCTCTCCGCACATTATGATTCTTATTTCAGCGGCTTTCAGGATGACAATACTGCGGTTGCCTGATGTTCGGCATCGCAAAGTCTTTGCTGGAGAGTGGTTATCAGCCAAACAATACAATCGTATTCTGTGCAATGGCGGCAGAGGAATGGGGTGTGATCGATTCTGATTTTGACTGGTCAGCGGGTGCTTACGAGCAGATTTTTACAGCACATCCGGAGTGGGTCGGCAAAGTGATCGCAGATCTTAATTTTGAACTTCCTGCACTGGCACATGGAACAAGAGCCAGGATCCGCAGCTGTTATGAATATGTGCGTTATTCTTGGAAGAATTTCTTTCTAATCTGCCGCTTCTGACACAGGCCTAGTCCGGAGGAGACGAGGATTACGGCACCGATCGAGACCTGGTCGGATGACTTTTCCATGGCGATCGCCGGCATTCCGTCCATGGTCAATGATTTTACCGGTGGAAGTTTTATGGAGACGCACTACCATTCACAGTTTGATAACGATGATTATTACGATGAACAGGTATACCGCCTGCATCACGAACTGTTTCTGCTGCTGATCTGTGAACTGGATCAGACGGCGGTCGTTCCGTTGTGTTTTGCCCCGGTTATGAGCCGGGCAGGGAAGTTTCCCGGAGCGGAAGCTGCAAAAGGTGTACTTTCAAAGAAACTGGATGTTATGAAGCAATATCTGAAAGAAGCAGAAAAAAAAGCAGAGCAGGATTATCAGAAGGTACAGGAACAGAACCGTGCTTACCGCCGCTTCTTAAGGAGGAACGCTTTGAAGAAGCAGAAGAGCTGTTTGAAAGCCTGCGTCCTCTGGAACAGAAACAGCTTGCAAACTTCAAAAAAGAACAGGATACGTTTGTACGCATCGACTGGTACGGAAACGTACTTTATCCACATGAGATCCTTCTGAAAAATATCAGGCTTTTAGAAGATGCGATAGAAGATCTTGAAAAAGCAGAAGTATCAAAGGCACTTGGACGGCTCTATCAGGTTGACAACAATGCTTATGCGTTTATGTTTGATGAAGATGTATACAATCATTTCACGGACTATGTTTTCCATCAGCAAGGGAACGGCTGAAATGGGGCTATGGAAGGATTATGGAGCATGAAAAGCTTTAATACTCTGGTGAGAAGCCTGCTGGAAAAAGAAAAAAACTGCGGGATCTGATTTTGAAAGTGAGATTCTCCGACTGAAAAAAGTATGTGAAAAACAGTATACATTACTGGAAAAATATACTGACAAGATAACAGAAGTTCTGAAAGAAACGTATCTGAACTGAGCATACAGAAAGGGAGAAAATCAGAAATTTATGGACAGCGAAAATTTATACCGCGTGCAGAGAGAGGATCTGCCAAAACTGGAAAAACTTCTGAATCTGTGCTTTGCACATGATCCACTTTATGAGACACTGATACCAAATGCGGAAATCCGAAAGAAACTGATGCCGGAATTGTTTCATTGTGATATGGATGAATTTTATGAGACATGTGAGATTTTTTCAGACAGCGAAGAGCTGAACAGCGTTCTTGTGGTATCTGATGAAACAAAATCCTGCAATATTTTCCGCTTTCTTTATACAGAAGCAAAAGCAGTATTACATACGGATGGTTTTCTGATAAAAGAAGATCCGTCTCTGCACACATTTTACAATTTTATCAAGGGCGGAGACTATCTGAACTCGAACTGGACGGATCAGCTTCATCAGAATCGCAGGCTCCACGTGATCTATCTGGCAGTTAATCCGCAGATGCAGCATCATGGGATTGCGGCAGGACTTCTGGAGGAAACCATACGCTACGCAGATCAGCACCGGATGATGATCTCGCTGGAGACACACAATCAGAATAATGTGGAGTTTTATCAGAAATCTGGATTTAAGGTATATGGTGTGCTTGAAAAAAATTTCTCCCTGAAACAGTACTGCATGATAAGAGAAGTTCGTTAGTCGTTGCATTATGTTTCTGTGTCTGGTAAAATAGAACAAGAATTCGATGGCAGGAGAAAGGAAAAAATATGAAATGGTATCCATATCTCTATGTGGGGGAAGGTGCATCAAAAAAGAAAAACAAGATCATCCGGAAACTGAAGATCGGTGCGGGAATGATCGATGTGATGGGTGATCACCGAGGCAGCAAACGGCGAGGATCAGTTTGATATCCTTTCTTCTGCGTGGCTGAAACAAAGAGCAGTGAGAAAAAAGCTGCCGATGATCTACGGCATTGCCAAAGGCTATGAGGAAGCCGTGGATCTGGTGGTCCAGATGGCGGAAGAGACGTACAGAGAGACCGGAAACGGAGATATCCTCCGTTATCTGAAAAGCAGATGCAGTGAAAGACAGGGCAGGCTTATGTGAGGTCTGGCAGGTGATTCTGGCAGGCGTTGCAGAATCATAATCAGGAAAGAAATTAACGGGTGTTTGTATATGATACATATCATACTGGCTATACTGAAAATAGTGGGGATTCTTCTGGCCGTTCTTCTGGGACTGGTCCTGCTGATCCTTCTGACCGTTTTGTTTTTGCCTCTGCGGTATCGCATATGTGCAGAAAAACACGGGGGAAACTGAAAAAAAAGTACTGCAAACGTCAGTGTGAGCTGGCTGTTTGGCATCCTGAAGGTAAAAGCAGGCTACCGGAATGGGCAGATATCCTTTGTACCGCAGATTTTCGGAAAAAAGATCGATTTCGCTAAAAAAAATACCGGGCAGACGGAGGATTTTTCAGAAGAGGCAGAAAACAATGAAACAAAGAACTGCGAGACAGAAAAAACAGAGGATGTTTCGGAAGAGAAAAAGCCAATGCCTGTGTTAGAAGAGAAAACGAAACCGAACCCAGAACCGTCTCCGAAAACCGAAACACAGGAAAATAAGGCTTCGAAATCAGAAACACAGGATGGTGAAATGTCAGAATTGCAGGCAGAAGATGCGGCTGAACCGGAAAAGCGACATCGTTTTTTTCAATATAATCGAAAAGGTACGCATGCAGATCGAAAAGATCAGAAATCGTATCCTCACCGCAAAAGAGCAGGCGAAAAAAACGATCCGTTCTATTACAAAATCAAAAGAGACACTGAAGCGATATCTTGATTTTCTGCGTTCAGATCTTTCGCGGGAAGTTTATCAGATCTTGAAGAATCATCTCTTTTATCTTCTGAGACATATTCGCCCGCATAAGATCAAAGGCTATGTACATTATGGTTTCGGAGATCCGGCACTCACCGGAGAGTTTACGGGGATTCTCTATCTGATCCTTCCGGCGAAGTGCGAGGAACTGGATCTTAAGCCTGATTTTGAAGATCAGGTCTGCGAAGGAGAAGTTTTGGCTTTGGGACATATCCGCATCTGCCATCTTGCACTGACAGGAGCGAAGATATTTTTGATAAAAAATTAAAAATATACTGGAAACGATTCAGACGATTAAGGAGGGCTTAATATGGCATCAGAAAACAACAACTTTCAGAGTACAGTAAATTCTCTTTTCAAAGGCATGGACAGTTTTATCACGACCAAAACCGTTGTGGGAGATGCGATCACAGTGGGTGACACGATCATCCTGCCACTTGTAGATGTCACGTTTGGTGTTGCTGCGACAGCAAAAAATGAAGACAAGAAACAGAACGGCGGCGGTGGCATGGGCGGAAAAATGAGTCCGAGTGCCGTGCTTGTGATCCAGAACGGGACGACTAAACTGGTCAATGTCAAAAATCAGGACGGTCTGACCAAGATCCTGGATATGGTTCCGGATTTTGTTAATAAATTTACCGATGGAAAATTTTTCTCATCAAAAGATGACGACGAGATCATTTCAGAGGCAAAAGAAGAAAAAGAATAAAGAAAAAGATAACAAAAGGTCATGGGGATCGGACAGTTCCGTAAAATCCATGACCTTTTGTGCTACGATGCCTTTGCAGATGCATATTCTGGTAATAAAGAGATTCGGAGAAATCCAATGAAAAGGATCATAGGCTATACCGTGTTCTGGATCGCATTTGGTATGACGATCGCATTTTTTATGCCGAATGTCTTTGTGTCGGTTCTCTTTATCTTCGGGCTGCTGCTTCTTGGCTATTTTTATGTTCTGCTGCTGAGAAAAAGAGCGGCTATATTTCACCGAATTTTTCCAGGATATTTTCCCGGTAAGGATCGGCAATCGCAAGTTCTGTTCCGTTATCAAGCATAATTTTTCCGTTTTTGATCCGGAAAACATAGTCGCAGTTGACCAGCTCCAGAGGATGGATGCGGACAAAATCACAGGGCTCCAGCTCTTTTTCCAGGTCGTTTATGTTATAGCGGATCCGCTTGGCAGTGCCGTCGTTTTTCAAAAGCTCAATAAAACCATCTCGGATATCCCGGATGTAGAGGATCTGTCTGAGATTTAACTTGTGCAGGGCATCCGGTGTGCGGAGAATATAAAGAAACGAGTCTTCCCGTTTATGGTATTCCAGCATGAATGCTTTCAGTGTGGAACTCAAATCTTCATGAAAATGATCTTTGCGGACGAAACTGTAAGGATGTGCTTTGAAAGAATCAAAAACATATTCTTCTCTTGCAGATACAAAGATGATGACCGGATTCTTCTGATGCCTGCGGATCTGCAGAGCAAGTGTGATGCCATCGAGCTTTGGCATTTCAATATTTAAAATGTACAGGTCAAAAAACATTCCCTCCGATACACGGCACATGACATCTTCGCCGGAAGAAAAGGAAGCAACATCTGCCTGGACATTCATGTTCATAATCTGCTTGGTGATCTCACTGGTGATAAAAGTCAGGGAAGAAACATGATTATCACAAACAGCAATATGTAAAGTATCCATAAATAAAACCTCCTTCCACGTATACTATAAGCAGACGGATAAACAGAGAAAGATACAAGTTATCCCATCTGTCCGCTGACTTATGCTATGTTGGTAACAGTGTATCTCTTCTTCTGACAAATGTCTATAAAAAATAAGAAGTTTTTTCGGTTTTGAGGACAGGACTTGTCGTATTGTGGAATTTGAAAATAAGTATTTGTAAGTTTATAGAAAGTATGCTATAATTTAAAAAGTTCGATTAAGCCGTTTCAAATGCGGTATGGGAGGTTATTATGTCAATTATACAGGCGATCATATTGGGAATTGTACAGGGCATTACGGAGTTCTTGCCGGTCAGCAGTTCCGGACATCTGGCGATCATCCAGAATATATTTCATATCCAGACAGACGGGGGATTATTTTTTGATGTTATGCTGCATCTTGGTACCCTGGTGGCGATTTTCGTGGTTTACCGCAAGGACATTCTGCGTATGATCGTTGAGACGGTCAATATGTGTGGTGATATTATTTACAATCTGAAAAGTTATATTCAGAATCAGCGTTCCTACAGTGCGCTGCGTTACCGCAAGATTGTAAAAAACAACTATCGCAAGTTTGTGGTACTGGTGCTGGTATCTACCATACCGACAGGTATCATTGGTTATATCGGAAAGGGAATGGTGGAAAAAGCGAGTGCGACACTGATCGTTCCGGGGATTTGCCTGATCCTGACTTCCATTTTGCTGGTGGTATCCGAGAAAACACCGAACGGCAAAAAGATACCAAAGGATATCAGTTACAGAAGCGGATTTTTGATCGGTGCAGCACAGGCTGTGCCACACTTCCGGGACTTCCCGCTCCGGTACGACGATCGCGGCGTGCCTGATGAGCGGATATGACAGACGTTTTGCAGTTCGCTATTCTTTCATTATGTCGATCCCGGCGATTCTGGGAGCGGCTGTTCTTGAGATCAAGGATCTGGGAAGTGAAGCGATCACCGGGGGCATCGTACTCAACGGACTGATCGGAGCGATCGTTGCAGGATGCGTTGGTTATGTATGCATTAAAACGATGCTTACAGTCGTGCGTAAGAAAAAATTTATGGGATTTGCGATTTACTGTTTTGCAGTAGGAGTGATTGCGATTATTGCAAACTTCCTGGTATAACAGAATCGATTTTACAAAGGAATGTTTTATATGCAAAAAGACTGTTACGGTATGGATTCTGTAACAGTTTTTTGTTATGGAGACCGCGGATCAGCTGATAAAATCTACAAAGCGTGTTTTATCTTTGCTATAGCGACGAAAAATGTGATATGACGAGGAAAACAGATAAAGGGGAGCAACAATTTATGGCAGAAAGGAAAAAAACGGTGCAAAGTACAAGAAGAAGCAATTCTGCACCAAAGAAGGGAAACAACAGCAGGAAAACGACAGCAATGCCGAAGAAAGAGACTGCGGTACCGAAAAAGGGAAAGGTCGGCAGACCAAGAAAAACGGATTATCAGAAACCGGAAAGAATCGAAAATCCAGGAAATGAAGGATTCTCTGTCTGGGAGGAAATTCTGGTCTGGCTGGTGCTTGCTCTGTCCGTTCTGATCCTGATCGGAAATTTCGGTGTCGGCGGCTTTATCGGCAATACGGTAAGCCATATCAGTCTCGGAGCATTTGGGCTGATGGCGTATCTGTTCCCATTTGCCTTTTTCTGGGAGTGGCTTTTGCAGTTGTAAACAAGGAAAAAGCATTATGTGGGTCAAACTGGGCGGATGTTGTCTGATGTGGCTTGCCATGTCCATTTTCTGCGAACTGATCAACGGATACGATAAGAGCAGAAATCTGATGGACTATTATAAGTACAGCATCGAGGAACATACAGGCGGCGGGATTATCGGAGGCATTTTCTGCAAAGTGTTCTGTCCGTCCGTCGGCATTGCGGGAGCTTATGTGATCGTGATCCTTCTGGCTGTGATTGCCTGGTTCTGATCACGCAGCGTTCTCTGTTTCGTGGTATGCAAAAAAGCAGCAAAAAAGTCTACTGTTCTGCAAAGGAAGATGCCAGACGAAGAATGGAGCAGGCAAGGATACACCGTGAAGAGCAGGCACTTTGCCGGGAACAGCAGCTGATGAATGAAAGGGAAGCTCTGGAGCGGAGAAAAGAGGCGTTTGAAGAAGAAAAGAAACGACGTCTTGATCATAAAGTGACCGGTGTGACTTATCAGACGGTAGGTGAAAATCTGGTTTCGGAGAAAAGTGAAATTCCAAGAGAGATCATCGAGGCACAGCCGATCATCGAAGAGGAACCGGGCAGGAGAGAGGAAATCTATGAAGAGGAGCCGGAAGAATCCTTTGATTTTCTGAATATGCTTTCCATTGAAGGACTGGATGAAGAAGACCATTCTGATACGGAACCGTCACCGCATCCAGTGCCAGATCATGCAGAAGAATCCGGCGGTTCGGCAGAAACGGAAAAAGAGAAAAACCGGAAAAATCCAAGATCTTCCGCAAAAGAGCAGAAAGTCCAGCTGGAAAGTGTCAGCGAGGAGATTGAAGCGGCAGAAAAGGTGCAGAAACACAGTATGCCTTCCCGCCGATGGAGATCCTCGGTCTTCCAAGACGCGGAAAAAACGGAAACAGCAGTGAGGTGCTGAAAACGACGGCCAGAAGCTGCAGAGTACACTGCACAGTTTTGGCGTGGAGGCTCATGTCACCAATGTCAGCTGCGGACCTTCTGTCACCCGGTACGAACTGACACCTGAGCAGGGAGTCAAAGTCAGCCGTATCGTCAATCTGGCAGATGATATCAAGCTGAACCTTGCGGCAGAAGATATCCGGATCGAGGCACCGATCCCGGGGAAAGCAGCGGTCGGCATTGAAGTCCCGAATAAGGAAAGCAGCGAAGTTTTATTTAAGAGAACTTTTGGAGTCATCGGAGTTTCAGGAAGCCAAATCCAAGCTGTCAATTGCAGTTGGAAAGGACTTGGCAGGAAAGATTGTGGTGGCGGATATTGCAAAAATGCCGCATCTTCTGATTGCCGGTGCAACAGGATCCGGTAAGTCTGTATGCGTCAATACGATCATCATGAGTCTGATCTACAAAGCTTCGCCGGAAGATGTCAAGCTGATCATGATCGATCCAAAAGTCGTGGAACTGAGTGTTTACAATGGGATCCCGCATCTGTTTATCCCGGTTGTCACCGATCCGAAAAAGGCAGCCGGTGCTCTGAACTGGGCAGTAGCGGAGATGACGAAACGTTACCAGCAGTTTGCTACCCAGGCGTGCGTGATCTGAAAGGCTATAATCAGAAGATCGAATCGATCCCGGAAGAACAGCGGACGGAAGAAATGAAGAAAATGCCACAGATCGTGATCATCGTGGACGAGCTTGCCGATCTGATGATGGTTGCTCCCGGAGAAGTGGAAGATGCAGTCTGCCGTCTGGCACAGCTTGCAAGAGCAGCCGGCATCCATCTGATCCTTGCAACACAGCGGCCTTCCGTCAATGTTATCACTGGTCTGATCAAGGCAAATATGCCGTCAAGGATTGCGTTCAAGGTTCTTCCGGTGTGGATTCCAGGACGATCCTGGATATGAACGGGGCGGAAAAAC
>ENA-OQAZ01000827-OQAZ01000827.1-human-gut-metagenome-genome-assembly--contig:-NODE-827-length-16548-cov-2.248462_pt1 | contig 16548 bp, 31 predicted proteins | sample MGYA00242737_ERZ504531 | MGnify/ENA primary metagenome ERZ504531 (study PRJEB26092, sample SAMD00036244) | human gut metagenome | host: Homo sapiens | study: EMG produced TPA metagenomics assembly of... | reverse complement strand
GGTTTATCATCCTCATCGTCATCCCCATGATCTTCATTTAGATACTGTGAAAGTAAATCTTCCAACTCATCATAGGATTTGATTTGAGAACGAACTATCCCCTCAAGGTCAATTGTACCTTGATATTTCTTGTCCAACTTAGTTGGTTTGCAAGCACGGGCAGAATAAGTGGTATCTAGTTTACCAGACCCGGAACGAATTACCTTGATATCGTATCCAGTTTTTGGATCTGTCATATCACCTGCCTCATCTTCATCAAGGTAAAGGTCAATGATATCCTGGTATACTGAGCGAGGAACTAAAACTCCCTTATCTTTGCTTCGTAATCTACCTTACTACCCTTTTCATCTGAGTAAATGATACCACCGATAACATATCTTCTTCTTGGCACCAAATTCTTGGCAAGTTCCTTGTCATCTTCATCCTTAGAGTTTTTCAATTCTTGATATTTCTCCATGAATGGGCAAGGTTCATCAAAAGTAGCCGGAGATATAACTCCTCCCAAATTGCCACCCAGGTAGAATTGAATAATTTCGATACCCAATTCTTGGTCATCACCTGGAGATTTAATTCTCATTCTCAGGGTTCCTTCTTTTGGATATACCAATCCACTTCCGTTTCCCTTAGATTCTAGCTGTTTCTTTCTAGCTAGCATCTTTTCTTTTGTAGAAAGTCCCTCTGATGAAACTTTCTTTTTCTTCTTGTCTTTTATCATAATGATTAGTTTTAATTATTCGGTTCTGAGTAAACTACTTCGTTCATACTCAATACGGTAAGAACGTTTTTCTCTAAAAGTTGTTTGAGAGCAGGAGATAGTTTGTCCATTTCGAATTCAAGTTCTTTACCTGCATACAAACCATAGGTAACTATTCTACCTACAGCAACCAATTCTCGGTAGGTTTTGTATTCTTCGGTAATTTCCCCACTCTTTACTACAACCCCTTTACGAGGAACTCCCTCTTTTACTTGTTCAGGGATAATCAAACCGGATTTAGTTTGATTTACCTCCTTTGGAGATAAAATAAGTACCCGGTTTTCTGTTGGGCATCCGGGTAATTCTTGATTAAATTTCTCAGCTACAAGAGGTGAGATAAATGTCATTGAATAATTCATATTCTAATACTGTTTTTAAAAGTTAGTAATTGTTTATAGTTCAATAGGTTAACCTTTTCTTAGGTTCGCATTAATAGTTCTTAATATATTTTCGCGTGACTCATAGCACTTACATATAGTTATGAACTTATTTGCTTTTTCTACAGCTTTCAAATACCTTTCATTGATAGAAGAGTATTTCTTGTTAAGGTTTGCCTTATGAGATACGTATTCATTATTCCATCTCTCATTAGCATCCTTATAATATAACCAGGCATTCGAATAAGCTTCTTCTTTTTCCCTTGCTAGAGCATCTCTTTCTTTTATATACTTATCTCTCAAAGAAGCAAGTACATAATAACTAGAAGGAGATTCTCGTAACTGAGAATTAATGATATTCTCATTAATAGATAATTCTTTTTGGATATCAATCTCAATAAGTTTACCTTCAAACTTAACCCTTAGTTTTTTCAGTTCCGTCTTCATAAACTTCTAATAGGTTTTTAAAGTCTTCTTTACTAAATTCCCCTTTGCTTATTGCTTTAGTTACTTGAGCAAAAGCCATTTGATAAGAGAGTTTCATACCAGGCAAATTAAGAAGAGATTTATAGATGCTTACCTTATCTACCAAAGCCATTAATCTTAAGTCGCATAAGTTATCAGTACCACCCCTATCGAGTAAGGCTAAAAATGCAGCCCAATAAATATGGGTGGCATCTTCATAAGCAAGTTTACCATCCTCATCTGTAGCCATCACTTTAAAAGCCAATCCCTCTAAAGTAGTAAGATTAGTTTGTACTTGAGATAACTGAGTCTTTAATCGGTTAAGTAACATCTTTTCTTGTCCACTCAACCTTAGATTAACCCCATCTAAATACTTAAGTAAATTTTCGATAGAATAACCTAAACACCCTGCAACCATATAAGTAAGGGCAGTTAGCTTACTTGCATTATCAATCTCTTTCTGTGTTGCCATAATCTCATAAATTTATATTATTTATATAGACATAGTATCTTCTCTTTTCACTCCTGTAATGTAGATACTGAATCTGAATGCTTTATATTAGTTTTACAATTAGGACATTGTACTATCCTAAAATAATCCCCAGATTTATTATAAACCCCAAAAGTTTCACTGGTATCATATTCAAATTCGCAATCACATACTGGGCATTTAGCCCTCCATACCGTGGGCCCGTTTAAAATCTTCTTCATAACGTTTTCTTTTCTTAATATATTTATATACTAACATTGGTGATATCCCATACTTCCTAGCAAGTTTTGCTTTTATCATACCAGTATCATACTCATAAAGTAATTGAAGTATATCGGGTCTACTTAACTTTGTATCTGAAAATTTAAACCTACCATCTCTAATACATTGTTGAGTATTTTCCTTAGCAGTACCCCAATATAAGTTCTTATAATGATTATGAGTTCTTATATTATCCTTATGACATACATACTTATGATTATTTGGGTTTGGTACATATACTAATGCTACTAATTGATGAATGTTATAAGTATACCTATATCCATTCGTATCCCTAATAGAAACTATAACGTATCCGTTATTTTTAATTCGATTAAGGGATAATTTTACCCAACCTTTACCCTTATAATTAGAATATACCTTACCATTCTTGGTAACATGGTAATTAGGGCAACCAATGCAATCTAAGTTTCCCTTTAAAATCTTCCTCATACTGCTTTATCTCTTTACTAAACAATTTAGGATAATCCTTAATGATTACATTCTTATACTTCTTATGTTCTTCCATATACTCCTCTACTGAGAAATCTGGTTGAAGCATCTTTCTATAATCATACCCAGGAATAAAAGGTAATTCTTCTGCCATTGACCTACCAATAGAGAAGTCCATTGACATATCTACATCATCCACTTGAAAACCAAAATATTTCTTAGTACTGGGGTTTCTCAATATATCCCATATTTTAAAAACAGTCCAAGTATTAATATATTCAGGCTTTGAGTAAAAATAGGCTGCATCATGAACAGTTGCTACTTCAAGCATACGGGGTAATTTACCTTGTCGCATTAACCAATAAACAAGAATAGCCCCGAAGTTGGTCATATTTGCTGCAGCACCTTGACATGGGAAATTAAGTCCCAAACGAATAGCATAAGCAACTTCTTGTTTGTCGTTTGAGTATATCTGGGGTAATCTTCTCTTAGTACCAAATAACTGGGTATAATACCCATGCTTACGCAGGAATTTCTCTTGCTTCTCTTTGAATTTAAGTATCTTTGGATGTTTCTCAAAGAACTCTGCCATTTCTTTATGAGCTTCTTCTTTAGTAACTATAATACCAGCTTTTGGGTCGGATAATTTTACTGCAAGTAAAGCTTCTCCAATACCATAAATCAAACCGAATGCAATTTGCTTAGCTTGTTTTCTTCTAGTCTTCCATAATTTATGGTCAGGATGATTTTCATCTTCGTATATTTTAGATGCTTCATCAATTGATACTCCGTATTTTGCTGCTGCTATACCCAAGTGAGGGTCAGCCCCCTTTGCAAAAGCATCAAGATAGGTTTCATCGCCAGATAGGTGAGCCATCATTCTTAACTCTGCTTGAGAGTAGTCAAATGCCATATATAAATACCCAGGAGGAGCAACTAATTGTTTCTTGATATTAGGGTCTACTGTTGTCTTTGGGATCTGCTGCATATTTGGGTCTGCAGAACTAAACCTATTAGAGTCAGTACCATGTATGTTATATCTACCATGTAATCGAGAATCATCTTGTACCTTTTCCCACCACCCATAAATATAAGTCTTATACATTTTCTCTAACCCTCTTAGTTCGAGAAGTTTATCCAAGAATATTGCCTTTGGTGAATCGGGTTTTTTAACTGTTAACCTTAAGTTAGTTAGAGTTTCTTCATCTGTACTTGGTTTACCAGAATCATTATCTTTAATTACATCGAAATGGAATCCATCCTCTGAATACATTAGCTTAGGCAAATCAACTGGGCTACCAAGGTTAATGGGTCTTATTAATTCCTGTTCCTTTTTAGTTGTGAATATACCTGCCTTGATATTCGATATTTTCTGTTCCCTTAATGCAATCTTTCGTTTATCCTTTGGGTCATTATATCTAACTCTTCAAGTTCTGATTCGATAGATTGGATATACTTATCAATCTTTTCTTGGTTATATTTCTTTTCAAATTTCTTTACTCTTGGCAAAGCATATATTGAGTCTCTAGCAGCATCTATTTTTGGTTTATATTCTTCTAAAAGCTTTTTATTGAACTCGGTATCTAGATATAAACCCTCTTTCTCTACTGAAGTAAGTACTCGTGAATTACACATAAATAAATTACGGAATACAGAATACATACCTAAGTCAATTAGTTTCTTCTCAAAGAATATCATTAACCTAAGAGTATAATCCGTATCTTGACAACCGTAATGACAAAGTGGGTCTAATTCCTTTTTATCCCATGGTATTTTATCAAAGGCATCTTGCTTTTCATAATTACCATACTCTGGTAAATATCTTCTTACCATTGACTTTAAGTCATGAGGTTTTTCCTCGTTGAGAACATATTTAGCAAGCATCCCATCTAAACATGTACCTCTGTAGAATATCTGATACTTCTGATTTATCTGGTCATCAAATTTCCAGTTCCATGCAACCTTAGTTATCTCATAATTCTCGATTACCTCTTCCCCAAATTTCCTTAACATCTTCTTCCAGTTCCACCCAGGTGAAGTATATTCTTTTGTTTGGAAATGGTCTAAGGGAATAGAAGCACCAAATCCTGGCATCCAAGATACTGAAAGTATGGTTGGCTTAAAACCCTTATTATATATAGGTTCTGCATTTGTTTCGTAGTCACAGCAAGCATAACCCGTAGCTTTACAACAATCAATAAGTTTCTTAAGCTCCCTCTTGTTTTTTATTATTGTATACCGTGTCTCCATATTTTAAAAATAGAAAAAGGGACATACCCACCAGTAGTAGATACATCCCTCATTATTAGTATTTCTCTTGTAAGTCTTCCAGATTAGAAGCTAATGCTGTCCAATCTTTCTTATAAGCATGGAGAGAATCAATTGTGTGATATAGATAACCTGGTTTTACTCCTACCTCTTTAGCTACATATTGCATGAGTCTCCATGCAAGATATACATCATTACCGAAATGTTGTACAAAGTCCGAACTTCTTTGATGATAGCAAATATGTAATACCTTCTCTCCTTTACCATTCTGACGGATAAGGAAATCATAATACATTGAGCAAGGTATACGTTTACTTCCATCAAGGAATCTTAAATCTGTACCATGGAATATAGGGAGTACTGCTTTACGAGTATCATTATCCCTCTTAAGAAGTTCAATAACTGATTGCATTGCTGAATCACAGTTAAAAGAAGTACTACCATAAATGTCTAACGAGTTCCAAATACGCTCTGGGTAGGTGTAATCAAACTTACCATTCACCAAAAACTGTTCCCATAAATCTTTTCTCAATTCCCAAGCTTTACCTGGATTTAAATCATACCAACCAATTCTTTCTTTAAACTCTGCATCTGCCATTCCTTTGAATGAGAGAATATGAATAACCATACTGGGTCTCCAAGTGAAGTTAAACAGTATTGTTGGCAAATTAGTTCCTTTGTTTCAAACTCTTCTTTACCTTCAATCACTTTATTCTGATAGGTCTTTGGTTTTACAGTTTGACCATAACTGTTGAGTTCTCTACCCATTTCGGACATTAACTCAAAACTGTTAGAATATATCCTCATATTATATAAATATTTAACTGTATGACATTGTAGAATTAACCCAGGTCATATGCCAGTAGCGAAATACAAAATTATCAAAATCCTCTACCTCTTTCATTAACAAGGGTATATCTGGTTCTGCACCGTTCTTTTTAATCTCTAAAACTTGGTAATAAAATTTGTTTACTAATCCTATCCGCTTCTGATTTAAAAATTCCCTAGCTTCCATTGTTGTTCTTTTGTTTTAAAAGTTTCTTCTTATAGGCTTTACGTTGAGAGTAAGAAATTACATTCTCGGGATATTCAATATCTTCGTATTCAAGAAGTAATTCTTTTGCTTTCATTGATTTATATGTTTCTTCATATAAATCTGGTCTGAGCACTTTAAAACTTCTAAAGAATACCTTGAATGAAGAGAATTCCTTCTCTGTACCCTTTTGGAATTTCTTCCATATCTCTTTTATTCTCTTATTCCAAGCATTCTCTTCTGCCCCCTTAAGTACCTTCTTCAATGGCTTATGGGTATGATACATTAAAAGTGTCTCCACATTTCCGTACATTTGAGTCGCAAATAGGTTGATTTGTACTGACTGGTCCGGCCCATATACGTACTCTGACATTCGTTGAATTAATAGGAAATCGAATATTAACCTCTTGGTAATTTCCGAAGCCCGAACTACCATTGTAATAACTGGGATGTCCTCCCCGAATCGTTTTGAAAAAGTCGCAGCTATTAGACATTGTTTACCGTTATCATGATGATTGTTAAACATATAAGTTATATTGTAATTCTGATTGTACTTATTTCTCAGTACTCTCAGTTTACTACGCAACAAGTCAAGCTTATTAAAATCTATGTAGTTATTCAATAAGCTAGTCCACTTAGTTTCTTTATAATTGAAACACCGCCCATAATCAAATTCTGGGTCTACCCATGCTTTTCGTATCTTTATAAATACATTATACACTACAGCTACCCCACTATTGGCAATAGCCCCTTTTGCAAATAAAGCAGGCTCTAATCTTAAGAATCCCTCATTAAGTTTTTCCCATGCCTCTTGTGAAGTAGCAAATTCTAACGAATGGAGTGACTCCTCTGGATTAAGTTGAAGCCCCTCTAATTTATGGTTCCATCCTGACATGCTAGTAATTAGTATTTTGTCTCCATAAATTGAGACGTTGTTTTTTAAAGAATAAACTAAATAATCCGCAAGGAGTAAACCCATTCATGGCTAAGAATCCCATATAGAGATAGAAAGCTTTTACTAATGATTCCTGAAAATCTATTTCTTTGGTCATTACTTGAGTTTGTTTCCAGGGTCTACATTTAAGGAAGTTCCTTGCTTTATTGAGTTCATATATTACTTCCCATAAATATAGCTTCTCGTTTTCATGAGATATCTCGCTCATTTCATGAAAACCTGGGGTATAAGAAACTATCTTATCATACTCTGCTCTATCCTCTCTTGCCCAATCGGTTGAACTTAATATAGGATATTTCCTTACACTTCGATGGTCTGGGTACTTGATGAGTAGGTCTTTGACTCCGATTGCCATTACCTCAAATAAACTCTTTGCATCTTGGTATTTCAGAATATCTTCTGGCAATATATTAGAATACAAAAGCAAAGTAAAGAAGAATCCCAAGGCATCTGCTTGTTCCTCATTTGCATTTGCTAGATGATTTAATACCTGAGTGTATTCTTCTGAGGTTAAGCAATCATTATTCCATCCATAATCACGATATATAGATACTACTTCATCGGTAGATTCGAATCCTTCAGTTAACTCTTCAATAACTCTACCAATAAAATCCTTTAGAATAACTTGGCTCTTTGGATTATTTATATCTAATGGGTAATCTGGTAGCTTTTCTATGGATTTATACCCAGAGAATTGCTCTATCCCAAGAACATACATTTCCTGTAGTACCCGTGCCTCAGTTTCTTCTACCTGAGGCACTTGTTCATTTATATTCCTGATGTCCATGATTATTTACTTCCTGATGAACCAAAACCATTCCCTCCTCTACTTCCCCACATCTGGGATTCAGTATAAAATTCCTCTTGTTGAATCTCTTCTGGTTCAGTAATATAGATAGGTACATGAATAAATTGTACCAGCTTCTGGCCAGCTTCAATAACCTGGGTTTCTTGAGAAGTGTTGTATACTCCAATGTGTATCTCTCCAACATAGGGAGAATCCACTATCTCGGCAGTAAAGATTAATCCTTTCTTAGTAGCTATACCAGATTTGTTTGCTGCCATTAACATAGATGCAGGAGGTTCTAGCAAACCTTTGATACCCGATGGGATAAGTATCCTATGCCCAGGTTGTAAAGCTATATGCCTTACGAAATGTTCACTAAAGGGTATATCCAAATCATATCCTCCTGAATAAAAGTCATTCTTAGAGCGGATATCCTCTGAAGTCAAGTTGGTTGGTACATAAAAATCTAACCCAGCATCATTTGGGTTTGCTCTGTTGGGAGATACTACCTCCCTTACTTTGATAAATCTAAATCTGTTCATAATATATTACATTTACGTAAAAGTTGTCCAAAGGTTAATTTCTCGGGTCTAGAAACATGTACTTCCAATGAATTACACATCCTGATTACATCGGGAGAACCTTCCATACAAAGGTTAGCAAGTACATCTTCTTGCTTTACAAAATAGTTTTGGGTTATTAAGGTATACCTTGAACGTAGCCCATATCATCTCTATTGGTTTCATTATTTAATACACTCTTTATAAAGTTCTCTAATACGTTTTCTAGGTACTTCAAATTTCTCAACGGTTTTGGTAATAACCTCTTTTCTGTCTTTCCCTTTCCGAATCAAGCCTCGGATGTATTTCTTGATACCAACCGTATCTTCTAATACATCCAAATCCTTGTATTGATTCTTCTGTTCTAGCTCTTTCCTTGTGATATTCAAGTTCTGAGACATCTTGAATGCACATAGCTCTGAGTCTCCGCATAGCTTACACTCTTTAGTTGATAGGTCATACCCAATACCGAAGCAAGGGTCTCCATTAGTCCCCAGAGTACTTAAATCTATGGGAGTAAGAATATCTTGCTTCGATAAGTCAGGAAGTTGTTTCTTTTTCTTAGCCATTATATATCCTTTTTACGTTTATAATAAATGTATATTTCACTGTTATCCTCTATAGGAACATAGGAATAACCCATGTTATTAATAAATAGTTCCCTGAGTTTATATAATTCTTGGTATGAATTTCTATCATGACTCTCTTGACATACTTTGACTACCATACCATTACTCCAGTACAAACAAAAGAAATGAGTAAAACATTCGGAGGTATTTTGAGAAGTTTCCAAGTTTGATATCCATATCAAATCTCTACAGTTGAATACATGTTTAGGGTTGGGTACCTCCCCAACAATGAGAGACTTAAACCATTCTTTAATCTTCCTCATCATAAGTATAATTAATGTGTTTACAATTAGGACAGACCCATTCTTTGAAATGCCATCCTTTGATTTCCAAATCCTCTTTATGAAAACGTTTCTTGCATGAATGACATTGATAACCATCCTTAGAAAATATGAAGTCTAAAGCGAGTATTATTATCATAATAACCACCGCTGTAATTAAAATATATTTCTCCATCACTGAAAGCCTTTAATTTTCTTTTTAGTGTTATTGGGTTTCCTTAAGAGTACCCAGCAATAAATACCTGATGCAGAGATTTGAATTATCTTCCAACCTTCTGATAAAAGAGTAGTTAGTTTAGTATCATCCTCATCTCTGATACATATTAGTTTATCATTATTCATAATGCCTATATGCTTATTAATTGTAATCTTCTTTTCCTCCTACGGAGAAAAAGTAAATACTCATAGTACTTCTAGTTAACTCTTAATAAGGCTATGGTTAGGATGTTTCTTCCATAGCTTATCTAACAATATTACTTTCAATTCTTGTCTCTGATAATATTGCTTCCTATGCTTACCATGCCTATCTAAATAAGGGCCAGGATAATGAAGGTCATCCAGGTATACTTTCTTTTTCGATTTATCGGTTCTTACCAAACGACCAAGAAACTGAATAGATTTTTCCTGACTATCCATGCTTGCTGCATTAAGTAAATACCTAAGCTTAGGAAAGTTTTTACCTCGAGCAATGATTGTAGTTGATACCAGGATATCTATTTTGCCTTCCCTAAAATCCCTCATTATTTGTTGTCTTAACTTAGAGGGAGTATTAACATGCACGTAGGCAATATTATAGGCATCGCCCAGTTTCTTTTTAAAGAACTTATATAGATTTTCACAATGTGCAATATGCTTGCATACTACAAGAGCAGGATATCTACCTTGATTAATATTCCATCGTAATCGATTATAAGCCATGGTCCACGCGGTATTATTTTCGGTAATAGAATCATCATATATCTCCTTATAGGATATACAATCAGATTCCCAATTACCATACCAAGGTTTACCGGGTACCATCTTTACGATAGTTTTAGTTGAGTAACCCTTCTTGATGGAATCCTTAAGTTTAAACTCAGCAATCACTTTACCAAAGAAACATTCTAGGTTCATGTTCTTGACCTTATCCTTAGCAAGTTTACTCATATAAATGGTACCAGATAACCCTATACGAATTCTGGTATTAAACAGTCGGGTGATTACATTCTGATATTGCTTACTACCTCCCTGGTCAGCCTCATCCACAAGTACCATATCTATTTGAGATAATTCCTTTTGATAGAACCTCATATTCCTTGAGATGGATTGAACCATACCTATAGTAAAGTTACTCCAGTTTAAAACCTTGCCTTGAACAAAAGTGATATCTTCTCCCGGAAGATATTGCTTAAATTCTTCTCTAGCTTGATTTAACCAATCTGAGTCATTAGTTATTAGCAAAGTCTTTAACTGCTTCTTATAGGTTAAATATAAAGACGACATGATAAGAGTTTTACCGGCATTAACCGTGTAATCTAATACGCCCATATGGAAAGGTGTATCACCTACTCGATTATTAATCACAGACTTAACTGCTTTCTCTTGCTCGGGTCTTAATTTATATTTACCTATATTCGTAACTACTTTACTGACTTTAGGTAAGGGTTGTCTCATATCTACAACTTTAGGTTTAATCCCCATTTCAATACACATATCGTATACCTTAGGAAGTAAACCTATTTTAAATTGCCCAGTCTTGGTAATGTAGTGAATTTTACCATCCAATTCTGCATACCTCTTTGCCTTGTACGTAAGTAGAAAGCATTTGGATGTCGAATGGCAAACTCATTATAAAGTTTCTGTGCGAACTTAAGAGGTAAGTCAAGTTCACACATATTTCCATTCTGAATAATTAGCTTACTCATTTGATAATTACAGTTACACCTTTAGTAGCTTTATCCATACCCATTGCTTCCTTGAGAAGTTTCATATGATGCTCCTCATCCGCAATCAATTTCTCAAGGAAATAATTCACGTCATTATAATCAGAACGTTCCTCGTATTGAGCAATTGCTCTTTGGATTTTCTTGTAGTGACCCATAGTTTCTATCTCAGAATTCAAAGCAATCTTTAAAGCTTGTTCCCAAGTAGAACCAATCTCAATTGTAGGATTAATATTCATGGTAGAGTAATCCTCGTATGGGTCTGCCCTTTGTAAGAAATCAGATATCTTGTCAAGATGCCTCATCTCTACCAAACCAATACCCAACATCAATTCTGATACCTCCTCGAATCTAGAAGACTGTTGGGTATACATAATAATTGCACTTAGTTCTGAAAATTTGGCATTCTTCCAAATCACATAGAACATATTAATTATCTCATCAGCCAAGGGTCGATATCCTTAAAATCTGGATAAGTTACCGATTGGTCTGAATACTTGAGGACATCAATAAAAGCATTAGCTGCATCCTCCACCCTGTTTCCGAAAAATTGTAAACCTTTCATATTACTTTTTTAATTATTAATTTTTTCCCAGAGAGAACCTTCAACTTCGGGTTCCTCTTCCAGGGATTTTTTGTTCTTATACTTATATAAATACTTATTGTATCTTTCAATTGCTTTATCCGTATACATCTGTGCAATATCTGGTAATCCATTACACCATGCAAGAGATTCAAACTGAGCATCAATGAATGTCTTATAATCCCAACCCTCTTCTTTTAGGAATTCTCCTACCTTTGCAAAGTGTACATACTTCTCTGGTTTGTTTTCATAAGATTCATAAATACCAGTTGCCTTAGCAATCTTACCTATGAAATAATCATGTATCTCTTTAGTAAGCTTTGAATCTGAATATTGCAATTCTATCTCGGCATCTACTTGATTAGTAATGTTATCCTGCATAGATATTAACCTTTGCATAACATTCCGATAGTCGGTCATCCTCTTTAACCCAGTCTCAATATATTTAATAAAACCTTCTCGAGTATCAAATTTAAAATCCTCACAGAAGGTATTACATATCTCGCAAGCTTTTTACAATTTGCCCATTCCCTTGTATTACTTTCGTTTATTTTACGAACTCCCCTATGCTTTAACTTTATACGGGTGGCATATAAAATATCAGCAACAAGGGCAGCATCCCCCTTAGATGCTAGTAAAATGTTATTAACTCGCTTAGTATTCTTATTATTAGAAACTAAGACTGCTCTATGATTTATTGCCTCCTTTCGAGCAATAACAAAAAAAGCCTCAACTGGGAAGTTATCTACCTCTAGGGTATTTAATATTTCCTCAAACTGAGACTTAGTTATATGGATAGATGGTTCACGCATAAATATATTATTTTATAATATAATAGGAACTCCTTACTCCAAAGAGTTTCTGATTTGAATCAGTTCTTGATAACTTTGATACCTTGTTTGATATACTAGCTTAAGTGTTTGTTTCTTCCCCAAATCATTTACATCAAAACCCTCTGGAAGAAATACTACCTTGACTTTTTTATAAGCTACTAATTTAAGTGCGAGATTAACAGCATAAGACCTGGCATCGGGGTCTAAAAGGATAATATATCTTTGGCATTGGGATTTAAGTAGTTCATTGACTTGGTACTGACTAATAGCTTTGCCCATTGTGGCAATTGCTCTATCCCCAATTGTGAGAGCATTAAGTGCTCCTTCGCAAATGAATACCGACCGATACATCTCCAATGCGTCATGATTAAAGATGATAAACTGTTTTCCCAAACCGGTGATGTCTTTGTCTGGGTTATTATACCTGGGTCCTTTTCCGATAACATTTCGAGCATTGTAATACCTAAGTTGTCCTCGATAATAAAACGGGATGATAAGGTACCCATATGTCGTGCCCATTGTTCCATATCCGATACCACATCTTGAAAACTTCTCGAGGTTAAAGCCGCGTTTCTTGATATATCCACGAATGCTTTTTGCAAGTTGGCTGTCTCCGAGCGAAATATTTCTAAATCCATCTGGGAGATATACGGGCTTACTTTCGGCAAGTTCGATTTTCTCTTCCTTAAACTGTAGTTCATCAAATTGCCCATTGTTCAAAAAATTAATTAGTTCATGGTACTCAGTAAATCCTTCTATGTCCATTATTAGTTGAGCAGGAGAAGGATGGGCATTACATCTAAAACAATTGGTTCTATACATAGAAAGGTTAACTCCCAACTTCTGTTCTCTCCCGCAATATGGGCAAGTGGGAATGCGTAACCATCCGTGCTTATAATCGAATGCTCCCAATCGTTTAATAAAGTATGTCCTTAGTCTAGATTTAAACTGGTTTGTTATTTTCATAAACTTCTATTTAAGTAGTGACTAATACTAGCTTTACTTAGCTTATACTTTTCTCCCAATTCTTTATTGGAGTAACCCTTGGCTTTATCCCTAATTAACTCTCGTACCTATCATGTCCTAATCTATATCTCTTTTTAGTTTCTTTAACGTATCTATGAATATGGGTTATATTGTATTTCTGTTTTAGTTCCTTTATAGTAACACCGTTTAAATAATCTTTATTAAGATTAAGTATATCCTTTCTAGATATGGGTACTTTACCTTGAGGTCTAAATCTATTATCCCTGATACACTGTTGTATATTTTCTTTCTGTGTACCCCAATAAAGATTAGTATGTATATTATTGCAAGGGTTATTATCTTTATGACATACATGAGGTTTACTCTCTGGGTTGGTACCCAAGCTAAGGCTACTAATCTAGAAGCCTGAATTCTTTTATGTTTATTACTATCTCTTAATATATGATATATCCTACCCCGATTGAGTACCTTTTAATAACATCCATACTTTTCTTTTAGGGTAGTATCTATATAACCTACTTCTCTTAGAAATATAATAATCTGGCCACCCTACTATATTAGAGATTAACTTTCTTTTAGATATCACCTGATTTCTTCTCATACTTTTCTTTATTTGCAGAAGGATTATCTTTAGAACTCTTCATCATAGAATCTAATACTCCAGAATACACTTCATCATATTGTTTACGTTGTTCCCTTGTAAATTCCGTACATCTTTGCCTTTCGACATCGCATTTGAATAATGCTCTACCGGAAGGAAGACCATCCCTTTGTACTACTATCTCAACTCGAAGTATATTATCTTTTTCTTCTTGCTCGGTAGAATTAAGACCCACAATAACTTGAGCATTACGAACAATAGCAATTGAACCAGAGATATCATTTTCATTATATCTAGTAAGTCTATGCTTCTTACCTTCACGAGTAATATGATGTGCAGTCCATATGGTATCAAGATGTAACTCTTCTGCCAAGTTTTGCAAATCTACATATACATTAGAAATCCTTTCGAAATCCTCTCGGTCTCCAGCTATTGAGGCAAGCTTACCTGCATAATCTACCATTAATACTCTAATATCGATGCCTTGATTACGCAATTGAACTATCCTCTCTTTTATGTAAGTTGTATTAGTAATCATTGCAGGTACCCTCTCAACCACCAATTCAACCCCAAATCTTGCAAGCTTTCTTAAATGTTTAGCTTCAAGTTTATCATACTCACCTGAGTATAATTCCTTTTTGGTTTTATTGATACTAGATTGAATAAATCTGTCCATGATTTGGTCTTTACCATTCTCGGTATCTACGTATAATACGGATTTCTTCATTCGAAGATAACCTCGGGCAAGGTTTACCATGAAGAAAGTTTTCTTTGCTTTAGGTTTATCCAATATTACATTGATAGAATGTTCGGGATAACCTCCTGCATTAGTAAGGTCATTTAATTGCCTAAAGGGACAGGGTATTACCGAGGGTTCTGATTGTCTTTTAAACTGTCTCTCTGTAATATCTCGAATCATGTATATAGGTTCGTCCTCTTTCTTTGGTTTACTTTTCTGAAGTACTTTTTCAATCTTCCTTGAATACTCTTCATATTGTTCGAAGTTATCTAAATCAAAAGAGTCATTCAGGTTCTTCATTTCAACATAGGTAGAGACTGGTAAATTTTTTCCTTGATATAATCTGCATCCGATAAGGGAATGTGATATAAATTGCTTATTAATTTATTGATATTAGGGATGTCATCCTTAGTTACCAAATCAATGTATGCCTTTGATTCTAGCAATTCTTTTAATACTTCTTTTAATACATTCTCTGAAGGCATCTTACCTTGCTTCTTAAAGTATTTTGATATACCCTCAAATATAAGGGCATGCTCAATAAGAACCAGGTAATTAGCTTTAATCCTTTTTAGGACTAGACCTCCTTCCTTATCTCTTAAAACAAACCGGAGTATCTCAAGTTGGAAATCCGGTGTGAAACTAAATTTGATGTTGTCTTTAAATTTCTTCATATCTATATTGCAATATTATATAAACTAATAGATTTTGATAGTACCGAGATAGTTCTGAGTATGTTGACAACTAACTAGAAACTACTAATCCACTACCTTAAGCTCCCGAATATTTAATATTATTATTTTATATAAGAAAAAATACTTATATTTGCATAACGAATATTTAAAAACATGGGAAAAAGTAAAGGAAATAATGGCTCAGAGCTTCATCGATTAAAACCTATGCAAGAATATGATGAAGCTACTTTCAATAGACTTTATAAAGTCTGTAAGCCAGTGATTAGGAATCTTACCAGACAGATTGATTATAAAAGGTTTAATCTTACACCAGATATAATTCAGTCTTATTTCTGGGACAAAATGTTATTTGTTTTTAATAAATACTATGGTGAATGTACTGAAGAACATCTCAAAGCAAGGATTCTTGCTTCCTTGAGTACATTTAAGAATAAATTGCTTCGTTCTGCATACGGAGAACAAGCAGAGTATAATCAAAGCCTCTTTAAACTGGATGATTTATTCGATAATGACAAAGAACTAGAAGATGATAGTGAAGAAGAGAAAGCTAAATCCGAAATGATAGATATGATGTATACTTATATGAAAAATAAACTTTCTCCGGATGCTTATCTTTTATTCGAAGTATTAATTACTCCTCCCCCTTCATTAAAGAGAGACTCGGAAATAGTACAAGGATTACTAATATAATGCTCATAGAATTTTTCGAAATGCCTAAGACTAATGAATCCATGAGATATATTTCTGAACTTAGACAGGATATACAGTATTGGGAAGATAGAGCTAAAGAAGAACTTAGATATTAACACAAAAGAAAAGGGACGTTTCCCAACGTCCCTTTCCGAGTGTTTACTCTAAACAAACTATGCAAAACAAAA
>ENA-OQAZ01000826-OQAZ01000826.1-human-gut-metagenome-genome-assembly--contig:-NODE-826-length-16549-cov-7.508038_pt1 | contig 16549 bp, 16 predicted proteins | sample MGYA00242737_ERZ504531 | MGnify/ENA primary metagenome ERZ504531 (study PRJEB26092, sample SAMD00036244) | human gut metagenome | host: Homo sapiens | study: EMG produced TPA metagenomics assembly of... | reverse complement strand
AACCGAGTGTGGCACGCTTGGTAGCAGATAATCCTCAACTTAAACTTTTTTTGTGGTTTGAATACGGGAGCTTTGATAAAAAGCTGGTTCCCCAATCTGGAAGTGATAGAAGCTGCATGGTATGAACAGTATGTCGATGGTGATTTCCGCTTGACTTTTTTACCTGCACAGCACTGGAGCAAGCGTGGTGTGAGTGATGGAGGAGAGCGCTTGTGGGGTTCATTTATGATTCAGGGAGATGGTATTACCATCTACAATAGTGGAGATACCGGATATGCCCGGCATTTTGAAGAAATTGCCGGATTTTTCTCTCACATAGATTATTGCATGATTGGAATTGGAGCTTACAAGCCGCGCTGGTTTATGAAGCCGAATCATATTTCTCCTTACGATGCGTTGACAGCTTCAACTGATTTGCATGCAAGAATGACCATTCCGATGCATTATGGCACTTTTGACCTTTCAGATGAACCCTTGTTCGATCCTCCTCATGTGTTTGCGGCGGAAGCAAGAAACGGGGTATGCCGGTCATTATTCCTGAATTAGGGGAAATTGTCAAGCTGCAACCGATTCGATAGAGATTATATTATCGAGAAAATAAAAAAAGTCCGGAAACCTCATCTTCTGCATGTTGTCAGAAAATAGATTTCCGGACTTTCTATTGTCAATTGTTTTGTTTTCGAATCATAATAAATCCGCCGGTCATCGGCAGCGGGTTACTTCGTGTGAGTGTTTTCACTCAACATGACGTACCCCCAGATCATAGGATCTGCATTTGCAATCTTCTTGAAAATCTTTGTTACCTTTTTCATAACTGTTATCCTTTCATTTGCTTTTTGTTAGTACCTATTGTATCTTAATCTCTAGTTTAGTTATTGTTTTTCGAGGTGCTCTTCGCAGAGGACCTTTCAAATCTTTGTTACCTATTGTTGTTATCCTTAATCTTTTTATCCTTTCCTCCAGAACCCTTTCAGGTTCCTTCGTTCGTTTTATTACACTGCAAAGGTAATGCCTTTTTTTGAAAAACATGTTTTAAAGCATATAATTTTATTTTTTCCTCTTTTTATTGACATAAATCAATGTATGAGGATAAGCTGACAATAGGCCTTGTCCCCTTGTCAGTAGTATCTGACAATTTGTCTTCTTTGGTATAAAATAAGGGCTGCCACAGTGTCATGTGACAGCCCTTGTGAATAAATATTTCTCGGCTAAAAACTTAACGCTTCAATGCCGCAATGCTTTCTTTCAATGCCGCAATTTTTGTTTCGGCATCAGCCTGTTTCTTGCGTTCCATTTCAATGACATTGGCCGGAGCCTTGCTGACAAACTTTTCGTTGCTCAGCTTTTTCATTACGCTTTGCAAGAATCCTTCCTGATATTTCAGGTCAGCTTCCAGTTTCTTCAGCTCTTCTTCTACGTTAATCAGGTTACCCAATGGTACGGCATATTCTGTAGTACCCACCATGAAGGCAGCAGCTCCTTCCGACTTGGTTTCTACCTGCTTGATTTCTGACAAGTTGCAGAGTTTGGCAATTACAGAACCAAAGCCGGCTACCGGATTTTCTCCAGTTACTTCAAGTGCCAAAGCTTCTTTCTGTGCAATGTTCTTCTGCAGGCGGATGGTACGGATGCCACTGATTACTTCTTTCACAGCTTCAAACTGTGCAATCAGTGCTTCGTTGTAAGGCATGTCTTTTACGAGCGTCTGGGTCATGATGCTTTCGCCCGGCTGACGGTCGTAAATGTGCTGCCACAGCTCTTCTGTGATGAACGGCATGAACGGATGGAGCAGTTTCAGCAAGGTTTCAAAGAATGCTAATGTCTTTTCATAGGTTACCTTGTCGATAGGCTGTCCGTATGCAGGTTTCACCATTTCCAGATACCAGCTTGAGAATTCGTCCCAGAACAACTTATATACAGCCATCAATGCTTCGCTCAGACGGTATTTGCCGAAGAGGTCGTTTACTTCTTCTGCGGTCTTGGCCAGCATAGAGTCAAACCATTCAGTAGCCAGTTTGGCATATTCCGGCTGTTCGATGTCGGCTACCTGCCAGCCTTTTACCAGACGGAAGGCATTCCATATCTTGTTGTTGAAGTTACGTCCTTGTTCGCAAAGTGCTTCATCGAAGAGAATATCGTTTCCGGCAGGAGCAGCCAGCATCATACCCATACGCACTCCGTCGGCACCGAACTGTTCAATCAGTTCCAGCGGGTCGGGTGAGTTACCGAGTGATTTTGACATCTTACGGCCAATCTTGTCGCGTACGATACCGGTGAAGTATACGTTGCGGAACGGCATGTCGCCCATGTATTCGTAGCCAGCCATAATCATACGTGCTACCCAGAAGAAAATGATGTCCGGTCCGGTTACCAGGTCGCAGTCGGGTAGTAGTACTTGATTTCTTCGTTGCCCGGGTTATTGATACCATCGAACAATGAAATCGGCCACAACCATGAAGAGAACCAGGTGTCGAGACAGTCATCCTCCTGACGCAAGTCTTCCATCTTCAGGTTTGCGTCTCCGGTTTTTTCCTTAGCCAGGTCCAATGCCTGTTCCGGAGTCTCAGCTACTACGAAGCCGCCTTTCGGCAAGTAGTAAGCCGGAATACGGTGTCCCCACCACAGCTGACGGCTGATACACCAGTCTTTGATGTTTTCCAGCCAGTTGCGGTATGTATTTTTATATTTGGCAGGTAGAACTTCAATTCGTCGTTCATTACCGGCGGCAATGCCATATCAGCGAAGTGCTGCATCTTGAGGAACCACTGCATAGACAGTTTCGGTTCGATGGCTACGTTGGTACGTTCAGAGAAACCTACCTTATTTGTATAAGCTTCTACCTTTTCCAGCAATCCTGCTGCATCCAGGTCTTTTTCAATCTGCGCACGTACGTCGAAACGGTCCATACCTACATACAGTCCGGCAGCTTCACTCAGTGTACCGTCGTCATTGAAAATATCAATAGAAGGAAGGTTGTATTTTTCTCCCAGCATGTAGTCGTTCACGTCGTGTGCTGGAGTAACTTTCAAACAACCAGTACCGAATTCAATGTCTACATAGCTGTCTTCAATAACCGGAATCACACGTCCTACCAGCGGAACGATAACTTTCTTGCCTTTCAGCCACTGGTTCTTCGGGTCTGCCGGGTTGATACACATCGCCGTATCACCATGATGGTTTCCGGACGAGTAGTAGCTACTACGGCATAACGGCGGCCCTGTGCGTCGCGGTGTACGATTTCACTTTCAGCTCCTGTTTCACCGCTCATGTCGTCATCAGCTACGTAATAACGCAGGTAATACAGTTTGCTATGCTCTTCTTTGTAGATTACTTCTTCGTCAGACAAAGCAGTCAGTGCTTTCGGGTCCCAGTTTACCATACGTACGCCACGGTAAATCAGTCCCTTGTTATAAAGGTCTACGAACACCTTGATTACGCTCTTGCTACGGGCCTCGTCCATGGTGAAAGCCGTACGGTCCCAGTCGCATGATGCGCCCAGTTTGCGAAGCTGCTTCAGAATGATGCCTCCGTGTTCTTCTGTCCACGCCCATGCATGTTTCAAGAACTCTTCACGTGTAAGGTCTGTTTTCTTGATGCCTTGTTGAGCCAGACGGTTTACCACCTTTGCTTCAGTAGCGATGGATGCATGGTCTGTACCCGGTACCCAGCATGCATTCTTTCCCATCATGCGGGCACGTCTTACAAGAATATCCTGGATGGTATTGTTCAGCATGTGTCCCATGTGGAGCACTCCCGTCACGTTAGGGGGAGGAATGACGACGGTGTAAGGTTCACGTCCGTCGGGTTTAGAACTGAAAAGTTTGTGGTCCAGCCAATACTGGTACCATTTTCCCTCCACGTCAGCGGGATTGTACTTACTTGCTAATTCCATGGTTATAATATCTTTATTATTATGTTTATCGTATAATCGGCTGCAAAAATAATAAAACTACTTGGATTTTAGGGGCTTTGCCCGAAAACTTCATTTGTTCTGGCCCGATAGTGTAAGTACAGGCATTTTTTCTTTACCTTTGCGTCAATAAATTATCAAATTAAGCGCGTATGAAAAAGATAGCTTTACCTACAAGAAACGGTCTGATAGACGACCATTTCGGTCATTGTGAGTTTTACACCATTTTTACGGTGGATGAAGAAAACCGCATTTCACGCACACAAGTACTTCCTTCTCCGCAAGGGTGTGGATGTAAGTCGGACATCGCTTCCAAATTGCAGGCCGACGGAGTGACCGTGATGCTGGCTGGCAATATGGGGGCTGGTGCACTGGCCAAACTTTCAGCTTGTGGCATAGAAGTAATCAGAGGATGCCATGGCTCAGTGATGGAAGTGGCTGAGGCCTATCTGGCTGGAAAGATACAGGATTCCGGTGTAGGATGTGACCATCATCATGAGGATGGAGAACATCAGTGTCCGAATCATTGATTTATAATCTCCTTTGTATGTAGGGAGAAATGAAGCACGGCATTTTATGTTTTCCTTACGCAAACCGTACGTTTCTCGTGGCGGAGCTATACGTTTCCCGTCCGGAAAACATAAGGTTTCGCGCAGGGAAACATAGAAAGTATAGAGTGACTTTAAAAACAATTTATGTGCGTATGAAAATACTGTTTTGAAGAAAGTGAGTAGCGTGCATTCTTTCTTGTAAAATCCTTATATTTGCAAGAGATTTTCAACCAATTCGTTATGAACAGAATAATGAAAATATGTCTTGCAATCTGTCTGTGGGGAATGATTTTGCAAGGCAGTGCACAAACGCAGATTGCATTTATTTCAGATGCACATATTCAGGATGTGGACGGCCATGCCGAACGGGTGCGTTCTATGGAGGTACAGGTACAGTCCACCCGCTTGTTCAATGAAAATTATTATGCATTTTTAGCTGCTCTTGATGATGTAGCTCGCAGAGATATACGCTGGGTAGTGTTGCCGGGCGATTTGACGGATGACGGGCAATTTTTCAATCAGCAAAAAATAAAGGAACTGCTGAATTCGTATGCCGCAGCGAAGGGAATGCGTTTTTTTGTGACTACGGGTAATCACGATCCGGCTCTTCCGTTAGGCTCGTGAAAAAGAATACGCATTTTTTAGCCGCCGATGGAAGCCGTGTGACGCGTGAGGATTCGTGTGCGGGTTATGTGTCGCAGATGGAGTGTTATACCGATTTCGGTTTTTTTCCTCGGAAGGACGACTGCTATTGGGAAAGTCCTTTTACCTCTTATACGTATGACAAGTATGCTTACGAAGAAGCCTGCCGTGAAAGCGTATTGGATAAGCGGACCTACACACTGTGTGATTCGTTGACGGCTACAGATGCCAGTTACCTGGTAGAACCGGTAGACGGACTTTGGCTGCTGGCTATTGACGGGGGAGTTTATCTTCCAAAAGAAATGAAGGATGGAAAGTGGACCTATCAAGGTTCCAGTGCCGGATATAATCTTGTACTGAAACACAAACCCTTCTTGTTGCCTTGGGTGCGGAAGGTAGTAGAAGAAGCACGGAAACGCCATAAGACGTTGGTAGCATTTTCACATTATCCGTTGGTCGATTTCAATGACGGAGTGTCGGAATCTGTACATCGGATGTGGGGGGACCGTCGCTTCGATTTGCACCGTGTGCCGGAAGCCGAAGTGAGTGAGGCTTTTCTGCAAGCCGGACTGCGTCTGCATTTTGCCGGACACATGCACGTGAATGATACTGGTATCTGGGAAGGAAAAGACGGGAAACACCTATATAATATACAGGTCCCTTCAATTGCGACCTATGTACCGGCCTATAAGATTCTGACCATTGAAAGCGATGAGGTGTTTCGGGTGGAAACGGTAGCATTGGACACGGTGCCAGGATTCGATAGTCTGTTTCCTTTGTATCGGGCAGAATACCAGTCGGATAGTCTGAAAGGACATTCACCTGTATGGAATAAAGAAATTCTTTCTGCCCGTACGTATGGAGAATTCTGCGATTATCAGTTTCGTGATTTGGTTCGTCTGCGATTCATTCCGCGTGACCTTCCGGAATCCTGGCGGGCCTGCCTGGATTTTACCGGTGCCCGGATGCTGAAAGCTGTGTCGGGAGAAGACAAGGCGAATAATGTCAACTGGACCGGCTGGTGTATGAAAGACCTGGTGCTTGATGTATATCGTTTGCGCTATGCGGAGCGCCTGGCGTTGAAAGATATTCCGGAAACTCGTTTGGCGGTTTATCGTTATCTGTTTGACCGTGCGCGTATTTCTACGTTCCGTTCGGCCGAAGTGGAGATGGTGAAAGGTCTGGGTACGCTTTTCCTTGCTTTTCTGAATGGAGAACCTTGTCAGAATTTTGTGATTGACCTGGAAAAAGATACAATCACAGGCGATTAACTTCCTGAAGTGTACTATTTCCCTCTTAGTTTGCATTATTTTCCTCTTTAGGCTGGGTGTTTCTCTTTACTTTTGCCTAAAATGAGAATTAAATGTTTGCTTAAACTTTTGTTGAAACTATATTACTTATGTGGAACACAAAATCAATATGCTTGTTTCTACTGGGGTTCATTGGAGTAGGAACAGTGGAAGGACAAACTTCCGTAGATTCTTATGAGTATTCTTCTTATGTCGACCCTCGTATCGGTTCCGAGGGACTGGGACGTGTATTTATCGGACCGTCGTGCCCGTATGGCATGGTAAAGCCTTCGCCCGACTGTACGCCTTCGCCCAATAGCGGATGGTTGCCTATGCCGGAACGGTGGATGGATTTGCTCAGGTACATGTCAGTGTACGGGGGGAGGTCCCAAGTATGGTAATGTGCTGGTCACTCCATTTGGAGATGGAATGGACCGGGTCAACCATTATGATTACCGTGAGTATGAAACCATTCGTTTGGGATATTATGACACGCAGTTTAAGCAGAACGGCATTCGTACGGAAATTACTACTGCCAATCGTGCTTCCTTCTATCGTTTTACTTATCCGGAAGATTCTTTGAAATCGCTGGCAGTGGATGCGGGTTTCTTTTTGGGAGAAAATCCGGTGCCGGATGCACGCGAGGCGCAGCAGTTTGTCGGTTCTGAAATTCAGGTGCTTTCCGACCATGAAGTAGCAGGCTATACACGTATTCGTGGCGGATGGAACAACGGAAAGGCTTATACGGTATATTTCTATGCGGAGACCGATCGCCCGTTTGTGCAGTCACTTACCTGGAAAGGTAACCGTATTACGAAGGCGCAGTCGCAGTATGAATCTGCAGAAAAGACCGGTGCCTTGTTGCGTTTTGCGAAGAACGATAAAGTGGTGCAGTTGAAGGTAGGCATTTCTTTCCTGAGCATGCAGAAGGCAAAATTCAATGCACATTCCGAAATTCCTCACTGGTCATTTGAAAAGGTACATCAGGATTTGTTAGGACAGTGGGAGCAATTATTTCAAAAGATAGAAATCGATCCGTCTACTCCGCTTGCAAAGAAACGCATGTTCTATACCGGTTTGTATCACACCATGCTGATGCCGGTAGACCGTACGGGCGAGAATCCGCTGTGGAGTGATCCGGAACCTTATTACGATGATTTTTATGCCATTTGGGATACGTATCGCAGTTCTTCTCCGTTGATAACTTTGATTGACCCGAAACGGGAGGCCGACATTGTACGTTCGCTGGTAAATATTTACAAACGTGATGGTTATATGCCCGATGCGCGTAGCGGTAACAGCAACGGTCGTACACAGGGTGGTTCGAATGCGGAAATTGTGATTGCCGATGCCTTTGTGAAAGGATTAAAAGGAATTGATTATGAACTGGCATTGGAAGCCATGCTGAAGGATGCTACGGTGCCTCGGTGGAAATGAAGAGCAGAAGGCCGAGGCGGGCTGATTCCTTATCTGGAATTAGGTTACATACCTCATGGTATTGACCGTGCTGGCAACCGTACGGTAGAATATTCTTATTGTGATTATGCCATTGCGTTGGTAGCTAAAGGTTTGGGTAAAGAAGACCTGTATCAGCGTTATTTGAAACAGTCGGGAAACTGGAAAAACTTGTGGCGTAGTGATTATGAGCATGAAGGGGCGAAAGGCTTTATCATGCCGCGCGACAAGGAAGGAAACTGGTTGGACTCTATTCCTTTCGGTCATTCTACTCGCATGCAGCCGAAGTTTAAATATGCACCGGTCACCTTCGAAGGACCGTGGTACACTCCCTGGTGGGGCATGTTTTTCTATGAGGCCAGCTCTTGGGAATACTCGCTGAGCATTCCGCACGATGTGCCGGGCTGATAGAGAAATGTGGCGGGGCGGCCGATTTTGAGAAACGACTGGATATTTTCTTTGACAAAGGTTTCTTCAATGTCAATAACGAACCGTCTTTCCTGACACCTTGTCTGTATCACTGGCTGGGTAAACCCTGGCGCTCAAGCGACCGTATCCGTGAGATTATTGCAAAGAACTACAACGACGGTCCGGTAGGTTTGCCGGGTAATGATGACTCAGGTGCCATGTCTTCTTGGCTGGCATTCCACATGATAGGCTTGTATCCGAATGCCGGACAGGATTATTACCTGATTCATACACCGTTACTGGAGTCTACGACTTTCCATCTGGAAGGAGGAAAGGAATTTAAGGTAGTGGCCAAAGGACTTTCGGATAAAAACTGTTATATCCAGGGTGTGACATTGAATGGAAAAGACTATCCATATTCTGTTTTGCGTCACAAGGATATAATGACCGGAGGTGAGCTGGTATTGAAAATGGGAAAGAAACCCGGAAACTGGGGAAAGGAACTGGGATTGGATAAATAAGTAAGATGCGTATGAAAAAAAGATATTTACTTGGATTTTTAACGGCATGCCTGTGGGGCACGGGCATGCTGTCCGCACAGACTGCCGTATCGGATACATTGAAGTTTGTGTTCAAGTTGCATGGCCAGACCCGCCGTTATCAGGTAGTTTTCTGTCAGCAAGGAGAGAATATACAGATGAATTGGGGGATTGAACGCAACCTGCGCTGGCAGTCGGGCAGTTACACCATGACACCGGAGGCCTTGAAAAACGGAAAACAGTTGTGCTTCCTGCAACCGGAGGACGGAAATCACCTGACGCTCTCATCTTTGGAAACAGCGTATGTGTTACCTCAGAATGCATTGCAGCAGTTGAAAGAAAAGGGAAGTATGGAGTTTAACCGGACGATGTATGACCGGGTAGCCGATGAATCGGAAAAGAATACCGGACGTCCGTTATTACATGTAGTGGACCGTCATGAAGGGGGGGAGATGTGGATATGGGACAATCCGTCTCTGCCCGTGGTGTGGCGTATGAAAAACAACCCGCTGGAAATAAACTGGCAGGTGGAAGTGAAATAGGATTTGCTTTTTTGTCGTACCTTTGCAGGGTAAAACAGAAAAATAGAAAATCATGCATACAAGAGAAGAAAAGATGGAAGCGTTCGGACGTCTGCTTGACGTGCTGGACGAGTTACGGGTGAAATGTCCGTGGGACCGTAAACAAACCAATGAGAGTTTGCGTCCGAACACGATTGAAGAAGTGTATGAACTCTGTGATGCCCTGATGAAGGACGACAAGAAAAATATTTGCAAGGAATTAGGCGACGTATTGCTCCACGTGGTATTCTATGCCAAGATTGGCAGTGAAACGGGCGATTTCGACATCAAGGATGTGTGCGACAAGTTGTGTGACAAACTGATTTTCCGCCATCCGCATGTATTTGGCGAAGTGAAGGCGGATACGGCAGAAAAAGTGTCTGAAAACTGGGAGCAGATTAAGTTGAAGGAAAAAGATGGTAACAAGTCTGTATTGAGCGGGGTACCCGATGCTCTTCCTTCATTGATTAAAGCGTATCGCATTCAGGACAAAGCTCGCAATGTAGGGTTTGACTGGGAAGAACGTGAGCAGGTATGGAGCAAGGTGAAGGAAGAAATAGGCGAGTTTGAAGCAGAGGTAGGTCAGATGGACAAAGAGAAGGCAGAGGCCGAATTTGGTGATGTAATGTTCAGCCTGATTAATGCGGCCCGCTTGTATAAAATCAATCCGGACAATGCACTGGAGCGAACAAATCAGAAGTTTATCCGTCGTTTTAATTACTTGGAAGCGCATACCATTAAGGAGGGAAAGAATCTGAAGGATATGTCGCTGGAAGAGATGGATGCCATCTGGAACGAAGCAAAGGCAAAAGGCCTGTAAAGAAATCGAGATAGTGCCTGCAAAGTGTCATGCTTTTTGTGAAAACACAACTTTCTTGAAAATAATTCTTTTGAAAAGGTGACACATGGAAAGAATTGTCTACCTTTGTGGGGCATAAACAACAATTTATTTTAGAAACAATGGTGAACAAAGCTATTATTACAGTGGTGGGTAAGGATACGGTAGGTATCATTGCTCAGGTGTGTACCTATCTGGCAGAAAATAAAGTGAATATTTTGGATATCTCGCAGACCATCGTGCAGGAGTATTTCACAATGATGATGATTGTGGATATGACCAAGCTGGAAAAGCCTTTTGAACAGGTGGTGGGCGAACTGACGAATATCGGTTCAGGCATTGGGGTACAGATCAAATGCCAGCGTGAAGAAATCTTTGACAAAATGCATCGTATCTAATAAAAACGGGAAACGGTATGATTAATATAACTGAGGTTCTTGAAACCAACAAGATGATAGAGCAGGAGAACCTGGATGTACGTACCATTACTATGGGTATTAACCTGCTGGATTGTGCGGACAGTAACCTGGAGGTGCTTTGTCAGAATATATATAATAAGATTACCGGTCTGGCAAAGAATCTGGTGCAGACGGGTGAGGATATTTCCAAGGAATTTGGAGTTCCTATCGTAAACAAGCGTATCTCGATTACGCCTATTGCACTGGTGGGAGGAACGGCTTGCAAGACTCCGGATGATTACGTGCAGATTGCCAAGACGCTGGATAAGGCTGCGGGCGAACTGGGTGTAAACTTTATCGGAGGATATTCGGCTATCGTATCGAAAGGTATGAGTCGTAGCGATGAGTTGCTGATTCGTTCCATTCCGAAGGCTTTGGCTTGTACAGAACGTATTTGTAGTTCTGTGAATGTAGGTTCTACCAAGACCGGCATCAACATGGACGCAGTGAAACTGATGGGTGAAATCATCAAGGAAACGGCGGAAATGACGAAAGAACGTGACTCATTAGGCTGTGCCAAACTAGTAGTGCTTTGCAATGCTCCGGATGACAATCCGTTTATGGCAGGTGCTTTTCACGGCGTTTCAGAACCGGATGCCGTTATCAATGTGGGTGTCAGCGGTCCGGGTGTGGTGAAATATGCCCTGGAACAGATTCGTGGCAAAAGTTTTGAGGTGCTTTGTGAAACCATCAAGCGTACGGCGTTCAAGATTACGCGTGTGGGGCAGCTGGTGGCACAGGAAGCTTCTCGCCGTTTGAATGTGCCGTTTGGTATCATCGACCTTTCGTTGGCTCCAACTCCGGCAGTAGGTGACAGTGTGGCAGAGATTCTTCAGGAAATCGGATTAGAATATCCGGGTGCACCGGGAACAACGGCTGCCTTAGCCTTGCTGAACGATCAGGTGAAGAAGGGTGGCGTAATGGCTTCTTCTTACGTGGGCGGACTGAGTGGAGCGTTTATTCCGGTCAGTGAAGACCAGGGAATGATTGATGCGGTTGTGGCTGGGGCCTTGACCATCGAAAAACTGGAAGCCATGACGTGTGTATGCTCTGTAGGGCTGGATATGATTGCCATTCCGGGTAGTACTTCAGCAGCAACCATTTCAGGATGATTGCCGATGAATCGGCCATTGGTATGGTCAACCAGAAAACGACGGCAGTGAGAATCATTCCGGTAGTAGGAAAGGAAGTGGGCGATACGGTAGAGTTTGGTGGATTGCTGGGCTATGCACCGGTAATGCCGGTCAACCGTTTCAGCTGTGAAGCTTTTGTGAACCGTGGTGGACGAATTCCTGCTCCGATTCACAGTTTCAAGAACTGATTTTACGGATACATAAATAAAAAAAGAGGGAGGCTTTGCCGGATTTGACAGTCGGTAAGCCTCCCTTTCTTTATAACCTTAATACGATGGTAATTGTTTTACTGTACCAACTACTATAACACCTCAAAGGGGAAAATTGTTTAAGGGGAGAGTCGAAAAAAAAGTGTTAGGACACTGACGGATTTGTGCTATCTTTGTGGCGAATTTATTTTGACCTGTATGACAGACTATTTGAATGAACTGAATGAAAGTCAGCGCGAGGCGGTATTGTACAACGAAGGCCCTTCGCTGGTGATTGCCGGAGCCGGTTCCGGGAAGACCCGCGTGCTGACATACAAGATAGCCTATTTGCTGGACAACGGTTATGAGCCGTGGTCCATTCTGGCCTTGACCTTTACCAATAAGGCCGCTCGTGAAATGAAGGAGCGTATTGCCCGTCAGGTGGGGCAGGAGCGTGCCCGTTATCTTTGGATGGGAACTTTCCATTCTATTTTTTCACGGATATTGCGGGCCGAGGCTGAGGCGCTGGGTTTTACTCCCAATTTTACGATTTACGATGCGACGGATTCCAAAAGTCTGGTGAAAGCCATCATAAAAGAAATGAACCTGGACGATAAGTCTACAAGCCGGGGATGGTGCAGGGCCGCATCAGCAATGCCAAGAATCACCTGGTACTGCCGGAGGCATACGCGGCAAATGCCGAACTCATAGAAGCTGACCGGGCTGCGAAGATACCTCTGTTGCATGAAATCTACTTGCGTTACTGGAACCGCTGCCGGCAGAGTGACGCGATGGACTTTGACGACCTGCTGCTGTATACCTATTTGCTGTTCCGCACTCGTCCAGATATATGTGATAAATATGCGGCGCGTTTTCGTTACATCTTAGTAGATGAGTATCAGGACACGAATTTTGCACAGCACAGCATCGTGCTCCAGCTTACGCAGAAACACCAGTTTGTGTGCGTGGTAGGCGATGATGCCCAGAGTATCTATTCCTTCCGTGGAGCTAACATCGATAATATCCTGAATTTTACCCGTACGTACAAAGATGCACGATTGTTCAAGCTGGAGCAGAATTACCGCTCCACGCAGACCATCGTGAATGCGGCGAACAGCCTGATTGCCAAAAACCGCGACCAGATTCAGAAGGAGGTGTTCTCCGAGAAAGACAAGGGGGAACCTATCGGCGTGTTTGCAGCTTATAGCGATGTGGAAGAAGGAGAAATCGTGACCAACAAGATTGCGCAGCTGCATGCCAAGTCGGGATATGCCTATCATGATTTTGCCATCCTTTACCGTACGAATGCACAGAGCCGTATTTTTGAGGAGGCATTGCGCAAGCGCAGCATACCTTACCGTATTTATGGAGGACTCTCGTTTTATCAGCGGAAGGAAGTGAAGGATGTGGTGGCCTATTTCCGTCTGGCGGTGAATCCGCACGATGAAGAGGCTTTCAAGCGTGTCATCAACTATCCGGCAAGAGGAATCGGGAATACCACATTGGGCAAGTTGGCCGAGGCGGCCGGACGTTGTGAAGTGAGTTTGTGGAAAGTGCTTTGCGAACCACTGAGCTACGGAGTGGAGCTGAATAAAGGAACTTATACCAAGTTGCAGGGATTCCGCGACCTGATTTCGGAATTCGTTACTTTGGCTCGTGAGCAGGATGCCTATACGTTGGGTATGGAACTGGTGAAACGTTCGGGAATCATGGCAGAGATTTATCAGGACCGTTCGCCGGAGAACATGAGCCGGCAGGAAAACATTGAGGAACTGGTGAACGGTATGCGTGATTTCTGCGACGGCCGTCAGGAAGAAGGAAACCCGCATGTGCTTTTGTCGGACTATCTTTCAGAGATTGCCTTGCTGACCGACCAGGATGAAGAGCAGGGAGAAGCACAGCCGAAGGTGACACTGATGACCATTCATTCCGCCAAGGGACTGGAGTTCCCGAATGTGTTTGTGGTGGGGCTGGAAGAAAATCTGTTCCCGAGTCAGCTGTCATCTGCTTCCTATCGGGCACTCGAGGAAGAACGCCGCCTGTTTTATGTAGCGGTGACACGAGCTGAAGACCACTGCTACTTGTCGTATGCCAAAAGCCGTTTCAAATACGGGAAGATGGAGTTCTGTAATCCAAGCCGTTTCTTGAAAGATATTGACGTGCGTTACCTGCAGGTGCCGCAGGAGGAACTGATGGGTACGCGCATCGAAGAAAAGGCCAGCCGTTTCCGGAAAGAAGCCAGCCGTGCATCTTACGAACGCGAACCCCGCGAAACGGGTCCGTCTATGTTTGATGGCGGACCGATGCCGGAAGAACCTCATCGCTTTGTACCTCCTCGTACGCTTCGCCGTATACCTGATGCGAGTTCTTCGGTAGCTCCGGCCGGTCCGTCGGCAGGGGGACTTTCTGCTGGTATGTGGATAGAGCATGAACGCTTCGGCAAAGGGGAAGTGACCCGGGTGGAAGGCAGCGGAGACAACTGCAAAGCCACCGTACAGTTCCAGCACGCCGGCGTGAAACAGTTGCTGCTGAAGTTTGCCCGTTTTAAGATAATTGATTCAAACACTAAATAACAGAGAAAAAGAATGATAAAAGACTGGGATAAGATACCTTCTCCATGCTATGTCATGGAAGAAGATTTATTGAGAAAGAACCTGACGCTGATTAAGCATGTGCCGATACGGCGGGAGTGGAAATTATTCTGGCATTTAAAGCCTTTGCCATGTGGAAGTCGTTCCCTATTTTCCGGGAATACATCCGTTACACCACGGCCAGCTCGGAATACGAAGCACGGTTGGCTTTCGAAGAGTTCGGCAGCAAGGCGCATACTTATTCGCCGGCCTATACCGCACAGAACTTTCCTGCATTCCTGAAGTACAGCAGTCACATCACATTTAACTCCTTGTCGCAGTTTGAGCGTTTTTATCCGATGGCAAAGGCGCATCCGGAGCATGTGTCATGTGGCATCCGTGTCAATCCCGAATATTCGGAAGTGGAAGTAGAACTCTATAACCCTTGTGCGCCGGGTACACGTTTCGGTGTGACGGCCGACCTGTTGCCGGAGCAGTTGCCCGAAGGCATTGAAGGTTTCCACTGCCATTGTCATTGTGAGTCGAGTTCCTACGAGCTGGAACGCACACTCCAGCATATCGAGGAAAAATTCAGTCGCTGGTTCCCTCAGTTGAAATGGTTGAATCTGGGTGGAGGCCACCTGATGACGCGTGCCGATTATGACGTAGACCACTTGATTGGCTTGTTGCAGGGACTGAAGTCGCGCTACCCGCATTTGCAGATTATTTTGGAGCCGGGTTCGGCTTTCACCTGGCAGACTGGTCCGCTGGTGGCATCGGTGGTAGATGTAGTAGAAAGTCGGGGGATACGGACAGCCATTCTGGATGTGAGCTTTACCTGCCACATGCCCGACTGTCTGGAGATGCCTTATCAGCCGCGGGTGCGTAATGCCGAATCTCTTCCGGCTGAGGCGGTGAAAACGGCGGCTCGGGAAGACCATGTCTACCGCTTGGGAGGAAACAGTTGCCTGAGTGGCGATTATATGGGCAGCTGGAAGTTTGACCACGAACTGCAGGTAGGAGAGCGGATCGTATTTGAAGACATGATTCATTATACGATGGTCAAGACAAATATGTTCAACGGCATTCATCACCCTTCGATAGCCCTGCTCCATGCTGGTGGAGAACTGGAAGTATATCGCACCTTCCATTACGAGGATTATCGCGACCGGATGTGCTAATAAGTATAGTAAAAAATAGCCTTTAGAAAAACGCTTAGGCATTCGTGAAAAAACGCCTAAGCGTTTTAATTCAAACGCAAGTGCGTTTGAGTCAAAACACAAGGACGTTTGGTTTGAAACGCAAGGACGTTTTCAGTCAAACGTCCTTGCGTTTTTTTTAGGTCGTTGAAATATGTTCTTTAAAACAGTTCTCAAAGCCTTTCGAAACGTTCATTTACAAGGAGTTTTAACTGGAAAAAGGGTAGGCAGATACCTTAATGGGGGCTGTGAGGCCAAAGAAGTTTGTCACTTTTTTCAAAAAAAGATAGTCGATAATTTTGGTAGTTTCGAAAAAAAAACTACCTTTGCACTCGCAATCGGGAAAATGATGAACGGTTGTAGAAGTAATGCGGAAATAGCTCAGTTGGTAGAGCATAACCTTGCCAAGGTTAGGGTCGCGAGTTCGAGTCTCGTTTTCCGCTCCAGCGTTTGTTGCGCGAAGGTCGAAAGACCGTAATGCCCAGGTGGCGGAATGGTAGACGCGCACGTTTCAGGTGCGTGTGTCGAGAGGCATGCAGGTTCGAGTCCTGTTCTGGGCACTATAGCACGAGATTTTCGTTTCTGGAGGAATGGCGGAATTGGTAGACGCGCCACTTTGAGGGGGTGGTGACAATTATGTCGTGTGAGTTCGAGTCTCATTTCCTTCACGAAGAGAAGATATTTGCGGAAATAGCTCAGTTGGTAGAGCATAACCTTGCCAAGGTTAGGGTCGCGAGTTCGAGTCTCGTTTTCCGCTCACATAAATAAAATCTTGTGCGTTGTGACAAGAGTGTTACACAGAATGCCCA
>ENA-OQAZ01000825-OQAZ01000825.1-human-gut-metagenome-genome-assembly--contig:-NODE-825-length-16557-cov-3.936579_pt1 | contig 16557 bp, 20 predicted proteins | sample MGYA00242737_ERZ504531 | MGnify/ENA primary metagenome ERZ504531 (study PRJEB26092, sample SAMD00036244) | human gut metagenome | host: Homo sapiens | study: EMG produced TPA metagenomics assembly of... | reverse complement strand
CAGAAATTCCTGCAGCTTCTCAGAAAGCTTTTCCACCGCTCATGCGTCAGTCCCCCAAGCATTACATGACAGAAACGGTCTGCCTGTTCCTTGATAGCTTCTGTCAGTTCCGGATGCTTATATCATGAATCATACACCACCAGGAAGATATAGAGTCTATCAGCTTCTGATCTTTTGTATAAAGATGTACACCCTCTGCATCCAGAATCTTATACGGATCTTTCATTGTTTTCATTTGTTCATAGGGATACCATATCATTTGATTTTCACCTCATCATAAAATTCTGCCAGTGCATCTGCATCTATCTCAAGATCTTTCGCATGATCCTGTACTTTTGCGATAACCGGAAGGCCAGTCATATGCTGGCACATAGCAATATTATCCTCTTCCATAATATTTCCGGGATGGTAATGATTAAAAATAATACCTTTGATGGGAAGGGAATGCGCTTTCATATACTCAGCTGTCAATACAACACTGTTAATTGTACCAAGCCCTGCATCTGCCACCAGAATACTGGAAAGTTCAAACTCTTTTATCACATCCTCAAGCTGGATTTTGCATTCATCAAAACAGAGTGGACAGAGGATACCGCCACTTCCTTCCATGGTAATATATTCATAATCATTTGCCGCCTTCAGAAATCCTCTTCGTACAACATCAAGATCCACCGGATTGCCCTCAACTCTTGAAGCCAGATGAGGAGACCAGGCATTTTCATATACATATGGACACATATCATCCAGAGACTGGGAAATACCGGACATCTCCTTGACAAAAAGTGCATCGCCCGGGATCAGGCTTCCGTCTGTACGCCGGTCATTTCCGCTCATTGCAGCTTTATAATAAGCCGGATTTTTCCCTGCCTGTGCCAGTTTTTTTACGATCAGTCCTGAGAGATAGGTTTTACCGATGTCCGTTCCTGTTCCTGTAATAAATACCGCTTTGCTCATGATTCTTCCACTTCCTTCCAATATTCCGGTGTTACATTTCTACCCATATCAGAGAGCATTTTTCGATCGCTGCGGATTGTTGCACAGGCAACGGTAGTCAGCATGTTCCCTGTTATTGTAGCGGAGGCTCCGGATTTAAAGGCGGTTTCCCCGTCATTGGTAAGAAGTGCCCGTCCGGCAGCAAGACGAATATTAGCCTCAGGATTAATATAACGGAAGAAGGCGATTGTCCGGAGGATATCCTGCTCTGAAAGCTGATCAAGGTGTTCCAAAGGTGTTCCCGGAATGGGCATCAATGCATTGATCGGAATAGAATCAATCCCCAGCTCCGCAAGGCTGACTGCCATATCCAGACGATCCTCCCAGGTCTCTCCCATTCCTATGATACCACCGGAACATGCACACATTCCTTCTGCCTTTACCTTTTTCAGAGTTTCAATCTTCATATCGTATGTATGTGTCGTACATATATTAGGAAAATTTCTCTTTGAAGTCTCAATATTATGATGGTAACTGGTTACTCCGGCTTCATGAAGACGATGCAGCTGTTCAGAAGAAAGAAATCCCATGGAAGCACAGAGATCAATATTACATTCCTTATGCATGGTTTCATAGGCGTGGATCGCCTGATCAAATTCTTTTCCAGTCAGGGCCTTTCCTGCAGTAACGATTGAGAAACGGTCAACGCCCTCCTCTTCGTTCATTTTACATGCTTCCAGAATCTTTTCCTCTGGAAGAAAATCATAGATCTCACAGGAAGTATGGTGGTGTACTGACTGCGCACAATATTTGCAGTCCTCCGGACACCTGCCGCTGCGGCCATTGATGATGGAACAGAGGTCTACTTTATCACCGATATATGCCTCGCGGATACGGTCTGCTCCTTCACATAATTCATTTAAATCACAGGTAAGAAAATAGGAAAGATCATCCTCCCTTGTAATTCTGCGACCATCAATAATTTCCTGTGCTAAAATAAGTGGATTCATTTTGCAAGCTCCTCCGTTTTCAGTCTGACATTTGATTTTGAATCAAAAAGATATTGATGCACTACCGGTCTGACACGCTTTGCAATGACAGCTCCCAGGATACTTAATGCAATATCGCCGGGTACCGCAAGCAGAAAACAATAAAGAATCAGCGGCCAGATTCCAATCGGTGTATCAATCACATAGTTACAGATCACATAGTAATAAACCATTCCACAGATATAGACAATCATCAGACCTGCCAGATTTGCAAGTAAATAGCGAAAAACTGTCTTCTGCTTAAGACGTTCTGCGATAAGTCCGGTTACGTATGTTCCCAGGCAGAACCCTATAATATAACCGAAGCTTGGCTTGAAAATATACCAGATTCCACCGCCTTCCGAAAAGATCGGAAGTCCCGCCAGCCCCAGCAGCATATAGGCAACCACAGAAATCATACCCCTTCTGGATCCCAGAAACAATCCGGCAAGCATAGTGAACAGGTACTGCAATGTAAACGGAACTACAGGTACAGGGATTTTAATAAATGCCCCCGCTGCAATCAACGCCGTAAAAAGACCGCAATAAATCATGCTCTTTGTTTTTGTCATTTGTAAACCTCCATTCGCTTTATGGTTTACTATTCTAAAACATCAGGGATTGATTGTCAACTTTTTATTGGGAATGTGTTGACTTTTTTCATGAGATTACAATTCAGGGCAAGCAGACTTCGGGATATGTTGACTGTTTTCCTAGAGGCGGAAGTACAGGAGCTGATAAAAATCTTTTCTTCCTTTATCAGTGATAAAATATCTGATTTTAAAACAGACTTATATTACCAGAATCCAGATTATCTTGAATGGTCTTACAGAGAGGGAAAATTGTTGGATTAATGAAAAAACCTTTCCCTTTTGAGACTACGTGAAATTCCAAAGGAAGAGGACTTTAAACTCCCCGTCATACATCCTTATTTTGGTATATCCGGCTCAAATTGTTCCGGATAAATATCACTTCCTTCATAGCCACAAACTCCCATTCTTGGGGAATTCGTGATTGGAAGAAAACATACGTCATTCTCATACGCTTCAAGTTCACCCTCTTCCAGTTTATTCACGCACTCTTCGCACCAGAATAGATCTTCATCATAAATACGAAATGCATTAATCCATGTTGCTTTCTGATTTCCACAAATAGAACATGCAAACTGTGGCGGATTATTTCTGGATAAAATCACAACTTTTTCGTTCTGCTTTTGGGCACTGTAATGATCCAACACTTTGACCATAATTTCTGTTGTAGAACCAAAATCATATTCATAATTAAAAATCATTCCCGTTGTAAGCACTTGTTTTAATGTATGATTCGTACTCTTTGCCGGCTCACCCCAACCAAAATCATCATCGGGTTCCCTTTCATAGCTTACACCATCAATCTCAAATGCACTTAAATGTCCGCAACACTCTACCCAAATATCACGGATAAATCGATCCAGATCATCCAATGTTGCATTCTCTTTGATTTGAATAATCAGCCAATAGTCTTTATTATATGCTCCATATAACAACAATTCAAAATATTTTTCTGTTTTTTCCGCTTTTTCACACAAATCAACTCTTTTCTTACACGTTTGTAAATGCTTTGCTATCCCCGTTCTTGTGTATTCTTTTCCGCAATATTTGCAAAATCCTCTTGTACTCTTTGCCATTTGATTATCTCCTATTTAATTTTGCAGTCTATTTTAACTCGTCCAAATGATATTCAAAAATCAATCTGTCCACGTTTTGTTCTATAGAATCTTTGCTTATTACAAACTCATTTTTTATACCCATTTTCCGAAAAACACTTCCATGCACTTCTCCAAATCCACTTCATCAATTTCAATATTAGATTCGTAAAAAAGTTTCACTAAGCCACCCCCCATTCTACTCATGAATTTCCAATGGAAGTCCATCTGGATCATGGAAAAATGTCATTTTCTTTCCGGTATAATCATCCAGGCGTACCGGCTCTGTTTCAATTCCTTTCCCATTCAATTCTTTTACTGTATCATCTACACTCTCAACTTTAAATGCCAGATGGCGTAATCCCAATGCTTCCGGATAATTTACACGAGCTGGAGCATTTTTTATTATAAAAAGTTCTATTTCCTGCGTTCCACATGCCAGATCAATCTTGTATCATCACGTTCTTTTCGATAATTTTCTCTGATTACTTTAAACCCAAGCAGATCCACATAAAAATGTTTTGATTTTTCATAATCGCTTCCAATGATTGCAATATGATGAATGGTATCGAACATAACTCTCTCCTCCGTTTTTCATAGTAATCAAATTCTCCTTTTGGCTGTGGTATATTAATTATTGGGAATCCATGTTGCCGTAAAAGTGTCATCTCCATAAGCTGTAATATAATGAAATTTTTTATTATGAAGAATCCATCCATCAAATTTGTATCCTTCGCGATAGGTGTTGGAAATGTATCATAAATGCTGATATGTGATTGTTTAAGTGGAAATTGAAATGACTTTACAGATGCTCCATCTTCAAAGATTCCTCCATTCGCATCAATTGTAAATACGCATTTTTCATCAGGCCCATATGAAAAAAGCTGAACCCAATGCCCTAAATAATACCCAACTCCAATATGAGTTGTACTTCTTGATAAAATTGCGGCTTGATGACCAGTACTATTCATCCACAATGTTACCATATATTCAGCACTGGTTGTTCCCATGCCAATATTTTCTCCTGAAGGACATCCTACTCCAGCCTCATAAACAGCGCTGTATGAATCTCTTCCGTCTGGTCTCGTATGCGAAAACTTAACCGCAATTTCTTTAGCCCTTACCATCGCGGCCTTTTCAAGCCTTAAATCATACTTATACGGCTGTAATCCAACTTTCATTCTTTCTGTGTTTACAAGCTTGAATACTTCCTGCGCCTTCTGTTCTGGTGTAGCATGGTCAATTTCATCATCTGAATCAGGAGTATCTGTTGGCTCTGGTGTTATTGTTGGCTTAACTTCATCGCTGTCTTTTACATAAATGCTTACACCTGTTTTGTTCATGACTCCGTATGTTTTAGTAATACTGGAATAACCCCGTACGGAATAATAGTTGGTACAATCTACGCATGGATTTACATCAATAAAAGATGAGGTATCTTTGACTGTAATAATCTTACTCCATTTGTCACCTGCTTTAATTTTGGAATAGATAGCATATTTGTCCGCACCACTTACTTTGTTCCATGTAAGTTTAACTGTTGTGCCTTCAATTTTGGCTTGAATTCTGGTTACCATTTTCAAAGATGCTGTTACAGTCAACCCTTTTGTGTTATAGCTTCCATACTTCTTCGTATTCTTATCGTAGGCTTTAACAGTGTATTGATATTTTTGACCGACAACAATCGGATATTTGCTGGAAGATGTATGGGTGTAGCTGGATTTGGTATTACCAAGTGTTTTTAACTTAATCCATTTACTGTTTCCAGCTTCTTTGTAATACACAATATAGTTTGTTATCCCAGATGCTTTCTTTCCACTTGATGCTGATCTTGTTGTAATCAACTGCAGTGATTTTTGTAAGCTTTACTGCTCCCGGCTTAGTAGCTGCCTGAATGGATGCCGGCATCAGCAGTATGACTGCCAGTATCAGCATTGCCAGGAATGAAATTCTTTTTCTTTTCATAAAATTAAACCCTCTCTTTATTGTGCGTTTTCCAATTCCTTCTCGATCCATGTCATGATCACATCGACAAAATACTCCTCATACCGGGATCAATGTAATATCTGCTGCACATAGTTCTCTCCTATTTAAGAATTTTTCTTATCTGCATATCCGCGGCTTCTGGATAAAGCTGTTTCATATGATTAACAATTTTTTTCCAGGATGTCTGCGAATCCTCCTTATAGCAGGAAGTGACGTGATCATATCCATAAATGTGTTCCGGAGAAGAATACACTGCCACATCCCAGCCGTACTCCACACCCTTCCGGTTAATTCTTTTCCGAAAATCGCAGTTACACAGATATGTCTGCATCATAAGGCTGGTAATGGCTCCGTCAAATCCCTTTTCACCATCTTTTCCAAATCCGGCCAATCTTTTCAATTCGTTGGAGTAGATTTCTGCATCATTTTCCATGAAATGATCCATAATTTTCTTATGTTTGATTGGTGCTTTTTCATCCTCAAACAGGGCATCAAAATCATATCCGTCCCTGCGATAGTTGGCAAATACCGGCAGCCATTTTTTTGAAATAAAACCGGCTTTTTTTGCAAAGAATTTTCCGTAAAGAATATCATGTTTTTTTGCAATGGCAATCCTCCATCTCCACGGATCCCTCACCGGATCATCAGACCACCAGTATTCTGCCACTGTTCGTTCCTCCAGAGAAAACCCCGGAATCTCGTTCTTAAAAAGAGGAAGAAATCCAACCCGGTTGATATATTCGACTGCTTCATCCACATCTTGGATGCATTTCGGATCATTCCACTTTACCCCATGTATGATCCACTCTCCTGCTTCGTTTCCCATGGCGTTATCCCTTCTGTGTTTTGCTGCCTTAAGTATACCACACATTGACAGGGTAAGACAAAGATATGTATATTTTTGTAAAAAAAATGATGATATTTCTAACCTCAATCTATTCGTTTATCCGCGGCCTCATCCGTCCGACAATATATCATGCTCTTTGCGGTATTTATATGCTTCGTCCGTCCAAAGACTTTTGCTATTCCTCTGATCTTACCTTTTCCATGCTTTTTCATATATTGACAGGATGTCAGATTTGGGGGACTTTCCTTAAGGTCACCATGTTTTGAGATATCTCCGCAGTCAAGTCTTACGTACTGAAAAAAAGGAGTCCAAACGACTCCTTTTCCCAATGCATATCAATTATTTTTAAAATATCGTATATCCGCCATCTACAGCCAAAGCTGCTCCATGGATGAAACTAGCTTCGTCTGATGCAAGGAATGCAATGGCCTGTGCTACTTCGATAGGTTCTCCAGGACGTTTTGCCGGACTCATTCCAATCTTCATTGTTACCGGATGCTGTGGAATTGCAAGCACACGTGCAATCATATCTGTTGCAATCGGTCCTGGAAGAACAGCATTTATACGCACTCCTGTACGTCCATGATCCAATGACATCTGACGGGTGAGTCCAAGAAGGCCATGTTTAGCAGAAGTGTAAGCAAGCCCTCCGCGGCCAGCTGCGGTTGCTGCCATGGAAGCTACATTGACGATGGTTCCAACTCCTTGTTTTTCCATAATAGGGATTAGTTTCTTGCAAAGAACAAATGGTGCTGTGAGATTTGTTGCAAGAACAGTGTTCCATTCATCCATTGTGATCTGATCCATATTGGCAGTTGTTCCGCCTACTCCTGCATTATTAACGAGAATGTCTATTTTTCCGTAGGCGTCCAGAGCTGTTTTAACCAGGTTATCAAGACTTTCATCAGATGTCACGTCTGTTTTACAGAAAATTGCTTCTCCTCCGGCTGCCTTGATTTCATTCACACAGCTTTCTCCCAGTTCTTCCTTTGTTCCAACAACTATGACTTTTGCTCCTTCTTTTGCAAAGAGTTCTGCGGTTGCTCTTCCGATTCCTCTTGTTGAACCGGTAATGATTGCTACTTTGTTTTCAAACTTCATGGCAATGCCTCCTTATCTTCTTCCTGTTTCCATGAATGCTGTTCTGTCATACCGTGCGGTAAGCAGATACGGTGCCAGAACATCTGCGTCAATCTCTTCACATAAATTCAGTTTATGAACCATCAGATCATTTGAGGAATACGCACCTCCAATGACTGTTCTGATTGGAAGTTCTCCCCATGGATCATCAATGGACGATTGTAATTTAATCGCTGCAAAACCAGGCTCCCATGAATGGTAATTGTATTCACAGAGATTCTGAAGCAGAGCACCATTCTGGAAATGTGATTTTCCTTCTTTATCCGGTTCGCGGTCAAGGTGGAAGTAGAAACCACCGCCATATGTCTTTTTACCGGCTTCTGGGAACTGATACAGCATTCCGGTCATTGCGTTATTATATTCACCAATCTTGAGATCAATATTTACAAGTTCAGTACCACGACGGCAGACTTGAGCGGTCACATGATCATTGTTTCGACGGATTACAAATTCAGATCCAGTTTCTTTGGAATTGATCCATTGTCACGTCCACACTGAACTGCCATTTCTGCACCGGTTCCCCCAAGTACAAGTCCTATTGGATATAATCCAAGCTGTGTTCCATATGTACAGTAAACACCAAGGATTGCTTCATAATAATCATCAGCAAAGGTAGGCTCCTTAACATGGCACACAGATACCGTAACTACAGGCACGGAAAATGGTTTTAGCGGTGCAGGCAGAACCTTTGCAATCGCCGCAGGATCGGTGAGGTATGCAAGATATATTCCCTCCTGATTTTTCATAAGAGATATCTTACCGAAATTAGGCATTTCCTCCGGAGCGGTGATAAAGCTTGGAGTTTTGACAGATGTCTTAAACAATTTCCTTGCTGCTTCAAAACCACTTCTGGATGCAGGAGCAATCGTACCGTCTTTCACAGCATTTCCGATAGCCTGAGCATGGATTCCTTTTTCTTTTAATTCTTCAACAAGATGGTTGTCCGGACGGAAACCAAGGGAAAGAACAACAGCATCTGCAGCAACTTCCACATTTATCTTATCGTTCAGTCTTTCAAGTACAACTCCATCTTTTTTGATCTCTTTAAGAGCATATGCCATCATGAACTGGGCATTGTATTCTTTCAATCTTCCACATACATCTGCAACATTTGTATGATTTGCATTAGGAGCAACTTTGTCAAGCATATCCGCAAGTACAACGGTATTTCCTTCGTGACAGAGATATTCTGCTGTTTCAAGTCCCGTAACACCTGCTCCGATGATCATTACTTTTTTATTCTTCAGTCCGGCTTTTCCGGAAAGAATATCTTCGATTGTATATACATTTTCTCCGGTTATTCCGGGAATAGATCCTGGAATGACAGATTTAGAACCTGTTGCTACAAGTACCGCGTCCGGATTCATTTCTGCAATTTTATCCGCAGTCGCTTCCATATCAAGTTTTAATTCAACTCCAAGTTTCTCAAATTCAACATTATAATAATCAGCAATCCAGCCCATACGTTCTTTGAAAGGAGGCTTCTTTGCAAGGTTTATCGTACCTCCAAGCTCACTCTGGCGGTCAACCAATGTTACCTTCATGCCGCGTTCAGCAAGTGTTTTAGCAGCGATCATACCACATGGTCCGCCACCCACAACTACTACCTTATGTTCCTGAGTGTCATATTCTGCATTTCCATAAAGACGTTCGCGGCATGCACGTGGATTAACTGCACATTCCGCAGGAATACCCGCGCCCATCCATGCATTCAGGCTCTCAAAGCAACGCAGACAGTTGATACATTTACAAATTTCATTCTCTCTTCCTTCAAGTACCTTGAGTCCCCACTGTTCGTCTGCGAGCCAGCTTCTTCCCATGGAGACAAAATCAACAATACCTCCTTCCAGAAAACTCTCAGCTACCTGTGGTTCACGTATGCAGGAAACTCCTATCACTGGAATAGAAACGTGATCTTTTACGGCCTTGATCAGATCTTTTCTCCAACCCTGGGGGAAGGAGATCGGCTCTACACATACACTTCCTGTCTCGTATAAACCAACAGACACATCAATAAAATCAATCCCGCAATTCTCAAGCGCCATTGCAATCTTAACTCCATCCTGGATATGGATATAATCCTCTGTCACTCCTGTTTTATCCAGAAATTCTTCAACGCTTAAACGGACACCGATCGGAAAGTCCGGTCCACACTGTACACGGATTCCATTTATGATCTCGGTGATCATACGAAGTCTGTTTTCAAAGGAACCACCATACTCATCTTCGCGTTTATTTGTGTAAGGGGAAAGAAACTGTTGTAATAGATACCCATGAGCCGCATGAAGCTCTACTCCATCGCAACCCGCTTTTTTTACCCGTACAGCACCTGAGATAAACTGTTGGATCAAAGCTTTTACTTCTTCTGTTGAAAGAGCCCTTGTTTCTTGCTGAAGATATTTGCACGGTATTGCTGAAGCAGATACTACCGGACCGCCTGTAAGAGCAGTTACTGTTTCACGTCCAGGGTGATGCAGCTGGATGAATATCTTTGTCCCATATTTATGTACTGTTTCTGCAAGCTTTGCAAGACCTTCGATATGTCTGTCTTTTGAAACAGACAGCTGACGCATCATCCCTGCACCATGCAGGTCGTTTACCCTTGCAATCTCCGGAATAATAAGCGCTGCGCCACCAATTGCACGTGCTCATAGAATGCAATCATGTCTTCCGATGGAGACCCATCCATCTCCGCCAGGCTTGTACCCATCGGTGACATTACAAGCCGGTTTTTAAGTGTAATATTTCCAATTTTTCCCTGTTTAAATATTTCCTGATACATGTACACCCTCCTTTACTTGCGTCTCTTGATTATTATGGCTTAAAAATAACATTTTCTTTGTTAAAAAAACAACGGCATAAATATAAAAAAGACATTGTGTATTTATGCATAATGCACTATAATTAATAATAATCAGCAAAACGCTGTACATTATGTACAAAGAATTGTAAAGAGGAGTATGAAAATGCTGTTTTCCGATCTTATTGATTATTTAAAAAATGAAAAAAATTTTAACATAATACTAAATTGTTCTACTAATCTTCATGAAATACGAGATGTAGAGCTGCTGGATGGCACTCAAACAAGATACGCCACAGATATTGTCTATTTTGGTTATCCCAATGTTTTGTCTCCTGATATGCAGCCTTCTCAATGTATCCTTGTTCGTGGAGAAAACTATCTTTTTCCTTATTCCTGTACGGATCGTGCAACAGTACAGGCAAAAGAGCTTTTTGCAGTTTTTAATGCAGCAAAACAGTTTCTTCAGACACATGAACAGGTTAGTTTATATGAAGAACTGGTTCGAAAAGGCCACTCTTCCCATAGCCTGGATGAAGTGATTAACTCTGCATCCATCAAATTAGGATATTCTTTGGTATTTTGCGACAAGAAATTCCGTATCCTGTCATTTTCTACATCAATTCCGATTACGGATAAGTTATGGAAAGAAAATATCGAACGTGGATATTGTACATATGATTTCATTAAAAATGTAATGTCATTGGAAGCTGTCCAGGGGGCTTCAGCCAGCATTGAAGCTGTTGAAGTATCCTGTCCGGAATCACCATATCGTAAATGTAGTTCGAAAGTGTTTTTAAACGGTGTTCAGGTTGGTTTTGTTCTGATGATAGAAAACAATATCCCTTTTACCGCAGAACACTTAGCAGCTATGAGTGATGTAAGCCGGGCGATCAGCTCTGTAGTTGGCCATTATCATCCTGAACTGTTTCAGTACACCAGTGCGGATCAGCAGCTTCTTGAAGCTCTGCTGATCGGAACTCCGGCTGATATATTGGCAGAATCCATTTCTCATCTTCGAGTATCTGATGCAATGTATGCACTTTGTATCCAACCGAAGACATTTTTGAAGGAAAATGAATTAAAGCAGCAGCTTTATCCTGTGATCCGGCATATCTTTCCGGAAGCATATATGACTGTCCACGACAATGCATTAGTCCTTCTTGTACCAGATCAGAGTTCTGTTATATTTGTAGATACTCAAAAAGTAATGCTCAAAACGATAGCAGAGTATCATCTGGATGTCGGAATCTCCCTGGTTTTTTCAAAAATGGATGAATTTTACAGAGCTTATCAGCAGGCGCGGACAGTTCTTGAATGGAATCACAGAATCCCTGATAACCTTAAGAAGGAAATATCATGGGATCAAAGGTATCCGATGGAGCATCAAATTCATCGGTATTCTGAAATTGAGTCTACGAAATGATGAACAAGATCAAAGAACCGGAAAAACTTGCAGATTATATTCACCCTGCCCTTTACAGACTGAATAAATATGACCAGAGAACGGGAAATGAACTTTACCATACACTTGAGGTATATCTACAGTGTTTCCATAACAATAAGGAAACAGCTAACATTTTGTGTATTCACAGGAATTCGCTGGCTTATCGAATGGAAAAAATCATTGAAATAGGTAAAGCCGATTTAAACGATCCCATGACAGAGTTTCTGTTGAGAATGTCTTTTAAGCTTGTGGAATATCTGAAGATAAGAGACCTCGATCTCCCCTGATATTTAAAAAGGAAGCCCGGTATAGGCTTCCTTCAGTTTATATATTACAAACCGTAAATGTCTCAAAACATGGCGTAGTGTAAACGTGAACTTCCTGATTTTGTTTTCTACGTTCCCTTGTTATTTATGCTGCTGACACACCATTTTCACCTGTGCGTGTCCGGTTTTCTACGCCGGAACGGCGGATTCCTGCAAAGATGGAGCCTGCAATATTATGCCATACACTGAAAATAGCACCTGGAAGAGTTGCCAGTGGATTGGCTACAAAGTTAGCTGCTGCCAGAGAAACTGCCAGTCCGCTGTTTTGCATGCCCACTTCAATAGCTATAGCTGTTGCCCGTGTATATTCTACATGGAAAATTTTTGCTGCAAGGAGCCCAAGCATCATACCACAGAAATTGTGGATCGCAACAACGCCAAGGACCAGAACTCCGCAGCTTAAGATTTTCTCTGCATTAATTGCCACGATTCCGCCAATGATCATAACAATGGCTACAACAGAGATCAATGGCATAACATCTGAAACTTTATCTACATGATCTCCTGCAAGTGTACGGAGAAGGATTCCAAGAAGTACAGGAACCAGAATTACTTTTACAACAGAAAGTACCATTGCCCAGAAGGATACTTCCACCCAGGCACCTGCCAGAATGTACACAAGAAATGGAGTCATAACAGGAGCAGCCAGAGTGGAAACGATGGTCATTCCTACTGAAAGTGCAACATCACCGCCTGCAATATAGGTGATCACATTGCTGGCTGTTCCACCAGGACAGCATCCCACAAGAATCACACCCAGAGCCAGATCTGCGGGAAGATTCATAACTTTACACAATACCCAGGCTACGACTGGCATGATCGTATACTGTGCAACTGCGCCAATGATCACTTCCTTTGGTCTGGAAAAAATTGCCCGGAAGTCTTCCAGACGTATGGTCAGTCCCATACCAAACATGATCACGCCCAGAAAAACAGATGTATAATTTGTCATCCATGCAAATCCATCCCTCCAGAAAAAGGCAAGGCATGAAAAGGCAATGATGATGATTCCAATATATCTGGATGCAAAACTGCTGATTTTCCCGATTTTCTTTAAAATATTTTCCATATATTATACCTCGTAGCTGAAGTTATCGATCAGTCTTGTTTTGCCAATATAGACAGCCATTGCTACGAGAACATTATGATCAGCTTTTTCCACAGGCTGCATGGTAAGTGCATCTACCATGGAAACGTAATCGATTTTTGCCAGAGGCTCTGCCTCGATCACTGCACGCATTTTGCCGAGAAGTTCTTCTGCGGAAATGCCTGCGTGAATGATTTCCTGTCCGAGTTTTACGGATCTGGACAGACAGAGAGCAGCCTTTCTCTCTTCATCGCTTAAATATGTATTTCTGGAGGATTTTGCCAGTCCGTCCTCTTCACGGACGATCGGGCAGCCTACGATTTCTATATCAAAATTCAGATCCTGGACCATTTTGCGGATGATGGCCAGCTGCTGAGCATCCTTCTGTCCGAAATATGCTCTGTCCGGGGCTACAATATGGAACAGCTTGGTTACAACTGTGCACACACCCTTGAAATGGATAGGACGTGTTTTTCCACAAAGTGTCTCAGATAATGTATCGATACTTACAAATGCATGGGGATCATGATACATTTCAGAAGGTTCAGGCAGAAGATCAGGTCTGCGCCAAGACTTTCACAGAGTTTGCTGTCGCGTTCGAAATCTCTTGGATATGCCTCAAGATCCTCTGTCGGACCAAACTGTGTTGGATTGACAAAGTCAGACACAACTACAATGTCGTTCTGTTCTCTGCATTTTTTGATCAGACTTGCATGTCCCTCATGAAGAAATCCCATTGTTGGAACAAGACCTATAGTTTTACCTTCTTTTTTCCATGCTTTGATCTGTTTTCTTGTTTCTTCTACTGTTTTTGTTACCTGCATTGTTATCTCCTCTTTCTCGGTCAATGGACCGGTATCATAGATTTTGAGATAGCCTCTTTTCTGAATTCACTTTCATCTTATGACAGCCTCTAATCTGATATCAACGTTTTCAGGCCATGTCTTTCAGCAGACCATGTTTCTCATAATTGGTCACTCTGCTGATCTTATTCTCTTCATCTACAAATACAACTGCAGGCTTATGAGTGCGTGCCTCTTCAGGCTCATATCCTGCGTAAGCCATGATGATAATCTTGTCACCTGTGCTTACACATCTTGCTGCTGCTCCGTTCAGACAGATCATACCGCTTCCGCGTTTTCCGCAGATTGTGTATGTCTCGAATCGACTGCCATTGTTCACATCTACAATCTGAACTTTCTCATATTCCAGTATTCCGGCAGCTTCCAGCAGTTCTTCATCCACAGTAATGCTTCCCACATAATCCAGTTCAGCCTGGATAACAGTTGCTCTGTGGATTTTTCCTTTTAACATTTCTATTGTCATCTTATATAGTCCTTTCCTGCGGGAAAAATCAGAGTCAAGCAGCACCATAAAAAGGAAATATACCTTTATGATCTGCAAAAAAAGCGCATCAGGATACACTTTGACCCTGAAACGCTTCTGATTGATTCCCTGTATATTGAGTCCTGTTTCTGATACATAAAATATGTTTTACTATTCCATAGATTATTGGAAATCTGATTTTTTGTATCATAAATACCGGCTCGTATCTTTTAAAATTACATACATCCCTCCGTTCCCGTTTCCGGATTCCGGCTGGCTGCTTTTATATAAGATTCCAGTGATTTCAGTCAGAGTATAGTTTTGAGTCCAAATACTATCTCTGAGTGGTATTATTACATCTGGTCAGTTATTTGTCAATAAATTGTTTATTTACTGGTTACTGTTCACTCCGTACATAGCAACACACTATGCGATACAGAGAATATGAACCTCCTTGTGCAAAGCCCAAGGAGTATCGTTTGCTTCGCAAACTTAATTTATGCTAATCGCATAAGGAAGCAAAAAATCACTCATCTGACAAACAATCAGACGGATAGCCTCATCCAACCGTACCTTCCCGGGAGTTATTTCCAATTCGTTCATATGTGCAAAGAAATTTTTCCGAAAGACTTCATACGGCATCAATAACTCTGCCGCAAACAGGTTTGTAATCTGAATGTCAGAAACTAAACAGCTATTACCATAAAAATAAAAAGTTTCTCTTTATGATACAGCTCTCCGAACACTGAAAGAAAAATCTGTCGGAAATAAGCTGCCCTCCACGAAAGCCCTCTATGCTGAAAAAGACCGACTTATTGAATTGCGAAATATGCAACGGGAAGATTTTTCTAACCGCCGGAATTATGAACGGGAGTTTCGTACCGTGTCTGCCAATATTGATATGATCCTTGGGAAGAGCTACGAACAGGAACAGCAGATTGAGAAAGAACAGAATTTATAAATTTCCTGTTTTCATGCTTTCTAAAAAGAGGTATTATATAAAAAAACGCAGGAGGTATATTCAAATGAAAGCACATAAATATTGGTCACTTGGTGCATTGGCAGCCATGATTGGAACCTTTTATACCGGCTATAAAAACATGAAAACTGCTCACAAATATTTTGCTTGCAGCTCTCTTCTCTGCATGATTATGGCTATCTACTCCGGTCATAAAATGATTTCTGGTAAATCCAGAAAAAAGAAAAATTCTGTTTCTAAAGAATCTGCAGAATAATCAAAACTAAAGAAATGTTTACATAGGATTATAGATGCCAATATAACTGAAGCCGGTGATAAATATGATGCCCTCACTGAAACCTATGTGATTTTTATTACTGAAAATGATGTATTAAAATCCGGGCTTCCAATCTATCACATTGACCGCATCGTCCAGGAAACCGGTGAACCATTTGGCGATGAAGCTCATATTATTTATGTAAATTCCCAAATCAAAGACGAAACAGAACTCGGAAAATTAATGCACGATTTTTCCTGTACCGATCCGAAAGATATGTATTATAAAATACTTGCTGACAGGGTACGTTATTTCAAAGAAGATGAGGAAGGAGTTTTGACTATGTGCAGAGAAATGGAAAATATGCGAAAAGAAAGTTCTCATGAAAAAGCCGTAGAAATTGCTAAGCGTATGCTGGCTTCCGGTAAACTCACTTACGAAGATATTGCCGTTTTTACAGACCTGACCTTAGAAGAAATCAAGGCTCTGGCTGTACAGAAAACTGCATAAAAAAAATGACTCCCCATGAAACGCATTGATATGCTACCCTCATATAGGACAATGAAATATAAAAGTCCTATATGGGGGTATTTTCATGTTCAGAAAGAGTAAGATAGAACCAGTAGAAAAAGTAAAAATAGTCGAACGCTACCTTGCAGGAGAAATTGGCATACGGCAAGCAGGAAAAGAATTGGGAGTTGATCATCATAGTATTCGA
>ENA-OQAZ01000824-OQAZ01000824.1-human-gut-metagenome-genome-assembly--contig:-NODE-824-length-16568-cov-1.653610_pt1 | contig 16568 bp, 22 predicted proteins | sample MGYA00242737_ERZ504531 | MGnify/ENA primary metagenome ERZ504531 (study PRJEB26092, sample SAMD00036244) | human gut metagenome | host: Homo sapiens | study: EMG produced TPA metagenomics assembly of... | reverse complement strand
CTTCCACGTTATCGTACAAGAAGCGGTATGTTCGACGACATGCTGGTGGCTCAGATCCGTAGGCTCAACGATGCATGGCCCGAACTGGTGGCACCGGTACAGTTTGCGGTCGAGGATGTTCCGCCATCCGACCCGGCACCATGGGAGGCCACTGCGCACTTGGGCTCGCAGTCTTTCCCCGCGGAACATGGCATTCCGCCGCGCGTCGTGCTGTACCGTATGCCTTTGCAATCGCATGCGCGAAGCCGTATGGACCTGCAATTCGCCATCCGCGACGAAGTGGTGTTGCGCTTGGCGGAACTGTATGGACGCCGTCCCGAAGAGATCGACCCCGATTGGGGTATGTGATCAACGCACGACGGTCATGTTCTGGTTGGCCAGCACCTGCTCGCGGGCTTCCTTCAGATCCGTTGCGCCGATAATCGACACTCCGGCCAGTTTCGCATCCGATACGTCTTTTTGGCTGATACGGATGTTCCACACCATTGATTGGTCCGGATCGGCAAAGCTTACGGCGCAACGTCTCCATCGTTGATATCCGCCAGATCAACCGTTGTCGAAGCGCCGGATTGGAGAGCAATCTCGCGCTGGTCAACAGTATCTCCGACACTGTTGTAGGACGTCAATGTTGCCGTGCGCTCATCGCCCGATATGTTGGTGATGCCCACTTGAGCCGTGGCATGGTCGGGCACGGCCATGGCGGAGACGCTCATCGGCACTGAAGCGTTGACCAAGGCGAAATCAGTCTGGTCATCATCGCCATCATTGGTGATCTTCGCGGCGACGGATACCGGCTCGCTGGCGCTGATGGTAAGTCCGGTCGCCGACTTGGGAACCGAACCCAGGTCGATGACCGAAACGCGATTCGATTCGAGCGTCTGCTGATTGGTTTTCTTCAGACCTTGGTCATCCGTCCAAGATACGGTGACGTCGGCCTGCCGAGACGGATACACATACAGGTTGACGGCATCGCCTTCCGTGAGTCCGTCAATCGCCAATGTTTTTGCGGCAACAGTATTGGGAACCGCATAATCCGATCCTTTTGCAACCAGACCATCCATGGCTATGGTGCGTACCACGGCCGCAACGGGCGTGTCCACGCTGGACACGGTAACGTACAAAGCATCCTGCCCGGAAGCTGCTGCGGCAAGGTTCAGCACAGATTCCTTGCCCGCGCCAACCGTCAACGTCGAACCGGTAGACAATGCCAAAGCACCCGACTTGTCGGATCCCCAAACCTTGATGTTCACCGACGTGGCCTTAGCCGACGGATTGGCCACGACCAGCTGCTGGGTCATGCCTGTTTTGGTGCCCGACACCATCAGCGACTGCTTCAAAGCCGGAGCGACGCAGGAAGCAGCGGAAACGCCTTTCAAATCTCCCTCAGTAGCCCAAGACATCACCGAAGAGGCCGCTCCCGTTCCATCGGAAGCCGACAGCAATCGGGTATTCTGCAATTGGGCTCCGTCATCGACCGTGCCGGACGCCATGAAAATATCATCATCCGATCCGGCATCATCCTTGTTCAACACCAATGACGAAGTGGCTTCATCAGCTCCGAGAAGCCCTACGGAAGAGCGGAACACCGAACCGAAGGACGCATAACGCGCCGACGACATGATATTGCCGTTGGACGCTTGATATTCGCTGTCTCCATACGCATCAGTATCAGCTATCGTCATTCGTGCTGGACAATATGTTTCCAGCTGACGCGGACTGACGGTACGGGATACGGATGAACGCTGCGTTACCGGCGAATCCGCATGAATCCAAGTCGGGCGGTAGATTACGGCCACAGTCGCCAGTGCGACAATGACCAACACCGACACTATGGCCAGAATTACACGCCAAACCGTTTTGGAACGGGAATGTTTGCTCATGCTTCCTCCTGACCGTGACGCCTCATGCGCGGAAGCGCAACCAAGCAATACGCTGCGAGAACAATACCCATGCACCACAGCCATGCCTGACGCCACACACTCGATTCAGCCTGTCGATATCCCTTGCGGTCGATATGCTGCTTGGCCGTATCTTGGATGGTGAGACGATAGTATGTTCCCGCATCAGTGCTTACGACATTCTGCGTGCCATCGGAAGCGCTGATATTGGAACTCAACTGATCGGTTATCTCCTTTTGCGCCTTGTCTTCGCCGGAGCGCACCACATAGATGCCTCCGAATCCCAACTCGCTCAAATCGGCGACGGCGTCGGAATCAGCATTCGACAACAGCTGCGCGCAATCCTTGGCGATGGCCTTGTTCGCATCATCGGAACGTCCGAACGCCACTTCGACACGCTGTGCCGGAGAGCTGTCGATCAAATCACCTCGGCGGGTGCGCATCACATTGTAGCTAATGGAACCGGCACTATCCGCGCGTACTGCGAGCACACGCCTCGCCTCATCCTGCGCAAGATAGTCGGAAGCAACAATCGGCAAACCGGAATCACTGGTCGAAACCGTGTTATGGTCTCTGGCGACATAATCAAAACCGGCACTCGCCACAACCGACGCCGCAATCAGCATGACCAGCACGATTCGTGCCGCACGCCCGGCAATAATGCCAGCAGAAGCGCCATTCCTCTCAACTTCGACATCGCCGGTCGTCCTCTGCCACAGCATGACGAAACGTTGCACCGCACCGCCTGCGACCATGCACACGCAAGACAGCAGTCCCATCATCGTGAATGAAACGCCGGGAAGCACGGAACCGGCCACGGCGCCATCCGCATCGACCGCAACCACAACCGCGGCGGAAAGCAGCGACGTGGCAAGACCCGCGATCGCCACGACCCACATCATACGCGACACGCGAAGCACGAATGGCAGGAACAGCGATACCGCGGCAAGAAGCACAATCAATGCCAACATTGCAGCAGCCACATACTGCCAAATCTCGCCGGATACGGCAACGCCGAATGCACGGGAAACAATATCCGAAAGATTTGCGATCATCGGATGCCCATCATGCGCAGACGACGGCAATATCACACTGCCAAAAATCTGACGCCACGTACCTGCTCCTGCGAAACGTACCGTGTTGACCAATGTGGGCGCGCATACGGAAGCGGCCGGCAGCGGAATCAGCAGCAGCGTCGTTCTATGGGAGCGTACAAGCATCAGGAACACAAGGAACGACAACATCAGCGGCAGCAGCAATTGCGGTTCGGCCGCGACGACGGGAATAAAGCACAATGCCGCAAGCGCCGCGGCCTGCACGGAAGCCTGCGGATTGACCAGATCTTCCGTACGGTACATGCCTACGGCTCGGAAAGAAAACGCGAAGGCCGCAGGAAGAAACACCATGACCGTCATCATCGTCACGTCGCATCGCTGTACACGTTCATCGACAATGCGATGGCGAACCATGCCAACGCGATCACGCAACGCACCGTGTCGGACCGAGTAAAGATTCCAGCCAAAGCCCAGAACGACAGCACCATCAAAGGAGCGGACAAGAAGAACACCACGGCGACTGCGGTCGCAACATGGCCAGCCGTGAATACGGAAACCACCATGAGCACCAGCAGCCAAGGCGCGCTCGGGGCGCTGATTCCCGTTCCCGCGGTATACGCCCACGACGTGGTAGCGGCATGCACCAACTGGCTGAAACTGGCATCGGTCGGCAGCAACGTTTGAGAATATATCGACGCGCCGGAGAACACGCTCCGAAGCACATTCCAATATAGGAAGACGATCCATGCAAACGCGATCACCGCCGATGCGATGGCAAGCCCCCACCTGCGCATGAGCCTTTTACGCAGATGCGCCTTGGCAAGAGCTGAGGATCACAGTGCCACGCTGGTCAAGAAACGCACGCTTGCGATCGTTCCATTGGCCGATCTGCTGACGAGTCGTCTGCAATGCGGCCAATGCCTTCAAGGAGACCCTACTCTGCTCACGCAATCGGGCACGGGCTCCATGCGCCCGGCAAGTGGAGCAACGAACGCCAAGGCAGGGCCAATTCGCAACAGGCATGGTATGGCTGTTTGCGCGTCAGGCACAGCACGGCCAGTCCCAACGCTTCAGTATCGACCAGATCCACAGCAGCGGCCACCAAGAACGATGCACGTCCGTATACGCGTATTTCGTATTCGCCTCGCGTACCGCAAGGTACGGATCGACGCGGCCTTCCTCATCTTCAACAGGTTGGCCGTTTTTGGAACGCACGCCTTCAAATCTTGCCCTCCTATGGGCGATTCGCGCCTGCGGGACCACCACCACACGGCCACCGCCCAGGCAGATGCGCCTGCACAGGTCCGTGGATTCGGCGAACGTGCCGAACCATGGATCGACACCCTTCCAAGTACGCAAGGTGGCCAATGGAACCAGCGCGCCGGAAAGCGAACACAGCCAACACATCCTGCCGGCCATCATACTGTTCCTGATCCGGCTCACCGTCCACCACCAGAGACGTGACATTGTGGTGCCCCGCATACAAACCGACGTTATGCAGGCTTTCCGCCTGCCAATCCAACTGTTTCGCGCCAAGCAAAGACGCAGTCGGCGTGTTTTTCCAAGCATCGAGCAACACCTCAAGGCATGACTCATCGGCCGGCTGGAATCGTCATGCAATGTCCACAGAGCACCGACCCGGTCGTCAAGATCGATCTGTTGCATTGCACGAGCCACGGCATTCATGAATGAAGAGGCACCCTTCACTCCTACGAGAATGACACGTATGGTCTTGCTTTCGGGAACTTCCGTAAGCACACCGGCAGGCGACGGGATAACGCTAAACGTCATCTGCATAGCTGCTCAACCTGATTGGTGCAATCCGCAACGATAATAGTGCCTGGAAGCACACGCTGTGCGAGCACCGCGGCAAAAGTGGATGAGAAAAAACGCAGATCGCTTTGCGCGGTAATCACCGCAGCCACGGATGAATCGGCATCCTGCCGATGGGAGTACGGCCTGCTGTTGAGCAGATCGGTCACAATTCCCTGGATATCGCTGCTGGCGTTAGAATTCATAATTTCAAGTGTACGCACAGGGTGTGCCGTGCGTTATGCCCGTTCCTTGTGTTCCTTCTTATACCGACGGCGCTCACGTTCGCTCATGCCACCCCAAATGCCGAAACGCTCATCATGCTCGATGGCCCATTTCAGGCATTGCTCACGAACCTCGCACTGGGCGCACACTCGCTTGGCATCCCTGGTTGATCCGCCCTTTTCAGGAAAGAACGCTTCCGGATCAGTCTGAGAACATAAAGCCTATGCTGCCAGGAAACATCATCATCGCTTTTGAACAGACCCCACAGTTCCGCAAGCGGATTATCGGAGGACTCGTCGATCACGCCCCACATGCGTCCTCCCCTGCTATACGTATGCGCACTTTTAGTCGTGTTAAATTACACACATGCAATTTCTTTTTGTCAAGTTTTCCGCCGTGTCAATCACTATAATTCGAGAAAAATATGGTACATGGTAACTCCAAGAACGACGGGGGCCTGAAGCAGAATCCGTGAAAATCGGGGAACATCTCTATAATCCCATGACAGAGTAGTGGTATGTTCTAGAACGCGTTGAGATATGGCGTGATCTTTTGTATAAACAGGAAGGCGATACCGTGACCACATCACCAGCCGGCGATAAGCTTCCTAACGTCAATGGACTGCGAGACGCAAAGCCGCGTCACAGCCTTGGCTATCGAGTGCAGCATCGTACGAGGACGATAGTCGCTTCGGTCATCGCGGCGATGCTGGTGTCTCGGGAACCGCAGCGGCCGCAACATGGCTGGATGTGAATGGCATCATCAAAGACCATTCGGTCGAAATCATCGGACAAGGCTCACTTGACGCCAACACCTCGATCATCGATCCCAACTCCGGCAAACCCATCGAATTCGTACTCATCGGGCAGGATTCCCGCGATGGCGAAGAGAACCAGTCCGTCGGAGGCAACTTCGACGACGTGGTAGGCAACCATCAGGCCGACACCACAATGGTGGCGCAGATTTCCGCGGACCGCACCAAAATCAATCTCGTTTCCATTCCGCGCGACTCCCTAGTGGACATACCGCAGTGCGAAACAACCAACGGCACGATTCCCGCGCAATACAATGTGATGTTCAACTCGATTTTCGCGAACGCATACCAGACCGGCGGCGATCTCGCTTCAGCCGCAAGCTGCACCCTGAATGCAGTGAACAGCCTCACCGGACTGAACATTCAAAACTTCATCGTCGTGGATTTCGCAGGACTGGTCAAAATGATCAATGCCGTAGGCGGAGTCGACCTGTGCATCCCACAGGACGTCGACGACCCCTACACCAGCCTGCAACTCACCAAGGGCCTGCACCATCTGGACGGACACCAGGCAACGCAGTACGCACGAACCGCCATGGTCTGGGAGACGGATCCGACACATCACGAACAACCAGACAGCAATACCTCATCAAACAGTTGATGAACGAAGCGCTCAGCAAGAACCTCTTTACTGACACCGCACAGCTCTACCAGCTAGCGAAATCAGCCTTGCAATCACTCTATATCTCGCAAGGCATGGCCGATACCGCAGCGCTTGCAGGTCTTGCCATGAGCCTCAAGGATTTCAATCTGTCCAACCTGTATTCGCAGACCGTTCCGGTAGTATCCGCGCCGTCGGACCCGAATCGTTCGGTCTGGACCGATGAGGCGGAGACGCTATGGGAGAAGATGCGCGCGGACAAGCCGATTTATGGTTCCGACGAATCCGACGCGAACACGGATGCCAATACCGCAGGCAATTCCGACGGTTCTTCCGATAATTCGACGGATGGCACTGACAATACGGATAATATGGGCACTGACAACACGGGTTCCCAGGAAGCCGCACAGACGCCTGATCCGGTCACTGGTCTGATCACGCAAGCCGATGGCACGCTTATCGATCCGAACACCGGTGGCACCGTCGATCCGGAAGATGGCTCCATCCATGACGCTCTTACCGGGCAGTACATCGGACTTGCCGATCGTTACCTCAACGCGACAGTTTGTGCCGTTCCCGCAAAGAACTAGACCGCTTTCACCGAATCCGTTCCTACACGGTGTAAATGGTGTAGGAACGGATTTCTTTTTGGAGGATATTGTATGAGTGAAGAGAACGGCGGCAAGGACCCATGCCCGCACCACCGAGCTTCATCCCGTCTGCAGGACGGAAGAAGACGGAATCACAGCCTCACAAATCCACAATTCCTTCTCAATCCGGCTCTCCGTCAATTCCAAGTTTTTCGCCTGCCGCACAGCCAGCGCGCTCAAGTGCCCCGCACGCCAGCAGGCGTACAGCGCAACCATCATCCGTAACTCCATCCGGTTCCAGCGCTCCACAGAGTTTCCGTCCTGCCGCAAACTCCACCAGCAGACCACGTAAGTCGGCATCATCGTCTCCTGCATCGTTTGCTCCTGCTTCAGCTCCGAACAATCACCGTGCGTCTCAGCAGGTACGAGGATCCTCCTCCATACCCACTGGCATGCCACGAACAACGCGACAGAACATGCCCAGACAACCTTTGTCCGGCAATAGCGCAACAGGATTCCAATCCACTGCGAAAGCCGTGCTCCCCCACAGAAAGCGACATATGGGGCGGGTCATTCTCGCGTTTTTCCTTGCTGTGATTCTCGCCTTGGGACTGTCGATATTCTCCGCATGGAATTGGGTGGATGGACAGCTCAACAAACAGTCTTGGTTGACGAACAAAGCCGATACCGCTGGCGAAAGCTGGCTGATCCTCGGTTCCGACGAACGCGAAGGCACCGTTGGTGACGCTGGCGACGTGACCGGTTTCAGAACAGACACCATTCTGGTACTCACCAAACCGAAATCCGGACCTTCCTCACTGATTTCCATTCCGCGTGATTCCTTGGTGGAAATCGACCAGAGTTACATGAAAATCAACGCCGTCGCCCAACTGTACAACGGCAAACAACTGGTTAACGAAGTCGAAGACATCACCGGGCAAAAAATCAACCATGTGGCAATGGTGCAATTCGGGGGTCTGGTCAAAGTGGTCGACGCTTTAGGAGGCGTCGAATTGTGCTACGACCAGGATGTAAGCGATCCGTACTCCCAGTTGAACTGGACTGCCGGCTGCCATACCGCCGACGGCACCACCGCGCTTGCGTTTTCTCGTATGCGTTACGCGGACGCGCAAGGCGATTTCGGTCGTGCAGCCCGTCAACGTCAGGTCATCAACGCCATAGTGAAAAAGGGCGCGTCCAAGGATACGCTGCTGAACTTCGGCAAGGTCAAAAAAGTTGCGGAGGCTGCGTTGGGCTCCGTAACCGTGGATGAAAAGGCTTCGACCTCATCGCTGATGCGCATGGCTTTGGCGTTCAAAAGCGCTTCTGGGGATCAAGGCATTTCAGGAAGCGTTTATTGGACCGATCCCGACTACTACGTTGATGGTGTCGGCTCAAGCGTGCTCTTGGACGAGGGTAAGAACCTCGAACTGTTCTCCGAATTGGCTAAGGGGACCCATCGGGCTGGCACTGTAGGCACGCTCGCCGAACAGCAAAGTTGAGGGTTGTGGTCAGGATGTGGATAACCATATCCTCCGACCACAACCCTGATTCTCGCTTGCGTCCATCCGCCACTGCTGTTCACAATGACGGCATGAACAGCAAAACCAAGCGCAAGCATACCAATGGATTCAATGAGGATCGGCTGATGCTCATCAGCTGGGCCGCGCCGGTATTATCGCAACTTGTCATGCTTGTCATAATGATCGCGCAACGGCAATGGCTATATGTGGCCATGCTTGCTCCTGGACTCATCAGCAGCGCGTTGTCTCTGGCATCCATGGCGTTGCGTTCCAATCAGAAGCAGCAGCATGACGAACCGGTCTCCACCACCTATGCAAAGGTGGTGGAGACCGCAAGGCAAAACAGCCATTCGCCGTTCGCCGCAATGCCCCATATGTGTTTCGAGCGGTTCTACGCTCTGGACGAGGACGCGCTGCCTTGGCGCACCATCACACGAACATGGCTTTCCTCCACATCATCCTGCCCTATAGGAGTCACGGAGCATGGCTTGTTTCGCACGGATCTGCAACGATCAGGACCGCATGCCATGGTAGCAGGCACCACGGGTTCGGGAAAATCGGAATTGCTCATCAGTTGGTGCTTGTCGCTCGCCATGCAATACAGCCTGATGATCTGCATTTTGTGTTTTTGGATTTCAAAGGAGGATCGACATTCAACGCTTTGGAACATCTTCCCCACACCGTTGGCAATGTCTGCGATCTTGATTTGTTCCACGCGATTCGCGCGTTGAATGCCATTGAACAGGAATTGATGCGTCGTGAGGCTCTGGTCAGCGCCGAACGTGTTTCCAGATTCGACCAATTGGTCCGGCCTCCGGCACGACTGGTTGTGGTCATCGATGAATTCCATGCGCTTCGAGACCGTCTGCCCGACTATATGCAACGGCTGAATCATCTTGCGTCACTTGGCCGTTCCCTTGGCATGCATCTGATCGTCTGCACGCAATATCCTATGGGCCAAGTCCATGCCGACATGAAAGCCAATATCTCGCTGAGCATATGCTTACGGGTTACAGACCAAATGCAGTCGAACGAATTGATCGGCATACGTGACGCAGCGCTGATTCCTCCCAGCATTCCCGGTGCAGCCTATTGCAATGACGGACAACACACCACACCTTTCCTATGCAGCGCGGTCCGCGATGTCAACCGACTTGTCCGCAATATTGGAACGGCCGCACGATTCCACGCCTGCAAACGCCCCGATCTCCTGTTTTCCGAGCCTCTCACGCAACATGCAATGCAATCCGATCTTTCCATCCCATCAAACCAGTCATGGCATAACGTTCCCTTTGCGCTTGCCGACGATGGCGTATTGGTATATACCGCCATTCTTGACGTGAGCCAACAGAATATCGCCATCATCGGTGCCTACGGCAGCGGCAAAACCAATCTACTGTTGCATTGCGCACGCTGGCTATATGACACGGGTTGCGCCAATATTCGTTTCACACGCAAAACCGAACATGGCATGGTGACGGATGACGGCAAACCCTTACCGTCGCATAAGCGAACCATCTGGATTGTGGATGATGCGGACGAAGCGCTTAATCCCTTTTCCTCTGCGCCTGAAGCGAACGAATTGCGTGAGGCGTTGGTCAATCCCAATATCACAGTGATTGCCGCGGTGGAAAAACCTATTTCCGCACTGCTGGACCGATGTCCGACTCGTGTGGCGTTCCCCTGCGGAGAACGTTCCAACGATCTGATGCTCGGCATTCCCGGCGCAATTCTGGACGGGTTCGCAGCCGACGACTATACTCCCAGGTCGTGGCGTGCTCATGCAACAGGCCAAAGCATGCCCTATTCAGTGCGTGGAATTCCAAGGTTTTTAACGATTCGTGGGATTCTTTTCGCGAAGACTCTTGAAAGTCGCGCGATTCGTGGTTATCTGAGTAACGGACTTACATGCCGTACATGGCAAGAGGAAGGCGATTATATGAGCAGTGCTTTTGACTGGCGCGCCAAGGCCGCATGCCGCGACAAGGATCCGGAGCTGTTTTTCCCGGTCGGCAATACAGGCGCCGCCTATCAGCAGATCGAAGAGGCCAAGGCCGTCTGCCGCACCTGCAAGGTGATTGACGCGTGCCTGAAGTGCGCGCTTGACACCAATCAGGATTACGGTGTTTGGGGCGGTTTGAGCGAAGACGAACGTCGTGCGCTCAAGCGCCGTGCCATGCGTGCCCGCCGCTCCCAAGCCATGCAGATGCAGATCTGAAATTTTCAAAGATCCATCATTGCATACGCTCTGCGAATAGCGACTTACAACGAAAATGTCCGGTTGACTTCCCCTGGTCAACCGGACATTTTCGTATCTTTCCTATCGTTCCTGCGCCGCACGCAGCTTCATATCGAGCACTACTCGGGTGCCACCGCCACGACGGGGCTCCCAACGGACCGTGCCTCCGAAATCGTTGTTGACGAACGTGCTGATGATCTGCGTTCCCAAACCGGATCCGGAGGAACGTGCCATACCATCATGCTCCTCATTGGCCAAGCCCGTGCCATCGTCTTCGACCACAACATTGAGTTGTTGCCGCCGCGTCCCACGGAAATCGTGATATGACCTTCTTTGCGACCTTCGAAGCCATGTTCCACGGAATTGGTGATCAGCTCGGTCAGCACCAATGACAACGGCGTGGCATCCTGCGCCGGCATCATGCCGAATCTGCCGATGAAGTCGATGTCGATATGCTGGTCACGCATGGTGGCCAAATCCACCGCCATCTTCAACAGGCTGGAATGACCTTGTCGTAATCGACGATTTCATCGGCGGTCTGGCTCAAGCCTTCATGGACCATGGCGATGGTTTGTACACGACGCTGCGCCTCTTTCAGCTCTTTCTTGACCTCTTCGGACTTGGTCCTTACGTGCCTGCAGTTCGCAGCAATGCGGAAACCGCCTGAAGGTTGTTCTTGACGCGATGGTGGATTTCGGAAATCGTCGCATCCTTGGTCTGCAGTTCCTTTTCACGACGGCGAAGCTCAGTCACGTCGCGACATAGCACAACAGCGCCAACGCGGCCATTGGCATCCATCAACGGCAGCGAACGCATGGACACCGCGGACTTGTTGGCATCGAGTTCGGAATCGACGGCGGCTTTGCCACTGAGCACCAGAGGCAAGGTTTCCAGCACGGGATCGTTCTCGCGCAGCAATTTGGTGCCGATTTCGCTCAGATACTCCCCCTGCATGGTGCTGACCGATCCCAAACGTCGGAAGCAGCTGATGGCATTCGGCGAAGCATATCGCACGATACCTTCGACGGTGAGCACGATGAAGCCGTCCGCCACACGCGCATTGTGACGCTGGTTCATAATCGGATTACGATATGGGAACTGACCGCGAGGAATCATCTCATACAGCTGCTTACCTGCGCTGATGCTTTCGGATTCGTAACGTCCGTTCGACTCCCGGGTGGCCATATTCGTCTCACGTACCACCAAGCCCAGCGTCTTGCCATTATGACGCACCGGCGCATACACATTGCACACCGTGGACTCGCCCACAGTGCGGAGCACCGTGGAACGGAACACCGATTCGGAAGCCATCGCGGCATCCAATTCAGCGCTCATTTCCTCCTCGACAACGTCGCCAACCACATCGTCGGCCCTCAGCTCATCACCGTGGATGGACGACACTGTTCGGCAATAATGTATTTGCCCTCGCCATTTTGCAGAATGAGCAGCAGATCAGCAAAACTCAGGTCGGCGATCACCTGCCAGTCGGCGACCAGATGATGCAGCCATTCACGATCTTCGTCATCGAAATCGGGACGGGTCGTCAAGATATGTGAGAAATCAGCCATGCGCTCCATCATACGCATCACACCAGAGGTTTTGCACGGCACGACGCATATTGCAGGAAAAGCAATATTGACATATCCATGAGTTACGGTAACGTAGGTTACGGTTCCGTAACTTACAGTGGAGGCACACAGATGGCGAAACCCACAGACGTAGAGATCGAGGAAAAACGAGCGATCATCGCCGAGGCACGCGAACAGGCCCTTCAAGCCAAGGCCGATATTATTCGCGTGAAGGCACGCAACAAGGCCGAGAACATCCGCAAGAAGGCCGACGGCAAGGCGAAAATGGCTATAGCAAGGGCGAAGCTCGTGCCGCGAAAATAGAAGGCATCACTCCGACGGAGATCGAACGTAAGATTCGTCTTGACGTGCATGGTCGCCCCAAGCCGGCGATGCGCGGCTGGATTCATGCCGTGGCCACTCCTCTGGCATTGGCGGCCGGCATCGTGCTGATCTGCCTGGCACACGGTACCGGTTTGAAGTGGGCCTGCGCCGTGTTCATGACGTGTTCGCTGGTATTGTTCGGCAATTCCGCCTGCTACCATTTGGGCGATTGGTCACCTCGCGTCACGGATGTGCTACGACGCATCGACCATATGAATATCTTCCTGCTGATCGCAGGCACTTATACGCCGGTCTCCTTTGCACTCGAACCGTTCTGGCGCAATTCAATCATCGCGGGCATGTGGATCTGCACTACCGTGGCGCTCATCATTCACGTCATCTGGATCAGCGCCCCACGCTGGCTTTACGTGATTGTGTATATTATTTTCGGTGTTTCCGGAGTGGCATTCATGGGATTGTTCTGGATTTCGCCATATGCCGGTCCGGCGGTTGTGGTGCTGTTGGCCGCAGGCGGAGCCTGCTATATCGCCGGAGCCATCGTATACGCGCTACGTAAGCCCGATCCATGGCCGAAGGTGTTCGGCTTCCATGAGATTTTCCACTGCGGCACCGTTGCCGGTTACGCATGCCATATGGTGGCGATCTACATGGTGATCGTGCAGCTATGGCCGTAAGTTCAGATCATATCTGATTGCAGTTTGACGAAATATACGAAAAGGCTGGTTCATCCGTTGTATTCGTGAACCAGCCTTGTATTTATATCGCTGGAATATCAGATTCAGCTTATGACGAACATCACTCAGGCGAGCGGCTTGGCTTCCTTGATGGTCACGGAAATCTCACGTCCGTTCGGAGCCGTATACGACACCGTGTCTCCCTCGTGAGCGCCGTTGATGGCCGCGCCGATCGGGGATTCCGGGCTGATGATGCTGTAGTCCGTGGCGATGGACAGGTCACGCGTGCCAAGCACGTAGACCATTTCACGTCCGTTGACATCCAGCGTCACCAAAGAACCGTCGCCGACTTCGCCGGCCTTGGGCGCGGTCAGAATCTTCGCGTTGCGCAGCTTGACGGTCAGTTCCTCGATGCGTCCCTGATTTACTCGCTGAGCCTCACGAGCGGCCTGATAGCCGCCGTTTTCGCTCAAATCGCCCTCGGCGCGTGCCGCGGAAACCTTGGAAAGGATTTCGTCGCGATACTCACCTTCGCGCCAAGCGAGCTCTTCCTTCATCTTGTCATAAGCTTCCTGCGTCAGCAGAAGCGTTTTTTCTTCGGCCATGTTGCTCCTTGACCTTGGAAATTACTCTATACCGCTTAGTCTCAGCGGGTGGAGATGATGTCGATCACGAACACCAGGGTGTCTTCGCCGCCGATGCCGGCCTGCGGAACGCCACGGGAACCATAGCCATACTCCGGCGGAATGGATACCACCAAGCGGGAACCGACGTTGTGCCCCGGAACGGTCTGGTCCCAACCCTTGATGACCTGGCCGACACCGATGCCGAAGCTGGCCGGCTGGTGACGGTCGAAGCTGGAATCGAACGGGGTGTCTTTGCCCCAGACCACACCGTGATAGTTAACGGTGACGGTGTCGCCGCGGCGAACCATCGGGCCATTGCCTCGAACAGCTCCACAACCTTCAGACCTGCCGGAGCGGTCTCGGACGGGAATTCGATGGTCGGGCGATCGCCGAACTCAACATTGACAACGGGCATTTGAGATGCATGGTGAACCTCCTTGAAAAGCACAATGCCACCTAGACTAGCACCAACCACCGCTAGCATTCAACGACATTGACCGCCAAACCACCTTTTGAGGTTTCTTTATACTTGGACATCATGTCTTCGCCCGTGTCTTTCATGGTTTTAATGGCCTGATCGAGGGTCACGATATGCGTTCCATCTCCCAGCATGGCCATACGAACCGCGTTGATGGCAGTGTTCGCAGCCATGGCGTTGCGTTCGATGCATGGAATCTGTACTAAACCTCCCACGGGATCACAGGTCAGCCCCAGATTATGCTCGATGCCGATTTCCGCAGCGTTCTCCACTTGCTGTGGAGTACCGCCCATCACCGCGCACAAACCGGCCGCAGCCATCGAACATGCCGTACCGACTTCTCCCTGACATCCGACTTCCGCACCGGAAATGGAGGCATTGCGTTTAAACAGGTACCCTACCGCGCCTGCAGTGAGCAGGAAGGTAATAACACCCTCTTCGTTCGCATGGTCAACGAAATGCCAGTAATAGTGAAGCACTGCCGGAATGATTCCTGCAGCACCGTTGGTCGGTGCGGTGACGATTCGCCCACCGCCGGCGTTTTCCTCCGACACCGCCAAAGCGAACAAATCCACCCATGCCGCATCCGACGATTCGAGCACCGCATCCGCGCGTTTCTTGTCTCGCGCAAGCACATCACTGTTCGAGGCAAGCCTTGCATACATTTTCGGTGCTGCGGGGCGCATTCAAACCGCCGGGCAACACTGTCTGCGACGTATGGCATCCGTGCTGTACGCAACGACGCATCACCCGCCACACGTTATCCAGTTCGCTGCGAACCTGCACCGCCGATTGCATGGCCGTTTCGTTGGCCCACACAATGTCGGCAATGCTCATATGGTACTTCTCGCATAATGCAATGAGTTCGTCGCATGACGTGAATGGATATGGCACATCCGAGCCGTCATCAAGTGAGGAATCACTCTGCTGATCGGCGAAAGACGTTCCGATCGGCGGACGCTCATGAATGCCGATCATCAATCTTCGGCATGCCTTGCCGTACGAAGCCTCCACCGATGGAATACCAGACCTGTTCATCAACAAGATTGTTCTGCTGGTCAAATGCCTGGAAACGCATGCCATTAGGGTGCGCGGCCAAGCGATGCCACACGTCCATCACCACATCATGCGCATAGTCGAAATCGATGCGATGCTTACCAGCCAGCAGCAGTTCCCCACTCGACTCGCATTCATGACGAATGATGTTCACATGGTCCGTATCGACGTTTGCGGCATGTTACCTTCCAGACCTGCCACAGTCGCGCGATCGGTACCGTGCCCCAAACCCGTCAACGCAAGAGATCCATACAGTACCGTACGCACACGGCTCACACGGCCAAGCGTTCCCGCATGTTCAAGTGATTCGACAAATTTGCATGCCGCCACCATCGGACCAACAGTATGTGAGGAACTTGGCCCAACGCCTACCTTGAACATTTCGAGAATACTGAACATACCAATCGCCGCCTTGCTTCTCAGGTGCCTTGCTCAGGCTGCATACAATGCACGGAACATGAGAATCATAATGATCAAACCAATGATGGCGACCGCAACTTCCACCACCAGCATGATAATGGCCGTGGTTTTACGATTGCCGAGTTTAACGTCAAGTAACTTGGCGAACAGGAAAGCGACGAAACCAAGAGCTGCGCCATTCAACGCAATCGCACCAGTCTGGCCATTGGTGAGCACACTCTCCCCCACCATGGCAAGCACGGAATTGATGGTGGCGGAGAACACCAGCAGACTCCACACGCCGTAACCGATAAGTCCAACAATCGCATATGCGAACGGTCGAAACCGTTCACGCATTTTGATCGTAAACGATTCGGCGCACCACAGCAACGCAAAGCCCACAACGAACGTGAACGCCACTGCCATGAACACCGCTTCCATAGCCCATGGAATCAATGCCAACGACGCCTTCAACAACGAGAAATACAGCGGAGAACAAGCCAGTTCGCCCACAGCCAAAACTCCTGCGACGATAATCGCTTGGGAGAGCATCAGCGGAATTCCGTTATCGGGCTGTTCGATTACTGGCTTGATATCTTTTCGACGTCAATACTTTTTCCGTTCCAGTCGGCTTACTTGGGGTTATCAAGTGCCGTCAGTCGTAA
>ENA-OQAZ01000823-OQAZ01000823.1-human-gut-metagenome-genome-assembly--contig:-NODE-823-length-16569-cov-1.951952_pt1 | contig 16569 bp, 19 predicted proteins | sample MGYA00242737_ERZ504531 | MGnify/ENA primary metagenome ERZ504531 (study PRJEB26092, sample SAMD00036244) | human gut metagenome | host: Homo sapiens | study: EMG produced TPA metagenomics assembly of... | reverse complement strand
GGACTGACACTTACTTACAATGGAGAGCGTGGAAAACAGAATAAGTTAGTAAATTATCTTTTCTATCCGGTGCATTTGCTGATTTTAGGAATCATAAGAATGTATCTTGGAATTTAAAAAGAGGGCGCACCGGCATTATTATTAGCTTATTTACGACCGACAATTTCGGTAATTACATCTGCATCACCTTTTGCTGCCTATGATATTCCCTTTATGAATTTTACAGAGTAATGTAATGACATATCATAATATAATATCAAGTTAAAACATTAGCTGGTATCGATTTGATACCAGCTTGTTTTATGATCAATGTTGATATATTTTTGTGCGTTGTATTTTGCAGTAATGTTTTTTTCTAAAGCACAGATGTTGTATTCGTTTTTTTTTCGTGTTTTAAAAATTTTTTTTAACGCAAGTTTCGTAAATTCCCTCTGAAATTCTTTTTTTCAGCTTCTCATTAAGTTTCTCCATGATTATACCTCCACATAATACGTACAGTTAATAAAAAAGGTTTCATATATAGTATACAGAATTAGAGTTCATAAACTGTTCTAATGTGATTGAAACATCGAAAAGAGTTCAAAAGAAATATTTTGAATGATTTTTGGGGATTTATTTTGAAATCGAAATATATTCGCCAATTTAGCCATAAGCAGGAAAATTCGAATATTTTCGGAAGATTCAATTTCTGTCTGCCTAGCAATGTGAATAGAGAAAAACCTCGATATAAAAATAAGAGTTGTAGATGGCATAATAAATAGGGTAAAATATTAAAAAGCAGTTATATAATCTACGTTGGGAAAGGAGCCAGATGCCATGTGTACAAAAAGCCAACTAGAAGCGATAGAAGAAGAAATGGTTAATTACTATCGTTCTGTTTACGGAGACAGTATTGATACAATTATCTTATACGGATCTTATGCACGCGGAGATTACTCCGATGATTCGGATATAGATATTACAGCTATAGTAAGAGGAAATCGTGTGGAACTTCAAAAAAAATTAAAGAAAATGTGGGATTTTTCCACAGAAGTTGGTCTTGCATATGATGTTATCATATCTCCTACGGTGATTCCATATGACGAATTTGAACAATACAAGGAAAAACTTCCTTATTATAGAAATATTGTAAAGGAGGGAAGAAAAATTGGATGATCTGGTATCTTATCGGATAGAGAATGTATTCTATTTTTACCGGAGTTCGTGCGGTTCTTGCGAAAGATGGGATTGATTCAAGAAACACGCAGGTGTCATAGCGTACTTTCAGAAAGAATATATAAAAACAGGAGAATTTGAATAAAAAATATTCTAAATATCTACAGGCAGCTTTTCAAATTAGAAACAACTGTGATTACAGTGATTTTTTTATTGTGTCAAGAGAAGATGCAGAAGAACAATATCAGCATGCATTAGAAATGCTGAATGCAATTTGCAGCTATTTAAAAAAAGGAATGCTGAAAAATATTCGACCGGATAAAAATGAGGAGTGACAGTTGTGTGCAAAGCTATAGAAGAGATGAGAAATGAAACGGCAAGAAAAACTTCTCTCGAAACAGCTAAGAGTTTGCTTCTGATCGGAAAACTGACCTGCGAGGAGATTGCTCAGGCTACGAAACTTACCGTTGAGGAAGTAAAAGAGTTGGATGGAAAGAAAAAGGGCATAGGTGATTGATTGCCTGCTGGCATATTGTGTAGTGACTACTACATCGTATGTTGGCAGGCTTTTTTGCTTTAATACACCGGAACAACAGACTGAAAAACTAAACAGTATGAAATTATCCATAAAACAAAGCATTTTGTTCATATCCATAGAAAAGATTCTACTGTATAGTAGTAATCGTCAAATAAAATTGATGCTGAAAAGGCAGCAGGTTGCCACAACTATATGGGGATAATGAAAATGAAGAACAAAAAAAGCAGATATTTAGTTGTTTTGGATTCTTCGAAACGAACGGGAATTTTCCTGGATATCTTGGAATTTTGTGAGTGAATCGTAAAGAAATCCAGGATATTATCAGATGAAAAGAATGGCTTGTTAAATGCGCTGTATGGACTGAAAGAATATTGGAAAGAACCGGAAAAAATGTGTGAAGATTGATGAGAGACATCTTGTCATCGATCCGCAGAGGGAGAGTATGGAGTTCTTTTATGATTTCGGAAGATTTTGCGAAAAAGAGAAATGCAGTGTGTATTTCAGGATGAATGGTTTCAGCCGGATACGGGAAGAGAAGAAAAAAGTAATTTGGCGCCGCAAAAAACAGCTGGATCAGCGTGGGCTTCCTGTATATTTCCAAATGGTTCCTGTGCTGGATGTTTGAAATAATTTTAGCATTATATTGATTTTAAGAGAGGGAGTATCATTAATATAAAATGTAAGATAAGAACTGATGCTGTTAAAGAGGGTCTGGCATGATGTCAGACCCTTTTTAACAATTCCGCGACCGGTATTCCGATGGCGAACATCCTTTCTGCTTATGAAAAATCCGGCTGAAATACAGCGTATTCGGATACCCGACAATCGAAGCAATCTCATTGATCGAATACGTTGTTGTTTCCAGAAGCACCTGTGCATTGGTAAGCCGTAGAGCGGTCAGATACTGAAACAGCGTTTTTCCCGTATATTTCTTAAAATTTTTGATAAACCAGCTGATGCTCATTCCGTTGGAGGCTGCATATTCTGATATATTGATATCACTGTTGTAATATGCGCTGAAATAGGAAGCAGCAGCTTCTATCTGATGATCCAGAAATTCATTTTTCACAACATGTTCTTTTGTAAGCTCCCGATGGAAGGCTATCAGGAGGTGGCGGGGCAGCAGCATGGAGAACGGTAGCTGTTATCTATGTGGCCATCGGTCTTGTGGTGAATACGATCTCTGCATTTTCTGTAAAAGAACTTCCGGAAGAAGAGCTGAATGAAGGTGGACAGACAACTACCCAGGAAAACTATGGCCTGATCCAGGCATTTAAGCTTCTCCTGAAAAATAAATTCTATATGATGATCTGTGGCACATACATCCTGCAGCAGTTATATAATGCGATGATCGGTGCCGGTATTTATTATTTTACCTGGGTGCTTGGGAACAAAACCTGTTTGGCGTATTTGCGTGGGCGGTCAATATTCCATTGATTATCGCACTGGTCTTCATACCAACACTGGTAGGGAAATGGAAGGGGATGTATAAGTTAAACCTACGCGGTTATATCCTCGCCGTGATCGGACGTGCTCTGGTTGTTGTTGCCGGATATCTGGGTAACGTTCCACTGATGATGCTGTTTACCGCAGTCGCTGCCTTAGGTCAGGACCATGGCAGGGCGATATGAACGCCATGATCGCATTCTGCTCCGAATATACCTACCTTACACAGGGCTAGAGAGTAGACGGAACCATGTATTCCTGTACTTCCCTGGGAGTAAAGATCGGCGGCGGTATCGGAACTGCCGTTGTCGGATGGCTTCTGGAGATCAGCGGATATGTAGGGAAAAATCCGACTCAGCCTGCATCCGCGCTTACCATGTTACAGGTCATGTATTTATGGATTCCATTCATCATTGAGATCCTGATCACGATTGTGTTATCAAAAATGAATGTAGAAGCAACAAATGAAAACATTAAAAAAGAAAAAGGGATTGTGTCCGACTGCGTGACTGACGAGGGACAGGCATAATCATCAAAAGAAAGCGTTGCCCTGGTGTCATGAGACATCCGGTAATGCTTTCTTACTTTATAATAAGAAGAAATAGTAAGATTTATTGTGGAGGAGGATATTGAGATGCACCTGGTTTACGAAGACACAAAAGAAGAGATCCTTGCCATTGAACGAAGAGCCAAACACCAGCCGCCACATCTGCATCAGACTGTGGAACTTGTGTATGTGATGAAAGGAAGCCTGGAGCTTGGTGTTGGCTGGAGCTGTTTCATATGGAAGAGGGAGATATTGGGCTTGTTTTTCCAGATGTGATCCACCATTGTCAGGTGTTTTCAGAGCAGTATAGTGAAGTGTTATATATCAATATACCGACGAGGACATTGTACATATGAAGAATTATTAAAAAGAAAAGCCCCGGTATATCCGGTAATCAAATATGGGGAACTCCCTTCAGAAATCTATCCAGCTATCCAGAGCATGAAAGGAGCCGCACCGAAAAATATCTGGATTGTCCAGGCCTATCTGCAGGTTATCTTTGCAAGATGTATCCCGCTGCTTACACTGACAGAGAAAAACCAGGTAGGAAGTAATGATCTCATTTATCAGACGGTATCCTATATTTCTGCGAATTTCCGAAAATCTTTTTTGTTAGAAGATATGGCAAAGGATCTTGGCGTAAGCAAGTATGTGTTATCAAGGGTATTTTCCAAAACTTTCCACCGGAATTTCAATCAGTATCTTAATGACGCAAGACTTGGCTATGCAAAGCAACGGCTGGAAAATACCAACGATCCGATTACAACTATCTGTCTGGACAGTGGTTATGAAAGCCAGAGAACCTTTAACCGGGTGTTTAAGGAAAAATACATGGTCTCACCGAGTGAGTATCGAAAAAAATTATTATTGTAATCGCGATAAAATCAGGATAAAATAAAGATAACACAAGTAGACAATCTGGAAAGATTCTTTGATACCTTGCAACAAATAATGAAATATCAAATGAAATAGGAATTAATTTATTAAGGGGGAAGAATATGCCAGAAGAAGCGACTCTTAGTAATGAAAAAAATTATACCGTCTTTCAGTTTAATGGTCATATCATTCGTTTTACAGCACCATATTCACTGGAATACTATACGGAAGTAAAAGAATGGGATAAAGGTATCTGGTTGTAATGGCAAAATATAAGCAAAATAAGGAACCTGAAGAAGAATATATTGATCTTGTACCGATTCTTCAGAATCTTTACTTTGATACAGATAAATTTTTAAAACCGATAAAAGGAGTGAAGATTGCAAATGACTGATATTAAACAAGTTGCTGATGCAGCAGATATGATAGTAAATGGATATGCGTTCACACGATGCACAGAAGGATATCGTGTATTGAATTTGAATCGTCCAGATCGGGCAACGGTATTTTCAAAAGAGGGAGATGCGCTTGAAACAAGTATGGATGATATTGAAGTGGCTATCGCAAGAGACTATTTAGAGAAGAACCGTAAATTTATGGAGGAATAAGATGCCAAAGTATTATGAATATAAAATTGCCGGTTATTATTTGTACTTTACATCTTATTGCGTGATTGAATGTATGCATGTACATGCGAGCGACCGTAAACTTACAGAAGCCGGATCAGCGAAATTTTTTGTAAAAGATAATGGTGATACAGTATTACAAAATCGGGGAATCCTTAATGACAGAGAAATCAGAAAGATACAAGCGTTTATCAAACAAAACTACCAGGAAATGTATTTGAAGTGGTCTGAATATAGTCAGGAAGGATATTATGAAAAGGATAATTAACCTGTCAGATTCTATTTAAAGCGTGATGAAATGGTTGGATTACAGAAACAGGATATATGGAAAAGAAGAAAAATTTTTCCATATATCCTGTTTTTTTGGTCTAAACAAAATCCTGTCGCATATATTAATAAAAAAGATATCTTAGAATCTTTCCTTCTAAGACATCTTTACAACCCTAATATTAAACATTGTTCACAGATTTGTCAATCTTTTTCGGCGTTTTCTTAAAAATGGTAGCTATTTTCAAGATCTTTTTTATGCATTTTTGAAGTTACTCTCTATTTTCCATTCGCTGTTTGCCGTCAGAAAAGTTGTCAAAATTCTGTAGTCAGGAGGCTGCTTATGAGAACTGGTCAAAACATCTACAAGCGCAGGGACGGGCGTTGGGAGGCGCGTGTTTTTCTCGGGAAAAAGGCGAATGGCCGTCCCAATTTTAAGTATCTGTACGCATCCACTTACCGGGAGTATTGCTTCAGAAAAAAAATTAATGAAAGACAATTTCGTTAAAAATACACAAGTACTTCCAACGCATTGTTTCCGATGCCGCATACAGCTGGCTGCTGAATTCTGCCAGGCGTTGGAAACCGGCTACCTATATGAAATATAAAAATTGTCTGGATAAATATATTCTCCCCCAGTGGAAAAAGCTCTATGTACGTGAGATTCGGCAGGGTACTTATGACCGGTTAATGGAAGTTCTCCTGCAGCAGCTCTCCGGCAGTTCCATCCAGACGATCAATACAATCATCAGTGGAATCCTGAAATACACATTAAATTATCTTCCAGTCAAATGTACCGGAAAAGTTTCTGAGCATGCAAAGCGTCCATTGGATATCCTCTCGGATAATGAGTCCTGCAAGCTGCTCACTTATCTGGATAGCAGGAATGATCTGATTTCCATTGGTATTCGTCTGGCTCTGTTCAGTGGGATTCGTCTCGGAGAACTTTGTGCCCTGACCTGGGCGGATGTTGATCTGGACGAACAGGTGCTTCATATCCGGCACACACTGCAGCGCATCCAGAACCGGAACCGCTTACCAGAGGATTCGAAAACGGTTTTATATATCGGATCGCCGAAAAACAAACGGGAACGCTCGATTCCCTTACACCCACAGATGATTCCGATTCTTGAAACATATAAGAGTCGATACCCGGCATCTTATTATCTGTTATCCGGAACCTTATCCCCTGTGGAGCCCAGAAAGATGACCAGACATTTTAAAAAGATCATAAAATGCTGCGGCATCCGGGATCTGCATTTTCATACACTCCGTCATACCTTTGCCACACGCTGTGTGGAGTCTGGTATGCAGATCAAGGCTCTCAGCGAGATGCTGGGACATTCCACGGTCAAGATTACCATGGATCGGTACGTGCATCTGTCCATGAGCTTTAAACAAAGCCAGATCACCATCCTCCAGTTTCCTGATTCAAAAGAGAAAAACCGTCAAAATCTCAGTCAGACAGACCGGGAAATGCCGGAAAATGGGGAAGATATGGAGGGATGTCTTAGAAGGAAAGATTCTAAGACGACCGTGCAATGATCCTATAGATATTATGACAGGATTTTAAAATTTTATACGACGTGTTAAAGAGAGCATGCGAAAACGGAAGCCGGTTAGAATCCGGGACAGTTTCACCCTGCTGTAAGGACAACGAAAGATGTTATATGCCACTGAGTAATATTATTTGGTAAGGCGCATCGAGTAGGCTAAGAGGTCCTGAGTCCAGAAGACGATTGCAAAAAAAGCTGCTTTAGCATCAGGATAATTCGGAGGCCGAAACGAATTGGACGAGTAACGGGCGGGAGATGCTATCTTCTGTTGTCAGTTTTGGTATAAGAAAAATCACCCTTGTTCGAAAGTAAGATATTAGTTCGTATGACGACTTCTGTTGTACGGGCTTTTTTATTTTCGTGATGTGTTTCCATTATGTCGTGAAAGTAAAAACTTTACAGTCGATGCAGTAGCAAATACTCCCTATACTGTGTTGACTTAACAAAGGTGGGAGCACTAACGTGAAGGAGGTCATAATACTATGACGAAAAAGAACCTTTTTAAGAAAATTGCTTCAGTAGCATTAGCTGGAGCACTGACACTGTCAATGGCATTACCGTAGGTGCGGCAACAGAAGATCCGAATCTGGTAGTAGAACCGAACACTAAGTATTCTACACAGATTGAGGCTGGAAAAAGCGTTACACTGGGATTGATGCCTGCAAACGCATACTATCAGAGAACTGGATTTGATTCGAAAGATGATGCGGCAAATGCTCTGAAAGTAGAAAGTATTACTGTTGGCAAGGATAAAATTTCAACAGATGCATTAAAATATGGTGCTATGCAGACAGATGATGGCTCTTGGCTGGTACTGTACAGATTACTGGAAAAGATGGTGCTTACGGTCCAGCAAGTTTACATATTGTAAATACTAAAAGTACAAGTTCAACTGCAAATATTGATATGACTGTGTACGTAGAGGCTGCAACAACACAGAATGATGTAACTGTGGCAAGTGTAGAAGCAACAGATTTAACAGATGGTGGTAGCACATATGAATACGGAGAAAATTTAACAGTAGCAGCAGCAGACAAAAATGTTAATAACCCGTTTAAAGATGCTGATGGTTCTGCACAGAGTTATCCAACAGCCGGTGATGCACTGTATAGTCTGGCAGAAACAAATGGTTTGAGTTTCGTTCAGGAAGATGGATATGTGCAGTCATTAACTGACAGTAATGGAACACTTGTAAGTTGGTATACAACTGAAGATTGGACATATTATGGATGGAATTACTGTGTAATTCGAAATGGTGAAAAAGTCGCAGAAGGTGATATTGTAAGCGCTTCTGTTCTTGAAGTAAAAAATACTGATAAAGTATATTGGGCATTTGGAACAAGCAAGCAGGCAGAAGAATATTTTGATATGTTAGTAGCAGCTGCATAAATATAATTGTAAAAATGGGCTGGGGTTAAGGAAAGGCGAGATTCCAGCCCATCTGCTTATATTAAGTGGATGGAGAGTGTGGAAATGAAAAAAATACTTCGATATCTGCTACTCGTATTGTGCTTGATTAGTTCAGTAAAATTAAATGTCAATGCAGCAGAAAATACATATACATAGTTAAACTTACAGGTATAACTAATGTAAAAATATATACTAGTGATAAGAAACAAGAGATTCCTGTGGAAAATGATACCTTTTATGTGAAACCAGGCGAGTACTGCTATGAAAGCACCAATGGTGCAGGCGGTAATTTCAGTGTATCAGATGAAACAACAGAATTAAATCTTACCACAGTTACTTTTAAAAATGTATCACCTACTCATTGGCTGTCTGAGGAAAACCGTTGGATATCTCCCAGATTTAGGTGAACTAAAATTATATGATGGAAGAGAAGCAGAATGAATACTGGCATGCAACGGATAATGTATATCAATATATGGTTCCACAATATGCTGGTGATCACTATTATATTTTTAAATTCACACCCTTTGATGAAAATTATCTTTCCATCGAAGGGCATTTTTATGTCTATGGACAAACAACTTTTGGCTCATTAAATCTTTCAGATACTGGAAAAATCCCATATTTGAAGAAAAAGTATATTACGATAAAAGCACCAGTTGGAATGGAAGTTTATACAACGTGGCAGCTAAAATTTTATACAGCCAGAAACTGGGAAACCTATAAAAGTGAAGAAAAGAATGGATATACTTATTACTATGATGTTCCAGAAGGTTTTACTTATATGCTTCGTCAAGAAGGAAAAGTAACCAGATATACTAAAAATTTGGACGGTAAATGGAATGCAGATCATACAGAGATAACATTGAATCCGCTAGAAAATAATCCAACACAGATACACAGAGAACAGGAAAAAGATGGAATCTATGCCAGCATGCTGACAAACTTACCGGAGAACAGTGAAATTGATTTAAAAGTTGGAGAATATTTTGATCTGGTACCATTGCGTGCATGGCAGGCTGTTGAAGATGGTGTAAGTAATAAGCACAATGATCCAGAATGGCATTATGTGATTTTGGGTGGGGATGAAAAGATTGCTTCTGTCGAAGTGACAAAGGATGATAAAATCGGACAATTTGGACGTATTCATGCCAACAAAGAAGGAACTGTTCTGGTGGCATTTTATTATGATGCAGTAGAAACATCTTCTGCTACAAGTGGCACTGGAAGTTATCTTTATAGTGCGTTGTTACCTGAGTTGACCGGTATGGCTGTTGTACATGTGGGAAGCAAATATGAAACCGAAATTACTTCTAATATTGATATGATAGAAGGTCGTACTGTTTATTATCTTAAGAGTCAAAAAGATGCAAACGGTGTTTCATATGACATGAATAATTCGGCAGAATATACTTTTTCACCTACAGCAAAAACAGGAGAAAATACAGAAAAAAATCACATCAGTACGTGTACACACTCCGATTACAGTTACAAATGGGAAATTGAGTGCCAACCCATCAGATTGGTTGACAGATAGTTCATGGACAACATATCAGCCAAATGAAACAGAGGATGGAAACAAAGTTATACTATTAAATTATCAGAAGGACGAAATATTGTCGAAATAAAAGCAGGAGATGCAACTACATATCATGTAATTCTTGCAAGAGGTCTGGATGTTACTATCGACAATGTATACCGTCCAGGTCAAAAATTAGAAACTGGAGATACGGCTAAAGTAACATTAGAAAATATGATACCTCCATTGTTTAAAATGTCAGCAATCTATAATCCAGGTGGAGTGGATTTTGTATGTAAAACTAATGGTGTGGACTATACCGCACACTTCGGACAGTATATGGCAGGAAGTAGTTTTATTGTTAAATTACAGGATGAAGATGCAGGAATTTACAAGATTACGGAAGGGGCATTAACTACGCATGCATGGGGAACGACAGATGGAGCGCACCGTAGACTTACACGAAATTCCATGGCGACTTATTGGAATGGAGGAAATAATCCAGATATTGATTATGGAAAAATGGCATATCTTCCAGAAATTTCTTTCACGGTTGAATCAAATGACGATTATGAGGAGGCTGTAAATCGTTCGGCTGGATTATTGAAAGCACTTGGAGTGGCGTTGACAAATAGTTCAAGTCCGATTGTTCAGGGAACAGGAGCTGTGTTTGCAACATCTTCTAAAGATGTTAATCAGAATGTAAATCGTTCTGTAATAGTTAATGGCGTTACTATGAAATGCAATGTAAATGTCGGAGCTGAGTTACTGCAAAACGATGAAAAATGCAAAGTTACTTGTAAGATATTGGCTGGGAAACGATGACAGTAAAGCTGTTGTCCAGGAGATGGATTTTTCAAAATCATTTATGGAAGATGACATAGGTGGTAAATTAGGAAAAATATATGGGAATCCATTGTCATATACCGGCACTAAGCTTAGAACATCCAAAGAAATGCATGTTGAAACTATTGTATTACCCAGCAGTGGAACTCCAATGACATATGCAACACATTTATATATGATTGGACAACATAATAATGTGTCTTTTATTCCAGAAAACATAAAAATTTTGTCTGCATCAGGAGATGGAAAGCTTGATAGATGGGATGGAATTTTAAAAGCAGATGATATAACCTACAAAGATTCAGAAGGAAATACCATCACACAAGATTTAGGTTATGGTTTTATAGGAAGTGAAAAACATTTTACAACTTCTGTTTCGAATGACGTTGATAATATTCGATTAGAAGTAACATCAAGTGTAATTAAAATGGGAACTAACCCTAACAAACCTGTTTTGAAAGATGTTTCTATTACACTCAATGATTCTGAAAAAGAATATAAAGAAGGGGATACAATTCCTTTAACAGTAGGTACTAATACGTTAAAAATAACTTGTAACGCAGCAATTGGAAAATCCCGTACCTACACTATCGATGTCACCCGTCGTACCGCAGCCAAACAGACCACTTTCGAGATCCCGGACGGCGCATCCGTGCTGGTTATGCAGGGAAACAAAGTCATGAAGGCGAACGAAGATGGAACCTACACACTGGAAAACGGAACGTATACCTACCATGTATCTAAGACCGGTTACCTGACTACAACAGACAACTTTGAAGTGACCGATGAAGAGCCAACTCAGGTAATCAAAGTAACGGATCTGGAGAAAGTTCCGGAACAGAGTGGAACGGTATCCGTACAGCTTGCAGGTCAGAGTACCGTATTCTGCCCGACAAGGAGCGTTGAGATCCAGCAGACGGCAGAGGATCTGGCGGCAAACCGTTATGTCCAGTACAACCATGGAGGATATACCGTCCTGCATGCACTTCTGGATGCGGCAAAAGCAAGCGGAACAGACTTCGAGTGTTACCGAGGCAAATTCGTTCTTGTGGACGATTCCATTACCGAAAACAATGGAAAGAAAGCAGGATGGATATGCAAGGTCAACGGCATCGAATGCAGTGACCCGGCAAATACGCTGGCGAACGCAGATGATAAGATCGACCTGTTCTACAACTCCGGATGGAGCGGTATGAAACAGCGCGGCTGACACCGGAAAACGGGGAAGTGACACGGGGAGACAGCATCATCCTGACACTGAACGGAACCGCTGTACATGCAACGGATGCAGATGCAGCGACAATAGCAGGAGCAGAGATTTATGATGGTAATACTCCGATAACAACGACAGATGAGGACGGAAAAGAGTTCATTGCCACAACCGATGAAAACGGGGAAGTGACAATCGACACCCGTACGCTGACGTTGGGAACACATTATTTTTCGGCAGTGCTGAAAGATGAAGACGGTCACAACATTCTGACTGCTACGATGAGTACGATCAATGTCAAGAAACCGGATAACCCGTCAGCAGACCCCACAAAGACAGAAGTCACCTTCCGTCTGATCGGTGATACCAAACACGGGGAAGAAGGAAGCGACAACGAAGCGGTACATGCCTATACAACATGGATCGCAACCGGAACCTATACTTTTGACGGGGATAACGTAACCGTTGGACAGGTCTTTGAGGCTGCACTGAAAGAAGCCGGGCTTCTTATGAAGGAATGGAAAAGAACTACATCAGTGCAATCACAGCACCGGAATCCTGCGGTGGTTTTGAACTGAGAGAGAAGGACAACGGTAAAAACTCCGGCTGGATGTATACCGTCAACGGCGTACACCCGAGCATGGGAATGAATGACTGGTATGTAAGTACCGGTGATGAGATCATCTGGCATTACATCGATGATTACAAAACCGAACAGGCTGACATGAAGAACGATGACGGAAGCTATGGCAGTGCTGGTAATGCATCTACCTGGAACAAGTGGCTGGAAGCAGCAGACGAGACTCCGGGTGCAAAACAGCGTGCAGCAGCAGTCACCGGTAAGATCAACCAGATCGGTGAAACGATTGAACTGACGGATGAGTGTGAAGCAAAGATCACGGCAGCAAGGGAAGCTTACGAGGAACTGAGCCGTGAGGAAAAAGGATATGTAACAAATTACGATGCCCTGACCGCTGCGGAAACAAAACTCACAAGACTGAAAAAAGAAGCAGATGACAAGGCAGCAGCCGCTAAAGTGACAGATCTGATCAAGGCACTTCCGGCTGTGAAAGATTTGACACTGGAAGATCAGGAAGACGTTGTGGCAGCAAGAACCGCATACGGAAATCTGACCGACGACCAGAAAGACTATGTGACAACAGAAACATATGGAACGCTGGTACTGGCAGAGGAACAGATCGCAAAACTTCTGGATGCGGCAGCGGTTGATGAACTGATCAAAGAGATCGAAGCACTTCCGGATGCAGAGAATGTAACCCTGGAAAATGAAACTGCGATCGCAAGCTCACTGGCACATTACAATGCGTTAAGTGAGGAACAGCAGGCAGATCTGGAAGAGAGATCTCCGGACAGCCTTACTAAACTGAACGATGTGATCGACCGCCTGAATGTATTAAAGGAAGAAGCAGCTGACCAGAAAGCAGTGGACGAAGTCAATGAAAAACTGAATGCACTGCCGGCAGCCGAAGATATCCTGTTTGCAAATGAGACAGCGGTAACGGAAGCACGGAACGCTTATGAGGCTCTGGATGAGATCAAAGAAGGCCTGAAAGACCGGGTATCTGCGGAAGCACTGGCAAAGCTGACAGCAGCAGAAGACCGTCTGGATGCGTTACAGGAAGGCGTAGACCATGTGGCAGAACTGATCGAAGCCCTTCCGGCCGTCGATGACCTGACAGTAGCAGATGCTGACCAGGTACAGGAAGCCCGGGATGCTTACAACGCCCTGAATAACGACCAGAAGCAGCAGCTGATAGACAGCGGACTCCTTGGTGAACTTCTGGTAGCTGAAAACCAGATCGGATGGCTTCAGAAAGATGCGGAAGCGGCGAAGAAGGTAACCGACCGGATCAACAGCCTCCCGGCTGTCAAAGATCTGCGCCTGTCCGATAAGACCGCTGTGGAAGCAGCAAGATATGCATATGACAACTTAAGTGATGAGCAGAAACAGTATGTATCTGAAGATACCCTGAAAGCACTCGAAGAGCGAGAGGCAGAGATCAAACGTCTGGAAGAGGTAACCCCGAATCCGACCCCGACCCCGGACCCGAACCCATCGATGATCCGAAGCAGGATGAGGACGAGGACAGCGTAACACTGACCTACCAGAACTATCCGATCTCTGTAACCGGAAAACTCTCCGGTTATGAACTGCGCCTGACCGCCCTGAAAGCAGACGATGATGTGGTAAAACAGATGCAGAACATGATCAGTTCCAAAGAAGCTCTGATCCGTCTGTACAATGTAGCACTGTACAAAGACGGAAAAGAGGTGGAATGGAACGACAAACTTACCGTGAACTTCCAGGTGGGAACCTCCTATAACGGACAGACCTTAAGTGTACTTCACGAAGGTAACGGCAAGATCGAAACCCTGAGCGGAACTGTAAGCAATGGTATCTTAAGCGTAACAGCAAATAGTACCGGATCTTTCGGTGTGGTTGTACCTGCATCCACAGTAAGCACAGGAAACGGAAGCAGCAATAATAATGGTTCTACCGGAACGTTTACCAATGGCAACCTGAGTGGTGGAAGCACAGGAACTGGAAACGAAACCACTGCGGTATCCGGCACTGGAAAAGTCACAAGTGCGAAGACAGGAGATGATACCGATATCCTCTTCCCGATCGCAGGACTGATCACAGCGACAGGCGTACTTGCAGGAGTTGTTCTCTATTATAAAAAGAAAAAAGAATCACAGGAGTACAGACGGAGGAAGAGTAATGAAAAATAAAGTCATCAGTCTTTTTCTGGCGGCTACCATGGTTCTCAGTCTTTGCCCGGCTACAGTCCGGGCTCAGACTGTTTCTGAGGAATTTTCAGCAAAAGTAGCGGAAGCGGCAGAAACAGAGGCCGTGGAGGGTACTGCTGATCCGACAGAAGAACCGGTGGTTACTGGAAATGAAGACACTGCCAAAACGGATACTCCACAGGCAGCGGAAGTTCCGGAACAAGCAGAAGTTGTCGGTACAGGGAAAGATGAAAAAACATCCGTTCCGGAGACAGCAGAAGAAAAAACAGAAGCCTCCGGGGATTCCTGGGAGGAAGACGAAGAACTGAAACTGTATGGTACGGCAGATCAGGATGTGGATGAGAACGGACAGGTGCAGGCAGCAGCTTCCTATAACCTGGACACCGTGATCTCCCAGACGGTCAGCTGGAAACGGGGAACGAATGACAGAGTATTTACCGCGGATTTCCTGAAAAATGTCAGCAGTACAGCGTCTGACTGGACCGTAGTATTCCTTGGACGGCTGGGAATCGGGGAAGATTACAGTGCATTCTTAAACCGTGCAAATACGTATGTAAAAGAAAAATATGATGCGAACCCATCCACAGGACTCAGCACCAATACGCCGACCGAATGGCACCGTCTGACCATGGCCGTACTGGCAGCAGGCGGGGATCCGACGGATGTGGGAGGACATGACCTGATCGCAGACGGAACATACAATTGTCTGGCAGGTGCTCCATGGGAACAGGGAATGAACGGTGCCGCATGGGCGCTGCTTGCCCTGGATTCCAAAGGATATGAAGTACCGGAAGGGGCAAAGTATACGAGGGAAGACCTGATCAGTTACATCCTTGGCAAAGAATTATCCGGTGGCGGCTGGTCTCTGGATGATAAGAACCCGTCGTTAGACCTGGATATCACGTCGATGGTCGTGTATGCGCTGGCTCCCCATGCAGCGGAGAACGAGATGGTAAGAGAAGCCGTCAACCGTGGGCTGGATGTGCTACGCAGCAAGATCTCCACAGACGGGGATTATAACTACGGTGGCACCTACAACTGCGAATCGGTGGCGCAGGCAATCATCGCTTTTACCTCGATGGGGATCGACCCGGCGACAGTGACCAATGCATCCAGCAGACAAAGCCTGTTAGATGGTCTGTTGAAATACTACAGTACCGGAACCGGCGGTTTCCTGCATGCCTATTATGACGATAAGAGCCAGAACCGTCCGAACAGCATGGCAACCGACCAGGCGATGGAGGCGATTGCAGCCTACCGCCTGTATCAGCAGGGGATCAACCTCTTTGATTTCCGTGCCAATGCCAACACCACTCAGTATATGGCACAGGCAGACAATGGCAGTGTATTTACCGCAGATGCCGGTACGGAAACTGACCTGTATGTGGGAGCAGATGTCAAGAAACTGACCTTTACCAACCTTCCAATCGGCAATTATGACGCGGCAGTTGTGACGGTGAAAGGAAAGACTTACAAGAGTGGGCTCCGCGGATCAGATGGTCGTACACCGGTAGATGGTGAAATCACAGTCACAGACGGAACAGAACTGGATATTGCTGTAACCAAACGGGATGGAAAAACAGAAATCTGGAAACTGACGGTGCATACCACTGCGGATGCGGAGACGAAAGCGATCATCGACCGGATAGACAAACTACCGGATGCGGACAAGCTGACACTGAAAGATGCCGATACCGTAACTTCCGTGAAGGAAGCGTATGACAAGCTGACCGACAAAGAAAAGAGTCAGGTGACCAACGCAGATAAACTGGAAGCACTGGTTCAGAAACTGGAGGATCTG
>ENA-OQAZ01000822-OQAZ01000822.1-human-gut-metagenome-genome-assembly--contig:-NODE-822-length-16574-cov-3.915669_pt1 | contig 16574 bp, 24 predicted proteins | sample MGYA00242737_ERZ504531 | MGnify/ENA primary metagenome ERZ504531 (study PRJEB26092, sample SAMD00036244) | human gut metagenome | host: Homo sapiens | study: EMG produced TPA metagenomics assembly of... | reverse complement strand
AAAGATGAGACTGCGCTGCTCGGTGCGGGCCAGTTCTGCCGCAGCCTGCACGCCCAGCACAGCGCAGAACGACAGCTGAAAGCCAAGGTCGCACGGCGCATAGGCGTTTTGCAGCCCCAGCAGGATGGCCGCAAAGCTCGTTGAGGTCAGCAGGTCGGGCGGCAGCAGGAAGAAGTCCCCCACCAGCGCCACCAACAGCACGATCCCGGCGCGCGATACAGAAACCGGCATTCCGGTCAGCAGCAGGTAAAACAGCGCCGCTGCAGCGCGCAGCAAAATCAGAGGCTTATAAAATTTCCATTTGCGGCCAAAGCCCAGCAGCCCGCAGAGCAGCGCCAGATGCAGCCCAGACACCGCCAGCAGATGCGATACCCCCGCCGTGCGGAAGGCCTGCTGCACGCTGTCATCCAGACGGCTTTTGTCCGCCAGCAGCATAGCAGTCTCGATGCCGTCCAGCTGCCGCGGCAGCCAGCGGCGCAGTGTGGCCGACCAGCGCTGCCGCAGCCGATACAGCACAAACCGCGGTGCGCGGCTGGCGTCCAGTGGGTGGTAGCTGCCCAGATACTCCGCCTGCAAATAGACACCCTTGCTTTGGCGGCTCAGGCGGTATTTGTTGTCGGGCAGCTCGGTCAGCGCAAATTTTGCAGTGAACCGCTCCCCCGCACTCTCGCCGGGAAAGGACGCGCACTGCACCTTTACGTTGGCCGCCCTGCCGTCAATTTCAGTCAGCCGCAGCGTACCGCGCAGGCGGCTTTCGCTGTAGGAAGCATCGGCATCCGTCTCCACCATCGCCGTGCAGGTCACGGTCTGCCCGGCCAGTGCCTTGACGGGCCGCACCCATACAAGGGTAAACACCAGAAACCACGCAAGACCGCACAGCGCACCCAGTACCGGGATGGCACTGTCTCTGCGGCGTTTTATCCATAATAGCGCCAGGCATACCAAAAATGCCGCCGCGGGCACACAGACCAGCGGCGGCAGAATGGCCGCAGCAAGCTCAGCCCCGGCAAAACCGAGACCAAACCAACCGAGCTTTCGTTTCATTGCTTAGTGCAGGAAGAGCGGCAGCGGCTCCAGGAAGAAGATGTCGGTGCGCTTGGCAGCATCGCCCTCAGCGAGTGCTGCGCAGCAGCCGACTACCGTGCCGGTGCTCTTGGCGGCCAGCGTTTCCAGTGCATGCAGGGAGCCGCCGGTCGAGATAACGTCATCCACGATCAGGATGCGCTTGCCGTCCATATACTCGATGTCCTTCTTGTCGATGACCAGCGTCTGCTTACCGGCAGTCGTGATGGACTGATCCTCGATGATGACAGGCTCACGCATATACAGCTTCGGACCTTTGCGGGCGGGGATCCAGTATTTGCCGCTCTGGCGCGCCATTTCGTAGGCCAGAGGGATGCCCTTGGCCTCGGCGGTCAGGATCACGTCAAACTCGGGGGCTTTTTTCAGCAGAGCTGCGGCGCATGCCTCGGTCAGCTCCACATCACTGAACATGATGAAAGCGGCAATATCCATGTGGTCGTTGACCTTGCAGATGGGCAGCTCACGGGTCAGACCCGCAATGTGCAGTGTATAGGTATCTGCCATGTTAGTTTACCTCTCTTTATTGATTCACAAGTATTTTGTGCAACGCCCGGCATCAGCCGGAGGCCATGCAAGGCTGCGCTTGGCCAGCACATGAAAGTGCAGGTGCTTAACGCTCTGGCCGCCGTCCGCGCGACATTGGTCACAACGCGGTAGCCGCTCTCGTCGACACCCAGCTTTTTGCACAGCTGCGCAATGACCGCGTAGATGTGGCCCAGCAGCGCGGCGTCATCCTCGGTCAGGGCTGCGGCAGACGCAATGTGCTGCTTCGGGATGACGAGAAAATGCACGGGGGCCTGCGGGTCGATGTCGTAGAATGCCAGAAGCTTGTCGTCCTCAAACAGCTTGTTCGAGGGGATCTCGCCTGCGGCGATCTTGCAGAACAGACAATCCTCCATCCGGAATCCCTCCTTTGCAGTGGATTTTATGGCAAAGAATTACTGATTCATTTCCGCCTTGACGATCTCGGGCACAGCATTCAGTGCGTCGTCGATCTTGGACGTGTCGCGGATACCGGCCATAGCGAAGTCGGGCTTGCCGCCGCCGTTGCCGCCTGCGATAGCGGCAATCTTCTTGACGAGGGCACCTGCCTTCAGGCCGCGGGCCATGGCGTTCTTGGAAACGCCGACAGCCATCATCGTCTTATTACCGTCGCTGCCGATAAGCACGGTCACGGCGTTGGGGGCCTTGTCGCGCACCTTATCGACATGTCGCGCAGGGTATCGGCACCGGTGCCGGTCAGGTAGGCGGAGACGATGCGCACGCCGTCGATGTCGGCGGCGTTCTCAAACAGGCCGTCGATCTTGGCGGCAGCCATCTGGGCCTTCAGGATTTCAAGCTGCTTGGCGGTTTCCTTCAGCTCGGCAGCCAGTGCCTCGGCGCGGGCAGGAGCGTCCTTCAGGTTGTTGGCCTTCAGGGCAACAGCGGTCTTGGCCAAAATCTCGGTGCGGTCATCCAGCAGATCCAGCACGCCGAAGGCGGTGGTAGCCTCAATGCGGCGGATACCGGCAGCCACGCTGGACTCGCTCAAAATCTTGAAGCAGCCGATCTGTGCGGTGTTCGTGACATGGGTGCCGCCGCAGAACTCGGTGCTCCAGCCGCCGGCGTCGACAACGCGGACGACACTGCCGTACTTCTCACCGAACAGAGCCATAGCGCCCATCTTCTTGGCTTCCTCGATGGGCAGGTTCTTGACGGTGACGGGCAGAGCCTCGTAAATCTTCTCGTTGACGCGGCGCTCGACCTCGGCCAGCTCGGCGGGGCTGACGGCGCTGAAATGCGTAAAGTCGAAGTGGGTGATCTGATCGTCCTGATAGCTGCCGGCCTGATGGACATGCTCGCCCAGGACCTCGCGCAGGGCCTTCTGCAGCAGGTGGGTGGCGGTGTGGTTGCGGCAGATGGCGGCACGGCGCTTCTCATCGACGGAAGCGGTGACCTCGTCGTCAACGTGGATGGTGCCGTCCAGCAGCTCACAGGTATGGACGAAATAGCCCTTCGGGGTCTTTTTGACCTGGGTGACCTTCAGCTTGGCGTCGCCGCTGACAAGATAACCGTGGTCAGCGACCTGGCCGCCCATCTCTGCATAGAACGGGGTACGGTCCAGCACGACCAGCACGCCGTCCTTGGCCTCGCCCGCCTCGTCGGTGGCGATGGCATCGACGAGTTCCTCCCCGTCGGACAGAGCCAGAACCTTAGCCTTCTCGGACAGGGTCTCGTAGCCGTCAAACTGGTGGGTTCGGCGGTCAGCTCACCGAACAGGTCAGCGCTCCAACCGGAAATATCCTTGGCCAGGCGCTCGGCGCGGGCGCGCTCACGCTGCTTGGTCATCTCGATGTGGAATGCGGCCTCATCGACGGCAAAGCCTGCCTCGGCGGCAATCTCACGGGTCAGGTCGAGCGGGAAGCCGAAGGTATCGTTCAGCTTGAACGCCTCGACGCCGGACAGAACCTTCTCATGGGCCTCCTTCAGACGGCCCATCATGCCGGTCAGGATGTTCAGACCGCGTCGATGGTGCGGCCGAAGCGCAGCTCCTCGGTGCCGATGACCTTCTTGATATAAGACTCATGCTCGCGCAGCTCGGGGTAACCGGCCTCGCTGGACTCGATGACCGTTTCGACCAACTCGGTCAGGAACGGACGGTTGATGCCCAGCATACGGCCATGGCGGGCGGCGCGGCGCAGCAGACGGCGCATGACGTAGCCGCGACCCTCGTTGGACGGCAGGATGCCGTCGGAGGCCATAAAGACGGTGGCACGGATGTGGTCGGTAATCACGCGGATGGAGATGTCATCCTTCTCGTTCTCGCCGTACTTCTTGCCCGCGATGCGCTCGACGTGGTGCAGAACGGCGGCAACGGTATCGACCTCGAACAGGTTGTTGACATCCTGCATGACGACGGCCAGACGCTCCAGGCCCATGCCGGTATCAATGTTCGGCTTAGCCAGCAGCTCATAGTTGCCCTTGCCGTCGGCATCATACTGACTGAACACGAGGTTCCAGATCTCCATGAAGCGGTCACAGTCGCAGCCGACGCCGCAGGTCGGCTTGCCGCAGCCGTACTTCAGGCCGCGGTCATAGTAGATCTCAGAGCAGGGGCCGCAGGGGCCGGAGCCATGCTCCAGAAGTTGTCCTCTTTGCCCAGACGGACCATGTGATCTTCGGGGATTCCGACTTCCTTCGTCCAGATGTCGTATGCCTCGTCATCCTCCTGATAAACCGAGATGTACAGGCGGTCCGCGGGAATCTCGAGTTCCTTGGTCAGGAACTCCCACGCCCAGGGAATGACTTCCTTCTTGAAGTAATCCTGGAAGCTGAAGTTGCCCAGCATCTCAAAGAAGCAGCCATGGCGGGCCGTGATGCCGACGCGCTCAATATCCGGGGTGCGGATGCACTTCTGGCAGGTGGTCACGCGATGCCGCGGCGGCTCCTCCTGGCCGAGGAACCATTTCTTCATGGGGCCATGCCGCTGTTGATCAGCAGGAGGCTGGGGTCATCCTTCGGAACCAGCGGGAAGCTGCCCAGACGCAGGTGGCCCTTCGTCTCAAAATAATGCAGGTACTTTTCGCGAAGCTCGTTCAATCCGGTCCATTGCATAGGTGTTGTTCTCCAATCCATAAAATTGCGATGCAGGGTCCGCCACAAAAAATTACAGCCCACGCCCCAATACAGGACGAAGGCTGTTATGCTTCCGTGGTACCACCCGGTTTGCAGCGCCGCAAGAATATAATACAACAGCACTGCCGCTTTGTGTCTGCGTTAACGCCGCAGGTACGCTCGGCTCTGCGCCGAAAGCTCCGGGGTGGCTCTGCCGTGCTTCCGCGTGAAAGCCTTGCACCAAACGGCTTTCTCTCTGAGGGACGGAACAGACGGCATTGGCCTTTCATCGCTATTTTCCTTTTTACAGGCTTATTATATGCCGTTTTGCGCCGCTTGTCAACTGATTTTTCCGCATAAAAGGTCATAACTGCGCAAAAGCTAACGCAGAGAGGAGTGTTTTTTATGGCTGACGTTTTTCCGGAGGTCGGGCAGGTCGTGCTGACGAGCCTGCTGTCGCTGGGCGCGATGTTTATTTTCACCCGCGCGGGCGGCAAGCGGCAGATTGCGCAGATGAGCCCGTTCGACTACCTGAACGCCGTCACGGTGGGTTCCATCGGCGCAGAGCTGGCGACGAATCTTGAGCAGTGGTGGCGGCCTTCTCTGCACTCGTGGTCTATGGGCTGGTGACGTGGTTCGTGCACTACACTGCCTGCAAGAGCAACGCTATGCGCAGCTTTTGGAGCGGACGCAGCCTGATTTTGATGGACGACGGTGTTATCCTGAAAAGCAGCCTGCAGCGCGCCGCCATCGACGTGAACGAGTTCCTGGGTCAGGCCCGCGTGGCCGGGTACTTTGACCCGAACGAAATAGAAACGGCAATTTTAGAGACAAACGGCAGATCAGCTTTCTGCCCAAAAGCTGCAACCGTCCCCTGACGCCCGACGATATGCAGCTGCACCCGGACGCCGCCAGCACCTGGTATGACCTGATTATAGACGGCCATCTCATGCAGGACAATTTAAAGGCTGCAGGCCGCGACGAGCGCTGGCTGGACGCCCGGCTCCACGCGCAGGGCATCGGCCAGCATGGCGAGGTGTTTTACGCGGCGTGTGACAAAGCGGATGGGTTCTTTGCATGCAGGATGCGCTAATAATCGAATATGTAAAAAAAAGACCTGCCAGAATTCTCTGACAGGTCTTTGTGGTGGAGAATACCGGGATCGAACCGGTGACCTCTTGCATGCCATGCAAGCGCTCTCCCAGCTGAGCTAATCCCCCATAGCTGGCGTCGCTCGGTGCGTTCGCTCCTGACGACGCTTGCTATTATAGCAAACCTTTTTTCAAATGTCAACAGGTTTTTGCAAAAATCTTGTAAAATAAAAAAAGTTTCACAATGCCAAAAGGCCGCATTCCCTGCGGAATGCGGCCCTGCAAGCTGTACTTTTAGATGGAGATTGCTTTGGCGATGTCGATCATATCGCGGTCAATCGTCTTGTGCATGGACAGTGCAACATTGACATCGTAGTCAACGATCTTGTCGCCGGAGACGGCAACAACACGGTTGTAGATGCCCTTGTCCAGCAGGTCAATGGCGTGGTAGCCATCAGCGAGGCGTTCACGCGGTCACGGACCGTCGGGGAGCCGCCGCGCTGGATGTGGCCCAGAACGGTTGCACGGGAGTCAACGCCGGTGGCTGCCTGGATCTGGTTGGCCAGCTCCTGCGCACCGACAACGCCCTCGGACACAATGATAATGAAGTGTTTCTTGCCCGTGACCTGGGTCTGGCGCATACGCTCGAGAATATCGCGCTCAAAATCGAACGGGATCTCAGGCAGCAGGACAGCCACAGCGCCGGTAGCGATACCGACGTTCAGGGCAATATAACCGGCATGATGGCCCATGACCTCAACGACAGAGCAACGGTCATGGCTCTGGGTGGTGTCGCGCAGCTTATCGATGGCCTCGACAGCGGTATTCATAGCCGTATCGTAGCCGATGGTGTATTCGCTGCAGGCGATGTCGTTATCGATGGTGCCGGGCAGGCCGATGCAGGGAATGCCCTGGTTGGCCAGCGCACGGGCGCCATGAAGGAGCCGTCGCCGCCGATGACGACCAGTGCGTCGATGCCCAGCTCCTTGCAGCGGGCAAGACCCTTGGCCTGGCCTTCCTTCGTCTTGAACTCCAGGCAACGCGCGTATACAGAATCGTACCGCCGCGGTGGATGATTTCCGATACGCTGCGGACGTTCATTTCATAAACTTCGCCGTTGATCAGGCCGTTGTAACCACGCTGGATGCCCATCATGCGGTAGCCCTTGCTGATGCCTGCACGAACAATGGCACGCACAGCAGCGTTCATGCCAGGTGCGTCACCGCCGCTGGTGAGCACACCGATCGTTTTGATTTCCTTAGCCATAAAGCGAGCCCCTCCTATTTCGGGAACTATGGACCCGCCTGAACCATTACGATTTATTCAGGCGTGGTCATCACGTTACAATAAATTTTTAACAATCTCGCGACCATACACATTATACCACACTTTGCGCCCTGAAATTATGGATAAATCACGCAAAACGTATGGATTTATTTTGCAGAGTGTTCAATATCCTGAACTTTTACACAGTCCTTGCCCAAAATGCGCTCCAATTCGGCGCGCAGAAGCGGTCATCCTTTACCGCCATGTGCCGTGCCAGCATGGCCCTGCCGGTATCTTGGAAGCGGAAATACACCCGCACCGTGCCCCCATCGAAAATGTTGCAGAGCAGGTTTTCTACCTTGTGCATCTGCGCACTGTCGCGGGAGGGCACGGTCAGGAAATACCCGGCGGCCCCTCCCCCGCTTGTCTCACGCTTGACGCGCTCCACGCGGTTCATGCCAAAGTTTTTACCGGGGTCGTAGGTCTCGATGGGCTGCACGCCCTCGACGATCAGGCGGGCGGCCTCGTCCTCCTTGACGGAGACGCGGCCATTGGCAACCACAACGGCGTTTTCCTGCAAGGCCGCGCGGCACTCGGCCAGGATGCGCGGGAACACCAGCAGCTCCATGCTACCGGTCAGGTCCTCGACGGTGGTAAAGGCCATCAGCGTGTTGGACTTGGTGGTCATGATCTTGTTTTTGACGATTGTGCAGACAAGCGTCACCGTCTGGTTGTCAAACTGCTTTGCGTCCTCGCCCAGCAGCTGAGCAATCGTGCAGGTGGAAACCTGCGCGATCTGGGCACGGTAGGCGTCCAGCGGATGGCCGGACAGGTAGAGGCCGGAGACCTCCTTCTCCATTTTCAGCAGATCAGAGGCGGAATATTCCGGCAAGTTCGGGACCTTATAGTCGTTTGCGGGTTTCTCGTTCTCCCCTCCACCCATCAGACCGAACAGGTCCATCTGGCCGTCCAGATTCTGGCGGGCGTCGGTCTCTACGCTTTTCAGAATACCCTCGACGCTCTCGAGCATACCGTGGCGGGTCGGCTCCAGAGTATCGAATGCACCAGCTTTGACGAGGTTCTCCAGTGCGCGGCGGTTGAGACCCGTGCCGTGCAGCCGCTTGCAGAAGTCATAGAGGCTGCTATAGGGCGTTCGGTACGCTCCTTAATGACGGCTTCGATCAGGTCGCGGCCCACGCTCTTGACAGCGTTCAGGCCAAAGCGAATTCGCTCGCCGTCCGCCGTGAAGCCGCCGCGCGACACGTTGATGTCAGGCTGCTGGACCTTTATCCCCAAGCGCTGGCACTCCGTCGTGTACTCAATGACCTTGGATGTGTTGTCGAGCACGCTCGTCAGCAGCGCCGCCATGAACTCATGCGGGTAGTGGCATTTCAAATACGCAGTCTGGAACGCCACGTAGGCGTAGCAGGCGGCGTGGGATTTGTTGAACGCATACGACGCAAAGCTGATCATATCGTCGTAAATTTCGTTGGCAATATTTTCCGGCACGCCGTTGGCAACACAGCCCGCGCACTCCTTGCCCGGCTCCTTGCAGCCGTGGACGAAGTGCTCACGCTCTGCCTCCATGACCTTGAGCTTCTTTTTACTCATGGCGCGGCGGACATTATCAGCCTGGCCGAAGCTGAAGCCGGCCAGCTCGCGGCAGATCTGCATGACCTGCTCCTGATAGATGACAACGCCGTTCGTGACATCGACGATGTGCGCCATCTGCGGCGTCTTATAGGTCACATGGGACGGGTCCTTGCGGTTGCGCAGATAGGTCGGGATGGAGTCCATCGGGCCGGGGCGGTAGAGCGAGATCAGTGCGATAATGTCCTCGAGGTTTTTCGGGCGCATACCGACAAGCACCTGCGTCATGCCCGTGGATTCAAGCTGGAAGATACCCTCGGTCTCGCCCTTTGCCAGCATCGCGTAGGTGTCGGGATCGTCATAGTCGAGGTTCGCAACGCGGAAATCCGGGTCCTTGCGGCGCACGGCCAGCTCGGTATCATGGATGACCGTCAGCGTGCGCAGACCCAGAAAATCCATTTTCAAAAGACCCAGACGCTCGATCTCCACCATGTTGAACTGGGTCACGGGCAGGCCGTCATTGGTGGACAGCGGCACATACTCGGTAGCGGGGTCACGGGTGATGACGACGCCCGCCGCGTGGGTGGAGGCGTGGCGCGGCATGCCCTCGACCTTCAGCGAGGTGTCGATCAGATCATGTACCTGATTGTCGCGTCGTACAGCGTCTTTAAGTCGGGGCTGACCTCCAGCGCCTTTTTCAGCGTCATTTTCAGGTCTGTGGGGATGAGCTTTGCCACACGGTCCACGTCCTGATAGCTCATGCCCATAACGCGGCCCACATCGCGCACGGCGGCGCGGGCGGCCATCGTACCGAACGTCACGATCTGGGCCACATGGTCGCGGCCATACTTCTCGTTGACGTAGTCAATGACCTCCTGACGGCGCTCGTAGCAGAAGTCAACGTCAAAGTCGGGCATTGAGACGCGCTCGGGGTTCAGGAAGCGTTCAAAAATCAGATTGTACCGGATGGGGTCTATGTCGGTGATGCCGACGCAGTAGGCCGCCAGACTGCCCGCGCCAGAGCCACGGCCCGGTCCGACGGGGATGTCGTGGCTTTTGGCATAGTTGATAAAGTCGTAGACGATAAGGTAGTAGTTCGTGTAGCCCATCGTCTTGACGACATTGATCTCATAGGTCAGACGCTCCTTCAAAGCGTCCGTTACCCTGCCGGGATAGCGGCGCTCGAGGCCGTCCCAGCAGAGCTTTTCAAAGTATTCCTGGTTCTCCATGCCGTCCGGGGCCTTGAAATACGGCAGCTTTGTCTCGCCAAAGGTGAACTCGAAATTGCACTGCTCGGCAATTTTGTTCGTGTTCTCGCAGGCCTCCGGCACCATCGAGAACAGGTCGTACATCTCGTCGGTGGATTTCAGGTAGAACTCGTCGGTCTGGAACTCCATGCGGTCCACATCGTTGATGGTCTTGCCGGTCTGGATGCACAGCAGAATGCTCTGCATCTTGGCGTCCTCTTTCGTGATGTAGTGGCGTCGTTCGTTGCGACCATCGGGATGCCGGTCTCACGCGCTAAGCGGATGAGCTGCGGCAGCACGGCCTGGTCCTCCTCAAGGCCGTGGTCCTGCAATTCGATATAGTAGTTTTCCGCACCAAACAGGTCACGGTACCACAGGGCCGTCTGCCTGGCGCGGTCGTAGTCCCCCGCCAGCAGTGCCTTGGGGATCTCGCCCGCGAGACAAGCAGACAGGCAGATCAGGCCGTCGTGGTATTTTTCCAGCAGCTGCTTGTCGATGCGGGGCTTTGAGTAAAAGCCTCGGTAAAGCCGGCGGAGACCATCTTGATAAGGTTCTTGTAGCCTGTCTCATTTTTGCACAGCAAAATCAGGTGGTTGTTGCCGTCGATGCGGTTGACCTTGTCAAACCGGGTGCGGGTCGCCACATAGACCTCACAGCCGATGATCGGCTTGATGCCTGCAGCCTTGGCGGCGTCAAAAAACGCCACACAGCCGTACATGACGCCGTGATCCGTGATGGCACACGCCGTCTGCCCCATCGCCTTCAGTCGGTCAAACATCCGGTCAATGCGGCAGGCACCGTCCAGCAGGCTGTACTCGGTATGCACATGCAGGTGGGTAAATTGTCTTTGGGTCGTTTCAGGCATTCGTTGCTTCCTTTTCGGTAGGCTCCGGGGCAGCATCCAGACGGGCGGCGGCCTCCTGGATCTTCTTCATGCGGTGGGAAAGCCCGGCCTTGCTGACCGGCGGGTCAAACTTCTGCGCCAGCTTGGCCAGCGGCAGGTCTGGGTACTGCATCCGCAGCCTGGCGGTGTGGCGCAGGGTCTCGGGCAGGGTGTTCAGCGCCCCCGCCGCCTGCAGCTTTTCAATCGCCAGCTGCACCTGCACGGCGGCATTCACGCTTTTGCTGATGTTGGCCGTCTCGCAGTTGGAAAGGCGGTTCGTCTTGTTGCGCATTTCATTGTACATGCGCTGGTCCATGATACGCATGGCCGCGCCGCCCGCGCCCATAAAGGTCAGCAGGTCCTCGATATGATCCGCCGCCTTGATGTAGATCGTGTTCGCGCCCTTGCGCAGTGCGCGGTGCGGGTGGAAGTTATGCTCCGCCAGCATGGCCTCCAGCTGTTGGGAAAGGTAATGCCGCGTGGAGAGGAACTCCAGATTATAGCTCTTTTCGGGGTCTGTCATCGTGCCGCAGCACAGAAACGCCGTGGCGATGAACGCCTGCATACAGTTTTGGCATTTGAAGTTTTCCGGGCGGATGCGCAGGGTCGGCTCCTTGCCGGTGTGGCCAAAGAGCGCCAGCATTTTGGCGACCTCGTCAGGGTCCTTCACGCTGAACTCATACACGGGGCCGGTGGGGCGCTCCTTGCTGATGACCGTCCCCTGCACGCCGCAGCGGCGGTAGAGCTTTTGGGCAAAATGGGCCACGCCCTCATTTTCAGTTTGCAGAACAACACCGCGGTCATCAAAGTATTTGCCAAAACAGGCCACCGCATACGCGGCGGCCATGTTGCAGCAGGGCTTTGAAATTTTGCGGCGCAGTATTTCGTTTTTCACTTCTTGAGAAAAGCTCAAGGCGGTGTTCTCCCTTATTATAGACTTCGGTTCACGTCGCGGTGCTGTACGCTGGGTGCGTAGCCGAGCTTCTTGCAAAATTCACCGATCTTACGCGCAAAGGTGATGGAGCGGTGCTTGCCGCCGGTGCAGCCCACCGCGATCATCAACTGGCTCTTGCCCTCCTTCACGTAGAGCGGCAGCGCGTATTCGAGCATATACTCATAGCGGTGCAGCAGCTCCTGCGACTCCTCGGAGGCCATGACGTAGTCAACGACCTCCTGATCCAGACCGGTCTTGTGCTTGAGCTCCGGCACATAGAAGGGGTTCGGCAGACAGCGCACATCGAGCACGAGATCTGCCTCCTGCGGCAGCCCGTACTTGAAGCCGAAGGATACGACCATCAGCTCCATCGGGCTTTCGCCCTTGTCCAGGAACAGGCTGCACACCCGCTCCCGGTTCTGCGCCGCCGAGAGCAGCGACGTGTCAATGACATATTTTGCCTTATCGCGCAGCGGCTGCAGAAGGCGGCGTTCCCGCGCGATGGCCTCGGTGATGGGAATTTTTTCGGCGGCGCCAGCGGGTGCTGGCGGCGCGTCTCCTTGTAGCGGCGCTGAATGGCGGCATCGTTGGCATCCAGAAAAGAATATCGTAGTCGATCTTCTTTTCATCAAGGTCGGCCAGCGCCTCCTGCAGTTTTTCAATGCTGCGCACGCCGCGCACGTCCATGACGACGGCAACGCGGTTCAGCTGGTTTTCGCCCTGCAGGGCGAAGTCCACGATACGCGGCAGCAGCGCCACCGGGATGTTGTCAATGCAGAAAAAGCCGATGTCCTCCAGCGCATTGACAGCCATTGACTTGCCCGCGCCGGAAAGGCCGGTCACGATCAGAAAATTCATCTTCCCCACCGCTCTCTTATTTTACCACGCGAATTTCGCGTTCCAGCACAAAGCCGGTCCTGGCCTCAACAATTTGCCGGACCTGCTCGGTCAGTGCGACCACGTCGGCGCAGGTCGCGCCGCCGCGGTTGATGACAAAGCCGCAGTGCTTTTCACTGATCTGTGCGCCGCCCACGGTAAAGCCCCGCAGGCCGCAGTCCTCGATCAGCTTGCCCGCAAACGCGCCCTGGGGCCGCTTGAAGGTACTGCCGGCGCTCGGCCATTCAAGGGGCTGTTTTTCCCTGCGCTTGCCCAGCAGCTCCTGCATACGGGCCAGCACAGCGGCTCCGTCACCGCGGTGCAGCACCACCGTGGCCGACAGGATGCACCAGTCGGGGTTCTGCTCAAAAATGCTCGTGCGGTAGCCCATGGCCAGGTCTGCCGCAGGCAGTGTGCGCAGCTGCAAATCACTGTCAAGGAAGGTCACGCTCTCCAGCACATCCTTCAGCTCATTGCCATAGGCACCGGCGTTCATATAGACCGCACCGCCCACCGTACCGGGGATGCCGCAGGCAAATTCCAGACCCGTCAGGCCCAGCGTCTGCGCCTTGCTGCACAGCCGCCCCAGCGTCTGCCCGGCCCCGGCGGTGATGCGCACCGCGTCCGTATCAAGGCCGGAGTTTTCCATCCCGGACAGGCCGCGCATGTCAATGACCGCGCCGTCAAACCCGGCATCGTCAAACAGTGTGTTGGAGCCGTTGCCGAGCAGGTAGACGCGGGCACCGTTTTCCCGGCAGAGCTGCAGGGTGCGGCGCAACTGCTCTGCATCCCGGGGCGTACACCAGAAGGCTGCCGGGCCGCCGATCTTAAACGTCGTGTGGGGGGCCAGCGGCTCCCCCTGCGCAAAGGGCAGCTGCTGTGCCGTCAGCGCCGCGCACAGAGCCGTGATCGTCTGTTCCTGCATGGAAACCTCCATAGTATCAGCGTTTTATCAAATAGAACTGCCCAGTGCGGCAGCGCCGATCACACCTGCATCGTTGTGCAGCTGGCAGGCGCAGATGACCGGGAACTTGCCGGTGGTGATGTTCCGGGTCTCGTTCTCCGCATAGGCGCGGACGGGGGCCAGCAGGACCTCGCCCTGGTTGGACACACCGCCGCCGATGCAGATGACCTCCGGCTCGAACGTGTTGATGACGTTGGCGATGCCGACGCCGACATACTCGATCCAGCTGTCGATGACCTTCCGGGCGGTCTCGTCGCCCTTGGCAGCGGCATCAAAGGCCAGCTTGGCGTTGACGTGGTCGATGTCCTGGGTCATCTTCCACATGATGGTGTTCTTGTCGGCCTGCATGGCGGCCTTCGTCTCGCGGGTCAGCGCGCTGGCGGAGGCGTAGCGCTCCCAGCAGCCCCTGCGTCCGCAGGTGCACTGAATGCCGTCCTTAACAATGACGTTGTGACCCATTTCACCGGCGGCGAAGTTGAAGCCGCGCAAAATCTTGCCGCCCAGGATAATGCCGCTGCCGATGCCGGTGCCTAAAGTAATGACGACCGCATCGTTGTACCCCTTTGCACCACCCGCAATGTACTCGCCGTAGGCGGCGGCGTTGGCGTCGTTCTCGACATAGACCTTGCAGCCGAGCAGAGCCTCGAGGTCAGGGCCTAGGTTCCAGTCGTAATAGCCGAAGTTCGTGTTGAAGCCGACGAAGCCGGTGGTAAAGTTCACGCTGCCGGGCGTGCCGATGCCGACATATTTGATGTCGGCAAAATCGACCTTATTATCCCGGGCCACGGTGCGGCACAGGTCGGCCAGTGCCTTTTCCAGATCCTCCGCCGGGCGCGGCAGACGGGTGGCCCAGGTCAGCTTGCCGACGATCTCATAATTTTCGTTGACAATACCGGCGGTCATTGTGGTGCCGCCCAGGTCGATACCAATCGTGTATTTGCTCATAACAGAATTCCTCCTATTTCTTCTGCACAGGGCTTGCCGTGCAGTTGTAATTCCTGTACCAGATTTTCCCGCGTCGCGTTCACGATCAGCTCCTGCGGGAACTGCATTTCCTCCAGCATGGCGTAGAGGGCCGTCAGGCCGTGCTGCAGCTGGTAGGTGCTGTGGGCATCACTGTCCACTGATATATGACAGCCGTTGGCAAGGCAGGCCCGCAGCAGGGCGCGCATATTGGGGATGCCGTCCCTGCGGACGTTGAACGAGTTGCCGTTCAGCTCCACGACCTTGTGATTTCGGGCAAATGCTTCGTGACAAGGTCGTAGTCATAGCGGTAGTTTTCCTGCTCGGAGTGACCGATGATGTCGACATAGGGGTTCTCGGCCACAGCCAGCCAGAGGCGGTTAGCCTCCCTGCGGGTCAGCAGACCCGGCACGCAGGAGCTATGGATGGATGCGACGACCCAATCCTGCGCTTTGAGCTGGCTTTCCGAAAGGTCCAGCCCGCCTTTGGTGTCCATGACGTTGGCCTCCGCTCCGTAGAGCATGACGACACCGCCGATTTCCCGGGGCATCGCGCTCCAGTTCTGGAAGTGCCAGGCGTGGGGCGAATCCGGCATGGCGGGCGCATGGTCGGTCACAGCCAGCGCGCAGTAGCCGATCTCCTTAGCGGCTGCGGCCATTTCCGTAAAAGTATTGTATGCGTGCGTTGCGCACAGGGTATGCGTGTGCAGGTCTGCGATCATCTGCATGGAACGGAAAAACCTCTTTTATTTTGTAATGTCGTCTGCCAGGCCCAGCTGGTCAGCAGTTCCTTGGCGGCGTTGTAGCCATCTCCTTCTGGCGGTTGTTGATGGCAGCCGTTTCCAGAATGACGGCCAGGTTACGGCCCGGCATAACGGGAATGAGCATGCTGGGCACCTTGACACCGAGGATGTCGTAATACTCCGTCTCCAGGCCCGTGCGGTCATAGTTCTTGGTGCGGTCCCAGGGCTCGAGCTGGACGACCATCTCGACCTCGACGCTCGAACGGACCGAGCCGATGCCGAACACCCGCGCCACGTTGATAATGCCGATGCCGCGCAGCTCAATAAAGTGGCGGATGTTGGCGGGCGCGGTGCCCAAAATTTTGCGGTAGGATACCCGGCGCAGCTCAACCGCATCATCAGCGATCAGGCGGTGGCCGCGCTTGACGAGCTCAATGGCCGTCTCGCTCTTGCCGACACCGGAGTCGCCCAGAATCAGGATGCCCTCGCCGTAGACCTCGACAAGCACGCCGTGCGGGTGATGCGGGGGGCCAGCTCGGTGTTCAGGGTCGTGATGAGCTGCCCCATCAGGGCGGACGTCATCTCGGTGGACATCAGGATCGGTACGCCGTACTGCTTGGCAAACTGCATCATTTCCGAAAGCGGCTGCATGCCGCGGGTCAGCACGATGGCCGGCGGCTGGAAGGAGAACAGCTTTTCCAGATGGGTGTTGCGCAGTGAGGTGGACAGCTCATCCAGATAGGACATCTCGGTCAGGCCGATGATCTGGATGCGTTTGCTGTCAAAGTTTTCGTAGTAACCGGCCAGCAGGATACCCGGACGGTAGACCTCGGTGGCTGTGACCTGAATTTTATCCAGCTCACAGGGGGTGTAGGCAATCGTCAGGTTGGCTTCCTCGGCCAATTTTGCAAGGGAAACAGAGAATTCGGACACAGTGGAACGCCCCTTTCCTAGTTTCAAACATTATTTTCTATTATACCGTACCCGCCCGTTTTTGTACAGAGGGCGCGGGCACACAATGTTAAAAAAATACCCGCTGTTTTTGTGGAAACAACGGGCAGAGTTTTATATTTGGGGGCGCAAGGCGGCAAGGCCGGTGCGCAGCGTTCTTTGCAGCCAGAGCAGCGCGTGCGCTGCGGCAAATGTTGCGGCCAGATAGACGACAAACAAAAACGCCGTGTCCCGGCGGGACAGCACCGCCAGGTCAAAGTGCGCGGCCAGCTCCTGGATCAGAACGTGATGCACAAGGAACACCGCGTAGGATATTTTGGCAAGCTGTGCGCCCACCGCGCGGGGCCACGGGCGGTCCAGCAGCGGGGCCGCCAGCGCCAGCAGGATGAA
>ENA-OQAZ01000821-OQAZ01000821.1-human-gut-metagenome-genome-assembly--contig:-NODE-821-length-16587-cov-2.101458_pt1 | contig 16587 bp, 29 predicted proteins | sample MGYA00242737_ERZ504531 | MGnify/ENA primary metagenome ERZ504531 (study PRJEB26092, sample SAMD00036244) | human gut metagenome | host: Homo sapiens | study: EMG produced TPA metagenomics assembly of... | reverse complement strand
CGAGAAGCAGGCCGCGGTGGACGAGCTCCAGCCCGGCTACGATGCGACACTCGCCGTCTACGAGCAGGCGAAGTCCGACCGCATCGCGGCGGAGCAGGAGCTTTCCGATGAGATCGCACGACAGGGAGCAGAGGGGGCCGCAAAGCAAACAGGTGGCCATACAGCCCGAAGCATCTCGCCGGCACGGAGACCGCCCACCCGGCAACCTCGCCCAGACCGGCGACCGCACGGGCCTCATCGGCGAGACGTTCGCCATCGGCGGTACCGTCCTTGTGGCAGCCGGCGTCTTCCTCGATCAAAAGAAGCGCCGCGAGCAGATGTAGGACAAATCGCATAACGACTCGGAAAGGGGAATCCCGCAAAAGGGATTCCCCTTTTTCGTCTCGCCAGCCACGGTTTGCGTCTTGACCGTCCATTTCCCAGCTTCCGCAGCGCTCTTAAAATCATACGGTTTACCTGCGTCGTTGGGACAATTGACGATGATTCATTGGGACGATTGACGGTAATTTATTGGGACGATTTTTCCTTATCCGCAGATGAGCGAAGCAGGCAATAAAATATCGAAAATGAGAACCTATGGGTTCTTTCAACTCATAGGCTAAACCGCCATTCAGAGCTTGAACTTCGCTTTTTCTGGCACACAGACAAACGAGGCTTTCGTTCTGGTTATCGACGTCCCGGTGCCGACGCAGGGCTTTTTTAAGTGCAAACAGTATGGTACAATAGTACTAGAGGTAGCACGGAGGTACGAAATGCAAAACAAAATCAAACTGGTCATGGATGATGAGAAAATCCTTCATGATGGAATTTATGATTTGAACTCGATCTATTCGATCATCGACGATCTATTGGTCAACAGGAAGGGGCTCCGCAAGGACGGTAATTTTTACATTGACGACAATCCGGGTGACAGCGCCGGAGTAGGTATGGCTTGTATATTTATACTTGCCGGTAAAAAATGGTTTCGGGAAAACGTGAAAGAGCTTTTCTGGTATCGGGATATCAGCCATTACAAGCTTGATCATAGATACAACGTTGAAAATGCCAAGAAAATAGTAATCGATACTTGGGAAGAGGAGCGCAAGGCAAACGGTCTTTCGATTGATCGGTAGGACGGCAGATGGATACGGACGGGTTTCGCAAGGCTCTGTTAGACCAAGGCGAAGTCCGTCAAGAAGTTGACCGACAACAAGATCGACGACAGCCCCGCACTCCATCGGCCACGACCGACAAAGCCTTCCTCCTCAGCTCGACCGAGGTCTACGGAGACCTCCAGTTCGACGGCACCCAGTACGAGTACTACAAATCCAAGGACGTGACATCGTCGAACTATTCCGGGGCTTCATCGAGCTTTTATCGCTGGACTCGCTCCGTGGCCCAGTTCGGCGACAAGGAATTCCGCTGTATCTTTGGCGAAATGGGCTGGGGTCTCTGCGACGCGAGGGGCACCAACTGTGTGCTTCCCGCCTTCTGCTTCTGATCATCCCTGTTTCCTTTCAGCCCCGCCCAAAAAGCGGGGCTTTTTCACATCAAAGCGCGTGGTATTGTGGTATAATCCTACTACACCAAAAAGAACGACGTACAAAAGGGGAAAGTGATATCGATGTTCGAGTACGAGCAGGAGACCTACGGTAGCAAGAACCGTGAGAGGATCCGTGCGGCGGCGATGGCCCACACGGGAAAGAAGGGGAAGGTCCTTCTTCCTCCGACGCGCCGCCAGAAGGCTGAAGGTCTCGATAAGGTTGAGGTTGATGTCTGCTTCGAGTCGGCGAGCAGTAATTTCCTGGTCTGTTCGACGTTGCCGACGCGTAGGAACAAGCAGCATCGCATCACCGTGACGTATGCGCAGATCGCCAGTGGGGAAGTGGAAGTGAATGGTAATCGATGAGACTGAGCTGGAGGGTCTGACCGAAGACCAGCGGGACGCCTATATTGCCCTGAAGGAAGGGCGCAATGTCTTCCTTTCCGGTAACGCCGGCACGGGCAAGAGCTATGTGCTCAACCGATTCATCGATGACCTTGAGGCCCGCAGCGTTCCCTACACGGCGATGGCGCCGACAGGTATCGCTGCACTCAACATGCACAATGGCTCGACCATCCACCGTACTCTTCAGGTGAGCGCCGGTGTATGCAACCCGTCCGAGAAGATTCGTCCCCGCAAGGTCCTGACGGTCGCGGAGGTCATCATCATCGATGAGATCTCGATGTGCCGCATCGACCTTTTCGATTACGTCATGCGCATGATCTCTGATGCCCAGGTCTCGTCCGGGCGAAAGCAGGTCGTGCTCGTCGGTGATTTCTTCCAGCTTCCCCCGGTCATCACGGAAGATGACCGTGCAATCCTCATGAAGCTGTACCCCGGCAATTTCGAGGGCTGGGCGTTTGAATCCGATTACTGGGATGGGTTCGACTTCGAGCCGCACATCCTGAAGAAGGTCGTGCGCCAGGACGATCCGGAGTACATCGGGAACCTGAATCTCGCGCGTAACGGCGACGAGTCATGCATCCCGTATTTCAACGAGCATTCCGTATCGGATCGCAAATACGCGCCCAAGGATGCCCTGTTCCTATGCTCGAACAACAGGCTTGCATCGAATATCAATACGGAGAGCGTGTCGGAGCTGAGCGGGAAGAAATACACCTATCAAGCCAGCGCGACGGGAAAGGTGAACAAGGGGGATCGCGCGGCCGACGATAAGATCACCCTATGCACCGGTGCCCGCGTCATGTCTCTCGTCAACGACCCCGAGGGTAAATATGTCAACGGCTCGCAGGGCACGGTCGTGAAATGCACCAAGACAAGCGTGACGGTCGCCTTTGATGCCAACCCTGACGAGCCGATGAAGATTGAGGCTCACACGTGGAAGATCCTCAAATCGGTTGTCGAGGAGTTCGTTGACCCGAAGGGCAAAACGAAAAACAAGGTGACTTCCGACACGGTAGGCGAGTTCACGCAGATCCCCCTCAAGCTCGCTTACGCCATCACCATCCATAAATCCCAGGGCCTTACCTTCGATCACTGCACCGTCCACACGAAGACCTTTGCCGCCGGGCAACTCTACGTAGGTCTGTCCCGCTGCTCCAACATCGAGGGGCTTACCATCTTCCCGAAGATGGAGAAGAACCGACTCCATGCGAGTCGCGAAGTCATTGACTTCTATGCGCGTATGGAGAAGAAGGCGAGTGAGGGTACAGTCCAACTGGAGTGCCCACAGCGGTTCAGCGAGCAGGTCAAGGCCTACATCGCCGACCTTCTGGAGAAGGAGAAGGCTGCCGAGAAGCAGGCCGCACCTGCCTGCTCATCTGCCGGGGAGGCTCTTCCATGGGAGCGCGAAGACGCACCCGGCAGGGGCTATCAATCCACGTGGAATCAGTTTTAGGGAAAGGTATTTCAATGCAAATCGAGACTGTCGCAAAAGAGGGGTTCCTGCCCGTCCGTGTTCACCCGACGGACGCCGGCGCCGATCTACGCGCCGATATTCCGGAGCCGGTGACGCTCCAGCCGCGTGAATCGACCTTTTTCAATACCGGAATCGAGGTCGCCATCCTGAGGGCTATTTCGGTGCGTTGGCGATCCGCTCGAGCCTTGCCTGCAAGCACGGGCTGATGCTTGCGAACTCTCTTGGAATTATCGATTCGTGCTATCGGGGTCCCGTAAAGGCGAAGTTGGTGAACATCGGAAGGCGCCCATACACGATCAACCCGGGGATCGTATCGCTCAATTGCTCATTATCCCATGCGTCCATGCAACGTTTGTCCAGGTTGATGAACTTCCTGAAAGCGATCGTGGGGCAGGCGGATTCGGCAGTACGGGCGCCCAGTAGGCAAATGGTTGAAATGACGGGCTTCTTTCAAGGAGCCCGTTTTGCTTGGCGAGAGGTGGATAGTATATGGTGTTGAATCGAGTGAATACCGAGAAATCGGACAGTGGGGATAGCACACGCCCGTTGCGCATGCTTTCATACATCACTGCGGCAATGGTATCGATTTTCGTTGCGTGGTTTACGGGATATATCCGTACAGACGGGACGTTGGACACAGATGGTTGGTTCCTGTTGGCATCGGGACGTGAGATCGTACACAACGGGATTCCCTTCGAGAACCCGTGGTCGCTGGATCCCGGGCAGGGCATTATTGTCCAGCAATGGCTGCACGATGTATGGCTTTATGGCTGGTATTCCCTTGCGGGCTATACCGGTGTCGCCACATCGGTGGTGGTGCCGCTTGGCGATAGCGGCCATCGCTATTATTTTTTAATTGAAAGGCTAACGAGAGCTTGCCGGCACCAAGGGATCACTTGGCTGCTGTATACGGTCGGTTTCTTTCAGATGTTTACCTACATCTCGATACGGCCTACCTTGTGGTCTGCCGGCTGCCTGTTCGTGACGTTGAATATCCTCTTTGCATGGCGCGAGGACGGTAACGTTCGGGCACTTTGGCTTCTTCCGGCAGTCACCTTGCTTCAGGTGAATCTTCAGGCGGCGATGTGGCCCTATGTTTAGCGGCGTGCCTGTCTTTCCTTTTACCGGAAATAGGGGAACTGCATATCAAGACGTTTAAGACCGATATTGTCGCCTGGTACACCTATCGGATTCCTCTAGTGAGGGCATGTCTCTTGATGTGCATCGCCTCGCTTCTCAATCCCTACGGGTTCGGCGGGGCGCTCTACACAGTGCTTTCTATGGAAGCCGCGTCCTACGGCAATGTCATTAGCGAGATGCGTCCATTTATCTCAAGTCCGAATGATTCCTATGGCATCGTCTGCACGATGGTGTGTATCGTCATTCCCGTTGCCATCGCAATCATTAAAGGAAGATTCCGAACATCGGCGTGCTTGCATTTTGGATTGCAGCGGTGGTGATGGGCGTTCTGAAAATCCGGTGTTTTTGGATTGCCTGGACGGTTTCGTTCGCCGTTTGCGCCTATCTATGCGGCATCGACAGAACCGGCATCGAACGCGAAGAAGAGGACATCGCGATACGGCTGATGCCCGTCCTGTTTATCGGAGTGCTGTTGGCGACCTCGGTTTTAAATGCCTCGAAAGAGCCTGTTCTTCGGTTGGCACGACGGCGTCTGGGTGGTCGGCATTCGATCAAGAAATGGCACCGATTGTCGATGCACTAAAGGGTACGGATGCACGCATTTTTCTCCAGCGACGATACCTTGATGAATTATTTTGAGTGGGAAGACATAAAGGTAAGCTACGATATGCGCCCCGAAATCTGGGCTAAGGCAATTGCCGGCGAGCGTACCCCATGATGATTACAAGCGCTATGTCGATGTCGTGAATGCAAAAAGCTTCAAGACGCTTAATGATGGATATTGGGATGTGGCTATCATTCGAAAGGATGAGCAGCGACTATTTGAAAAAGAAGTTAGGGGAAGCGAGAAGATTGTAAGTACTTCCCGGTATTGTCTATACAGGCTGAAATGAGATCTGGGTTTGATTGCATTATATGGTAGTACCGTGGTATGATTGATTTTGTCAATCATACATAATGCAAAAGGGAGGTAGGGAAATATGATCTGGTTTACTAGCGATACCCATTTCGGGCATGAGAACGTGCTGAAGTTCACCGACCGCCCGTGGGAGACGATTTGGCAGATGAACGACGCCATCGTCGACAACATCAACGGCAGGGTTGCCGTGGACGACGAACTCTACATCCTGGGGGATTTCTCATTCAAGATGACCGCTCAGGACGCCTATGCCCTGCGCAAGCGGATCGCCTGCAGACGCATCCACCTCGTCCCGGGAAACCACGACAAGGACTGGACCCAGCCGGCGGTCGCTGGCGCCTTCACCGTGGAGCCGCCGATCTGCGTGCTCAAGATCGACGGGCAGAAGATCGTCCTGTGCCATTACCCCATGGCCGACTGGCAGGGCATGAGCCATGGATCGTGGCACCTCCACGGACACATCCACAGCAGCGGCGGCGCGTACAACGAGTTCAACCGCAAGCAGGGCCTTCTGCGCTACGACGTCGGTTGCGATGCCAACGGGCACTCCCCGGTGAGCCTCGACGAGCTGAGGAAATGGTCGCCGGAGTCGACGAGCCGTGCGGCCGGGTGAAATGGCCGTGGTGGGTCAACGAGACCGGCGACAGGCAGGTCGAGCGCGAGCTGGCGGCGTACAAGAGGAAAGAGCAATCGTAATAGACAGAAAGAAGCCCCGGTAGACAACCGGGGCTTTGTCAAAGGATGCCGCTGCGCGGGTTACATCATGTAATGTGAGGGGGTATTTGCGATAAACCAAATTCCGCAGCGGTGAAAAAATGTCTGTACAGAATGCCAGACCCATTACAGATCGGAATGAAAAAGAGAAGAAATTTACCGATCTCACAAACAAACACGATCTGGATAAGAGATATGCAAAGAATTGCCGTGGCTCTTTTTTAAATTGTGTACTTTTAGGGGTATCGGCAGGGTGATTCGCAAGCGCTTGCGAATTTAGAGAGGGGAGAACGGTGGCGAGCGTAAAGGAAAGTGATCTCGATTGTCTGTTGAAATTGATGGTCAAGATCAAGCTAATTGAACGGCATGGTGGTGACGCGAGTACAGAGCGCCGGTGGTTGCGCTACCAAATCGTTGAAAGCTGCCAGGCGAATTGCTGCACGAGAGATGAATTGATGGATCAGGTTCGGGCTGTATACGATATGCGTTATCCGGATGGACTTTTTGTCAGCCACACAACCCAATAGGTACACGAAAACAAGCCTTAAAGTTTTTCAGCAAGAATCGGATCAAGTTTGTTCTTGATACAGGTGATTGACAGATCGTATTTACCGTTCAGATGCGAAACAACAGGCAGCGACATCAGATGTGGAACTTTCACTCCGCCGATGCATGCGGCCTGTAGTTTCTGAAAAACGGTTTTGGATTCAACCATTAGACACCATTCCTTTAATCCTGGTCTTCTGATTACATCTTGTTTTCGAACGCCTTGATGAACTTTTCGATGTCATCAGGTGAGACAGACGAATCGACATGAACGTTCCGCGGCGGTGAGGAGTGCCCGAAGAAAAGCACCTTGAGGCCGTGGAAGACTGCATGATCCCACGGATGATGAGCATAATGATGCAGCCGACGAGCCCGAGCACACAGCAGATCAAATCGAAGATCGCACCGACGAAGCCCGGACCGTACCGAACGATGAAGATCAAGATCCTTAAGATCAGAGTGAGAATCGGCGGACCGAGTATAAAAAGTAAAAGCCATTCCATTTGAATTCCTCCAATACAATTAAGTCTAGTTCTATACACTTATATTATAGCACTTTGGTATTAGAAAAGAAAGTCAACCAGAAATTCAAAGATCATACAGAAAGGAATAGGCGGCCTACGCGAAACCGCGCAAGCCGCCTATTCCCTGTGCTGCAAAACGTTCTGGATAGGGAAGGAACGTAGAATACATTGTAGCACTATTCTACAAGAGAAACGTTCCTAGTCGTCTTGCTCACTGACCTGATCGTTGCGCAATTGGTCGCGTTTCATGGTCTCAAGGACGGTCGGAGGCAGGCCCATCCAGCCGGCAATGATCTCATCGGGCAGCTCCGGATTGGCATTCTTGATGAATTGGCTGATCTTGCAGGCACGCTCCGTGATTGACGCGCTGCGTCCGTTGCTGAAATACAGCAGCTCTTGGCTGAAGAACTTGACGCCGTTGACGAGCTCGCCGCCCTGGCGCCATTCGACAAGCTCGCCGTCAAGGGTGATTTTCGCCACGTCCTCGAGTTCCCTCTTGGAAATCAGGCGGATGCGGGTGCTCGCCTTGAGGAGTGCGTTGTTGAGCGTGGCGTTCTTCTTCTCGTCGAGTGATGTCACGGCATTGTCCTTGTCATGGATCTTCGCATCGTACCAATAGACGTCGACGACAAGGCCTCATTCGAGTTCTTGTCTTCAAGCAGGTCGAAGCGGATTGCGAATTCCGTGATCAGGTTCATACCGTCCCTCTTGAAGGGATCGGTCGCCGTGAAGGTGGCGGTGTCGAATACATCGATCTTGCCGGTCTGATAATAGGTTATAAGTTTCATAGGTCACTTTCCTTTCTTCGATAGCGTAAATCATTATAAATCAGTAAGTTGATCATAGGCGTGCTTGCACGCCGCACAAAAAGCGGTCTGCCATCCGAATGGAACGGCAGACCGCATGTCTGATTGCACTAAATCGATGACACCCTAATGCTCAAGATTGTCCTTGGCGGGCGCGACCTGGCTTTGACCGTCCAGCTTCTCGGACGCATCGCGGCAGATGCGGCTTTTGCACCGAGACCCTTGCCCTGTTCGCGCTCGGCATCCTTGCGCTCGAAGAAAGCCTCGCGGGCGGCCTTGTTCGCCTTGGACGCGGCGAAGGGGTTTACTTGAATGGTATGGGCTTCCTTAGATTCGTGGTTGTAGAAATTGACCTCGAGCTTGCCGTCCTTGAGCTGAGTGCTCGGAAGCCCGACATTGATCTGCTCACCGTTAGCTTTCTGCTCAGCAGCCTTGAAATACTGCTTCTCGGTGAGGAACACGGTCATATGGCCGGAGATGCCGTTCTGATCGCCGAGATCGATGCCGTTTGCGACAGAACCCGGCATGAAGCGGCAATCTGCCAGATACATCTGACGGTCGTCCTTCTCGATGACCTTGAGTTTGACCTGATTATTGAAGAACTTGAAGTTCGTCCAGGTCGTCTCTTCCTTGACATTGGTGTTCTTATTCTCGTTGGACATAGTAAGACTCCTTTCATTAGTCATGTCCTTGTTTACATCATCGGGAACATCAGTTCATGGATCGGGACTCCAAGCTGGTCCTCGATGTCATGCCAGATGTCTTCCCGAAATGTCCCGATAGGGTAGCCGTAGAATTCCGAATCGATACATTCATTATCGTCTATGCAGGCATCGCCGAGTTCATTCCAAATCCTTTTTGCGGCGATTTCCTTTGTATCCGGTCCGTTCGCATCCGTGATGACGTAGCAGTTGTTGAAATTGACGATTTCGCCTTCAGCGAGGTCTTCGGCTGCGCAGGCATACGGGCCGAACCCTTCTCGAAATCCGCCGTTGCACTGGTCGACGAGACGTGAGGCGTATTCGATATTACCGTGTGCCGCCTGGTAGAAATCGCGCCAGCAAAGTGTTTCATATTCATCATGCGTATATTCGACGCGCAGGTAATCTGGATCGATTGCTCCGCTGTGGAGCTGGGATGCATAGCTAATCGCTGTGCGGAGCGAATCGAATTCGACATCGTCATGGGGACAGGCTCCATCGCCGTAACTGTAGACGATGAAAGGATGATCCCTATGGCTTGGTTGGCTTTGGATGACCATTGCGACGCCATTGGGAAGTTCAAAGCCGTAATAGTCGGTTGCCGTTTGAGTCGGGTCCGCCTCACCAATATCGATGACATGCTCGAAATTCATCCACCTGGGTAGATCATGACCGTATTCATCATGCTTGCCATCATAAGCGTTCGATATGGTTGAGTTTTCGTTCATGTTCAGTTCCTGCTTTCGTGTGTTTCTGGGAGTCCACGTTCATATACTTCCTTCGTTTTGAAACGATAGGATCGGTCTTGATAGGAGGATATCCGGTTTCCTTTTCCCTGCCTACACCCGCTGACGGAACGTGCTTTCTGCACCTTCGGCAGGCTTTCTTCGAGTTTCTTTGGAGAATAGTTATGGGTGAACTGCTCACCTTCGAACTGGACTGGGATTACGCCGCCCTTTATATATTTAAGCTTCATCGATATGGATAGGGGAGTTCTGGTTTTGGTCCTTGACGGCCTTATCGTACTGCCATTTTGCGAGATGCAGGGTAAATGAGCAGTTTCGCCCGGCGATTTCGGACGTCACATCGGCACGATAATCCGTTCTCGCCGTGTCTGGGTCGATGAATTTTGAAAGGTCGACCAGGTCCGGGAAGAAGTGAAAATTCACCCATTCGTTCCCGTTAAAGGATTGTTCCGTGGCGGTGCGATACTCCTCGGGACTTTTGGGCAGTGGGTCGGTTTTTCGGACATTGATATCGGCGGCAAGGTCTTCAAGTGCGACCATCTCGCCGTCGATATCGACTCCATCTGGATACCTGGCGGTTTTCAGTCCGAGACTGACCGGTTTACCGGTCTTTTTTTTGAGCAACGGCGCGTTCGTACTGCCTCTCACTCAGCAGGATTTTAAATTTGCCACCTGGCTTGATTGAAGATTCCTCTCCGAGAGCGCAATCGGCACGATACCATGGCCTGTCGGTTTTCCTTGAGATACCTGTGAGGAGCCTTACGTTGTCGGGAGGAACTTCAAGGTTCGTCCAGACCGACTTCTCCGGTTGTGTGGGATGGCTTTTGGGCTCTCGAATGGAAGAGACTTCCATCTCGGTGACGGTAGGCTTTTCCTTGGAAACGTCTACATTTTGTTCTACCTCGATACGCTCTGGTTCTTCGGGAGCATCAATCCTGTCCAGATGGCAATTTTCGACTTTGCCTACGTTGTCGATCGCCGCACTGATATCTTCCAGGCTCGTACCGAGAGGGAAACCGTGGAAATACCCGGTGATATGCCCATTTCCGTCAGTCGGGACGCTATCGAGTTCGAAGCGCAAGATCTCCGCGCTGTTCAGACGGTTCTTCTGGCCGGCATCTCCGGTCATGATGTACTCGCTGCCGAACTCGGCAATGACTCCGTTGACTAGGTCTTCCCTTGCGCATCGGCGCGTCCATGCCGTCGCGGTCACCGGCTTGGCAATCGAAAAGGAGCTTGTTGGCATATTCCAGGTTGCCGTGAGCCGCATAGAATAGATCGCTCCATCCGGCGAAGCCGCCACCCGGCATGGCTTTAAATCCCGGCTCTTTGTACATGATGAAACTCGAATGCAGCTGGATGTCGGAGATGAAACCGGAACGGACGTCCTCACAGTAGCGCAGTGCCTCGTCGAGATCATCGAATAGGATATTCGATCTCCATTCCGTCTCGTAGTCGCTGAAAAAAGAATGGATGTTGTCGACCTCGCCGACAACAAGGAGATCTTCACGACGGGCGGACTGCTTGAGAAACATCTCCTTTTTTGTTTTCGGCACGGTGAAGCCGTACCAATCTACCAATTGCATTCCCGGTGCTTGGGTTTTCCGTTTGATGGCTTCATGCGGCTCAAGCCATGGATGGGATGCTGCTGTGTCCTGAAGCTTTTCCTGCCACATATTCCCTCCTTAGTAGAGTAGAAAACAATCCATCAGCGAGCGTTGCGAGCGGATCATAGGTGCCGAAGGCGCCGCATTTAACGCTCTTCGTAAGTCTTCTCGTTATTCGTCTCGCAATCGCCTCGCACTACGGCACGATTGCCCTTCAACAGCCCACACATCTTGGAAAGGGACAAATCGCTTTTCCGATCGGTCTTGATCGTCTCGACGTACCGATTTCGCAAAATGAACTCGAGCGTCTTGCCCTGCGGAATACACTCGGTTCCGTCAATAAGCCTCTGGGCATTGTCGACGACTTTACGGTATGCGTTCTCGTTCAGCATGGTCCCGAGCTTCGTTCCGAGTACGGCGGTAGCGATAATGTCCCGGCCGATATACGGGTCGACGATTGCCTTTGCGAGCCTGAGGTCACGTTCGCTGATCATTTTGCCTCGATCTGGGTCGGCTGCTCGATTCCCGGTTCACGTTGTTCAGTCTCAGCGATTTTGCTGCAGGCAGATTTGACGGTTTCGGCTTTATCGGAAAGTCTCGTGTGTTCACGCAGGGCGCCCCGCCGTTGGAGACACCTTCGATCGGTCCGTTTTCGATAACGTCGATGATGTCTGACGAGCTGACGATTGAATTTGGATCATGGAACAGTTGGTCGAGATCGCCCATGAACTCATTGCTTTCCGGACGGCCTCAAAGGAGAACTTTTCCGTCACGGCATGTGCATTGGAAAAATCAAGTTGGTGGAAGGTGAGTAGCTGATCCACATATTCGCCTTCACGGTAGAAACCGGTATGGGCGAGCATGGCAAGTGCTCGCGATTCTCATCGCAGCCAAAGTCGACGCCGCTCTTGAAATCATCCATGAACCACTCGGTGAAATCGGCAAGGTCCTCACCGGAAGTGGGACCGAGAGGAAGAAGCTCATATTCGGGTTCACCGATTTGTTTCGTTCCGGAGAAATTGACCTTTTGCACGACGAAAGCGGTGTCCTGTCCCTCGGCAAATTTAGAGATCAAACCGAAGATATGGTCGTTCTCTTCGGCATGGGCAAGCTGGTCCGGTTCGGGGACATCGGCCTTGATCTGATTCAGGTAGATAAAGTTCTCAATCGAGACATCATCGGCTTTTGGTCGGATTCGTCCCTGCAGATCGTCGATCTTATCCACGAGGCCGGAAAATGCTGAAAGGATATAGTCCGGCTTGGAATCGGGATTCCATTCATTGATTTCGAGAACGTCAGTCAATCCATATTTTTGTGCAAAAGAGTCCAGTTCATCAAGTTGTTCTTTAGTGAATCCCCATGAGTCCAGATCTTCAGGATCGTCGATAAAGACCATTCCCGCATAACTGTCTCGGACGTTCTCTGTAATAGCGTTCAGCATTTCTGGAAATTTCGATGGGTCTACTTTCGGAATCATTGTATGAGTCCTTTCTTTGAATACCTTTTGTAAGATTCTACCACTTCGTATTGAAGAAAATGACCCCGACCATGAAAAGAGATCGAGGTCGGCGATGGTATATGACGACTACGCGGATATTGGCATTTTTGCAAAGTGGGTGATGGATGCGCCCGGGATTGGGGAGCGGGCGCATCCATCGGAGGGAAGAAGATGTCCCTGCACGAGAAAGGGGATCAAACTCGTGCTCCTAACCATAATAGCAATTTCTCAGCCCGTTTTCGTGTGGGCTTTTCAAATTCGCAAACGTTTGCGAATTTCACTTCCTCAATTTCTCGAAGAGACCTTTCAGTCTTCCGAGGATCCCATGCGGCTTCGTCGGCGTTTCGAAACCGGTATCTTCGGTCTGCTTTATTTGTCGACCGGCGGGTGCGCTGTTTTTATAGGAAGGGCATCTGGAACTGAGTGACCTTTTCTTCCTCAGTGCCTCTTCTTGCTTCTCGACGGTCGCTTCGGATATCTCCCGGAGTGTGAGGTCGATGTTGTCCCATGAGGTCTCACCTGTCGGTGCGCCTTTCACGGCATAGACCGTGATTGCCGGAAGCGGTGTCTCCAGCCTTACGAGATCTGTTCCTTTATGGCGGAGCGGTTTATCGGATGGTTCTGCCTCGATATGCCAGCTACGCTTGAGAATCTTTTTAGCTGCAGGAGAGTAGAGCCATTCGCGACCGGCGAAACGCGTCGCATGGCCGGTTCCTGTAATTCGTTCTGCCAGGCTCTTTCTGGTATTCCCCGCATTTGCGATATCATCTGTGATGGATATTTCCATGACCGGGAAATCCACGGTGGCATATTTCCGCACATCCTCGATGGCCTTCGGATGGCTGACGCGGAATTCGATGGCGACCCAGATCTCTGTATCGGCATGCGACAGCAGTGCGACCGCATCCGGAATGAGACCTTCAGGGCACATCGCGCCGCAATCGCGCTCCGTTTTGACATCCTCGATTTTAGTCATGCAACCGGTACCGGGAATGAACGATTTGTATGTTTCGAGACCGAACTTTAGGACAGAAGAGCCGGGAACGGGGAAGGACTGTCAGTTTGCCATACTTCTTGAATTCGAGTTTGCCGGCGTTCCGATAGCGTGACGTATGCGGGACGCTATCGATGAGTGACAGGTTGGGGAGGTAGAAATCATGGCCGATGAGCCTTTGAGGACGGCTTTCGCTCCAGATGGAGAAGGGACTCTGGATTCGACTCGACCGCGCACCGGCTGTTCGCCTCATGGGCCAAATAGTGGATGCCTCTCTCCGGGTCGTCCTTCGACCATCGGACTGCCTTGAGCCGTTTCCCGCAATTCGGATCGGGACAGACAAGTCCGCACTTGAACCCATTGCGGTCGTAGGGGATTTGGTCTGCCCATACGGCATTGCCGTGCTCATCAAGTCCAAAAGGAACCCTCATTTGTGAACCGTCTTTCTGTCCCATAGCCTGGTGAGGACAATCGGCTGTGTCCTGTCTTCATTCAATTCAAAAAGATGCGCAGCGCCCCCGAAGCGAGGCGGCTGCATGCGGTCTTCTTTTTGTGGGCGTCAAGGAGCCGTTTCCAGGAATTGACTTTTACCCAAACTGTTTTTCCAAACTCCATACCTCGGTGATCCTCTGGGAATTTAACCGATTCTAGGACGCACGTAGATCGTCGCTTAATTTGCCGTTGCAAATTGCTTTGGGAACGAATGTCTTGCTTTTCCCGTTGACGGTCAAGGTCACCTCGCAATTGATGCACGATCCCTGTAAACCTGAGAGAGATAGAGATGGCTGGAGCCGAGTTCCTTGGCAACAAGCTGGGCGCCGCTTCCGAGGCCGGCGCATTTAAACCATCTGTAGGTGATATTGCCCTGCGGGATATTGGAAAGCTCGTTGTCGAAGACATTGATAGCCCGGTGCCAGCCGGGCTACTTTTTCTCCCTTCGCTATCCGTTCTGCTTATATTCCTTCCACTACCAGATCGGCGTAAAGACTGGCTGATTTGTAGGAGCCGTTCAGCACACGTTTTGAGACGTTGAATATGAACATTGACACTCTCCGTAGTTGAAACCAGGGGTTTTACGACGGTTTTGATAAGATGTGTACCGGTGAAGTCCGGGGCCGGCATTGATTGGAGAGACGATGGCGACGTGTGAGATTGAGGTCATGTTCGACGATCGCGAAATAGCTTTGATTCAGGCCTGTGCGGATGCTGTCGGCATGTCCTTTTCCGAGTTCGTGATAAGTGCGGCGCTTGAGAAAGCCGAGGACATGGCGGACATAGAACTACGACGATGCTATGGCCAACGATGACAGCGTTCGTTCCTCGATGGATAGCGTCATTCGTATGGCGGTGAAAGCCGATTAGCCGTTTACGGTGCCAAACTGACCGCTCACGTTGAGCGGCGGCAGTGTCCGTTGGAGCGATAGTTCCGCAATTTGTTTCACGAATTACCGTCGGAATGTTTCACAGGACACCGTCAAATTGTGTCACAGATTATCGTCAAAATGTTTCACGCACTGGTAAAATGCTATAAAACGAGACGTGTCTATGAACGACAGGAAGTTCTATGAACAGATATATGGGTAGATGTATCGATAGCTTGATTGAACGTGACCTTGGCATTTTTGGAGCTGTGCTCATTCAGGGACCGAAGTGGTGTGGGAAGACAACTACGGCCCAGCGATTCGCCGAATCATTGCTGTCTCTCTCTGACCCAGCCGGAGACTTTGCCGCATTGCAGCTTGCCAGACTTGATCCAGCCCAAGCGTTAATTGGCGCAACGCCGCGACTCGTCGACGAATGGCAGGAAGAGCCGAAACTATGGGACGCAATACGTTTCGAGTGCGACCGCAGAACAGATGAGCCTGGGCAGTTTCTGCTTACGGGATCATCGACGCCGAACGATGCCAACCAGCCGATGCACAGCGGCATCGGACGCATATCCCGCTTGCGCATGGAAACGATGACCTTGTTCGAGCTCGGAGTCTCTTCGGGGTCGGTCTCACTCGAAACGCTGTTCAACGGATGTTCCGTCAATGCGGCACTTGGATCCATCAACGGGACCACTGGCATCGCGACTTGCTGTGCCGCGGCGGCTGGCCTCAGGCTGTTGGTAAGACAACTACCGATGCGATGCGAATATCTGCTGCCTACATCGATGGCGTCTGCGAATCGGATGTTCGAAGGTTGACGGGGTGAAGCGTGATCCAGTGAAAGTCAGAGCTTTTCTGTCTTCGCTTGCGCGTAACGAATCCACTCTTGCCGGCGAGAAGTCTCTTAAGAAAGATCTCGGTGATGACGTATCGAGGAGCACGCTGCGCCGCTATGTGGATGCCTTGCGTAGGATAAATATCGTTGATGATATCCCCGCTTGGCATCCGGCGCTCAGATCGCCGGTAAAGTTGCGACAGGGTGCGAAAAGGCACCTTGCCGACCTCACTTGCCGTTGCACTGCTCGGAGCAAATCCGGAATCATTGATATCCGACCCGAAGACATTGGGGCTGCTTTTCGAATCCCTTGTTCTCCACGATCTCAAGGTCTATGCCGCCGCAAATGACTCGTCGGTGTCCCATTATCATGACGCCGACGATCTCGAAGTCGATGCCGTGATTCACAAGCGCGACGGAACTTGGATTGCCGTGGAAGTAAAACTCGGAAGCCCCCAGATTCCCGAGGCATCTACAAACCTGCTTCGGCTGGAGCGAAAGTTGGTTGAGCGTGGTAAGAAGCCACCCGCGGCCAAGCTCATCGTCATCGGGTTCGGTATGCCGGCGCACACGATGCCAGAGGCGTCATCGTTGCTCCAGTTGACACGCTTGCGCCGTAGAGCTGCGGTGGGATTACCTTGCCCTCGAAAAGGGGGATTCAGCCTCGGCTGGTAAAGCGGTAACCGAGAAATAAATCATTGAAGGGGGGAGGCGGTGCGCTTCTCCCCTTGTCTTATCGTTGCGATAGGTGCACTCCCTATACGTTTTGGAGATGTTTAATATGAA
>ENA-OQAZ01000820-OQAZ01000820.1-human-gut-metagenome-genome-assembly--contig:-NODE-820-length-16592-cov-2.264075_pt1 | contig 16592 bp, 22 predicted proteins | sample MGYA00242737_ERZ504531 | MGnify/ENA primary metagenome ERZ504531 (study PRJEB26092, sample SAMD00036244) | human gut metagenome | host: Homo sapiens | study: EMG produced TPA metagenomics assembly of... | reverse complement strand
CGGGACGAGCCTGCGGTGCCGGCACCGACTGCATCGGCGCCGCCGGTGATGCGGAAAAGATGGTTGGTGATGGCGAAAATCGCATAGATACCCACACCGCACAGCAGGTTGCCGATCAATCCGCTTACACCGCCGTGCCCGAACGCCGTGAGTACGGCGAGAGTACGTGGCGATAGACAGGCCGAAGGCAGAACGCGTGAGCGCTGGTCGCACATCGCGCCGACTGCCGTGACGAGAATCGAGGTAATCCCGCCGAGAAGAAAGAGCAGCGGGGAGTGGAGGTTGCCGGTCATCCCGACATAGCAGGTCGCGGCGGTACCGAGGCCGACGGCAAGGGAAAGCATGGCAGAGGTCATCTTGGAGACCGGTGCGACGTATCGGGCACGGTACTCCTCGACGGTCTCATAATCATCGAGATTCACGCCGTCTGGCATGCGGCTGCCCGTCTCGATAAGCGCCTCGACTTTCTCACGCATGAGTTCCTTGGTGCGGACGAGCCTCATGGCATCGAGCCACCAAATCGCAAGATCCCGTTCCTCACGTTTCTCGGCGCGTTTGCTCGGTTCGCGGTCGGGATTCTCCGCCTTGAACTTCTTGTAGACTTCAAGGTTCTCATCCCACCAGGAAAGGATCGCATCGCGCTTGCGACCGAGGATACGCCCGCTGATACAGGGGAGGGCGAGGGCGCACACGCAGCCCGTCAAGCCGCCTGCGGCGATAGCCGCGAGGGGCGATTTTGTGAGCATACCGATAGTAATGGTGAGGGTTTCGCTTGCAGCGAGGACGGCGACGGGCGTCGCGTCATATGCCTCCCCACAAGAGGGCTTCATAGTTTCATTCATAAACACGCACTTTCCTTTTGGTGTTTCTCTTGGGCTATTATACCGACTTCGTCTCATAATTCAATGCGCAGATGTCACGAGATTATTTCTTGTTTTCCTTTCTCATCGGTTCCCTTCTTTGTCGGCATGAGCGGATATCAATCCTATCGCAATAGGGACGGGGCGGGGTGAAGTGGTAGAATCTTACAAAACAGCCTACGCGGTTCATAGAGTAGAAGGGACGGCCATGGAACAGGACTTCACAAAAGGCCTAAACGTATGCATCGGAAACTACGGTTACTACAACGAGGGTAGCCTTCACGATGCATGGATCACCTTGCCGAAGACGGAAGCTGAGATTCGGGACTTTCTCCATCTCAACCAACTGCAGGATTCACAGCATGAGGAAATCTATATCTCTGATTATGATGGCGTCCCCTTCGGCACGAGGCTGCTCTTCAACGAGTTTTGCCATCTCGAGGACTTGAACCTGCTTGCGAAGCAGCTCGTCACGGCAAACCCAGCCGATCTGGAGAAGGTGGGCGCATGGATTCAGGCGAATGACACCCCTGAAAGTCTTGTTGGCTTATGAATCTCATCGAGCAGGCCGACGATATCCCGTTTTACAGCTGGGGATACGATGGTGCTTACGACAAGGATGAGTTCGGTAATATGATCTATACCACGATGTCACCGGAGAAAAACTACGGGTAGAGATGGTTGAGCAGAATGAGGAACTGAAGCATATCCTCGACAGTTCGAGCCAGATTGAAAGTGCCTTTGACTATGAGAAATACGGACGGACTTACACCGAAGGTGGCGAAGTCACCGTTCTTCGAGACGGCTATATCGATAATTGTGCAGACGGACCTGACGTAGATTATTACGATCGGGACGAACTCGCTTCCCTCATTGGCGACCGTTATGACGCGAAGTATCCCGCGACCTTGTCCAAAGCGGCGGACCGTAGCCTGTCACATAGGCAGGAAGTCAGCCGCAACGCGGCCGAATTGCTCAATGACGGGAAACAGGCTATAGAGACTTCACTCCAGGAGCATTAACCGGGGAAAGGCAGATTGAATCATAAAGGAAAGTCCCTTGCACGGGTTAACGTGTGGGGGACTTTCCCTCTTTTGGAAGATCAATCTTTAAGCGTTCATCGTCGAGCCGGTGATGGGAGACCTTGCACTTCATGGCTTTGGAATTCAGGCCTTGTTGCATCTTGAATCCAACGGCATCGAGGATTTCCTGTTCCGTGCACCGTGAGACATCGGAAACGGCGGCGATCGTCGCGCCGCATCCCGGAAGCTCGAGTTGCTTGGGACCGGTGAGGAGTCGATGTCCGATCGGTCCTTTCCGGTCGATCTCGGTAACCTGGAGTGCGCCGTCCTGCCTGGTACTCCGTGTCAGAACCGAATAGTATTTGCTGGAGTCTCCGCAAAAACAGGCGAGATCGAGGCGGCCTGACAGGACGGCGTTATAGACTTTCTCGCCGATTTCCCTGTTTTGGAGATAGAGCTCTTTATACCTATCGTTTTTGGGGTTCTTAAGTCGGGCGATCGCGGCTTCGTGCAGGGAGGCCAGCCTGTAAGTTTGGATAACCGGACAAGCACTCATCGGAAATCACGCCCATCAAAGTTTTCTAGCCCTTCGCGGTTGCGCACAGCTTCAAGCTGTTTGCTACCATCCCTGCCGATGGCAGCTTTTTCCTTCAGGCTTCGATCGCCCTTTTGTTCAAATCCGATCGCCTGCAGGATGTCCCGTTCATTGCATTTCGAGATGTCGGGAACGGCGGCGAGGACGGCACCGTATCCCGGGAGATCGAGCATCTTCTGGTTCGTAAGCCGGCGATGTCCGATCGGTCCCCTGCAATCGATATCCGTGAGCTGCAGGGCGCCTTCCTGTTTCGGGCTACGCGTAAGGATGGAGTAGTAGCGGCCGTCTTCCGTTCCGCGGAAAGCTACGAGGTCGATTTTTCTATCAAGAATTGCGCTGTACAATCTGTCGCCGACTGCGCGGTTCTTTTCATACCATTCTTCAAACCTGGTATCTTCCAAATCGAAATACCCGGCGAGCGCCACCTCATCCAGGCGCAACAGCTCATACGTTTCGATTCCGCTTCGATTCATCATCGCACATCACCCGAAAGGCAGGAAGTGCCCTTTACTTTGTTTGCTTGTCTTAAGTTGTCACCGATCACGGTTAAATCCCCCATTTCTTTATTTTTCTTTGTAAGATTCTACCATCTCTCATCAAAAAAGGGGCACCCATAGCCGGATGCCCCAAAGAGAAGAGTGCCAGAAAAATCAATCAGCGAGCCCTGGCGAGCGGATCATAGGCGCCGAGGGCGCCGCAGGAATAGCGCATCGTCATACGAATCGCTGGCATATCGATTCGGCTCGTTGGTCTAGCCGACAAGCGGCCTATCGACCATAGCGGACAACTTGGCGTACAGATCCAGCTCGACGGAGATTGCCGTCTCACCGTAGGCGATGGCCTGGAACATGCGATACCGCTTCAGTCCCAGATCCTCCTCGACAGTCGCGCCGTCGGCCTCGATCTTGTCATAGGCAGCTTGATCGAGGGCATGCCATGATCCTCATTATGGCTGATGTCGTTCTGCAGAAGATCTACGAGATCCTGCATGCTAATCGAATCGCCGCCCTGGCGATAGAGCAGGCAGACACACGCATCGAGAAGCATGGCGCGAGCCGTCGCGAAAAGGTCCCCGCTTTTCTTGATGACATCTGCATCCAAGCCATGTGAAATGCACCCCGCCAGCACCAAGGCGTCCTCCTGGCAGGAAATGAACGAAAACGGGTTATAGCTCATAGTCGAGCCAGCCGTAGTTTCCTCGCTCTTAACGGTTTCAGACTTTTCTACCATAGTGAAATTCCTTTCTATCGGTCTCCGGTTTCAGCTTGGACATCATTTACTGACTGCATTGTGGTCAATTGTATCAAACCGATCACGGAAGCCAACGTCGCCCATTTAGACTAGAAGCACCAAGCGGGGCAGACGCAAGGTCGGCGCTCGCATTCACGCCGTACGACGGAATGCCGTTGTTGTAGATAATTCTAGCCCCGAACTAGCCTTTGTGTTTCTTCCCCTTGAACTCGGGGAATTGCATATCAAGCGACCAGGTCTCGCGATTCAATGTGAGATACGCGTCATAGGTTCCATCCCCGCTTTTCTTCTTGATTCCCTTGATGAGCGATGTCTTTCCTTTTTCGGCGATTTCCCTGCCATTCTTGTCGGTGAGCTTCTTCGGCTTATCCTTTGGTCCGACAAAACGGTAGATGGAAAAGTCGCAGGTTCCGTCCTGGGCGAAGACGGCTTTCCCATCTTTCTCACCTGTCTTCTTGAAATGCACTCCGGCGCAGCGGAACTGATTTTTCGTCGCATGGAGGTCCTTGCCGCATTTCGGGCACTTGCCGATGACGATCGCGTTTCCGTCGCCTAGTTTCATACCGTCCAATGCACCGATGTTATCCTGCATTGCCTTCATATCGTGCACGACCATATCGGTGACGGTATTGATGACATCGGACGGTTTGCGTGAAAACCGTCCCACCTCGTTCATGGATTCGAACAGCTTCTCGGTGACTTCCGGTGAGGCGATCTGGCAATTTGACAGCAAGGCGTAAGACACCTCGCCGCACTTCGTCATGGTGAGTGCGCCCTTGTTTTCCTTCATGAGGCGCGTTCCTCATTGGCGGTGATTTCCGCAAGCGTGCTCGTTCTGGTGGCGCCGGTACCGACGTTATATTTCTCGAGCTTCTTCGTAAGCCATTTCATTGTCGGTTTTTGCGGGCGTTTGTTGGCTCCTTCGTGCACATACGGGGAGGCGACCTTACCGAACTCGCAGGCGTTCTCCGCCTCCTCCCCTTCCGATTTCTCGGTAGAAGAGGAGTCCGAATCGAAAATCGCCTTGAACCCTGGTTTGATTGGGATCTGGGTCTGCCCGACATATTCGGGAAAGTCCCTTACATGGCCTTTGATCAGCTCATATTCATAATCTTCAGCGAGCATCGCTAGATAGTTCTTGGCAAGTACGGAATAGATCGCGGAACCGATTTTTCCGTAACCATTTTCAAGCTCGGCAAGGGATTCGGGAACATTGATTCCCGGTCTGTTCGCGCCGTGCGCCCCGCCTTCCTTGACATGTGTCTTCCTTGCGGCGCGATGGGAGAGCAGAGACGTATCCACACCGACCACGCTGGCAATCTTATCGACAAGCGGAAGCAATTCGCCGAATTGTTCCGGCGTGACCTCCTTATCCTCGGTACGCGGGTAGCTTACGATCTGGTTTTCGTACATCTCCTGATATGTCTTCAGACATTTGCCGGCTTGAACCCCTGCTTCGCGAGGATAGCGGACAGGCCGGCGAGGTCGAGGAGCTTTCCGGGGGCAGTGTGTTTCTTCGCCCTGGAATCCTCTACGACAGCGCTGTCGTGCAACTGCGAAAGGTCTACCTGATCGGGGCTATCGAACCGGATATCTTCGGGGTCGTCGGTCTTTCTGGCAAAGATGTTGCCGTTTTCGTCTTTGAAACGCGCCTCGTAAAACGGCTTGCGGACATATTCGTTATAGGCTTTCAACTGGTCGCCGGTCAGTTTGACCATGACCGATTTCAACCGGCCCTGGCGTACGACCGTTCGGAACCCCTTTTTTCGCGCTACGAGTGTTGCCGCACGGGTGAACTGCATGCTCGCGAGATCCCAGCGCTCGCGGACGACTGCCTTCACATAGTCGCCGTCCTTGTCCATAGATGGAAGGGTCTTGCGTTCCCTGAAAGCCTTCTGCACGCTTGCCGGCGCCTCGTCGGCAAAGTACATACGCTTGGTCGGACCTCTCCAACCGCATTTCTCCAAAGCCTCCCAGGCGAGCAGTTCGCCCTCGCCGGACGGGTCGACATCCGTTGCGATCACGACGCAATCGGCCTCTTTCAGCTCATCTTTAAGACCGGAAATGATGTCCTTGCATCCGCTTAGGATCCCCTTCTTCCATGCAAAATCGTTGAGATTCCACGGCAGATTTTCAAGATCCCAACTCTTATAGAACTCGACCTTTTCAGTAGGAACCTGTTTATCGGGAGGCAACAGCCCCATAACGTGTCCGCGCAGATTGGTAATTTTATATTCAGTTCCGGCATAATTACCGGTTTTTCCACCCAATGCTTTTGCAAAATTTCGTGCAGCGCTAGGCTTCTCGGCAAGAATCAAATCCATTATTGCTTTCCTTTCTAAAAGACTCTCACAACGATAACGTTTTAATGCTCAGTTTTGTCAAAGGAATCTATTTGCCGATCTGTTCGTTCGTTAGAAAGAGCTTTTGACGCCTGGCGTAAATCATGGTTTCGCTCTGACAGGCGTTGATGCGCACTTGGTTTTTTGATATTGCCGAATGCTTCTCGGTGAATATCAGAAAAGATTTGAGATCATTTTCAATCGATAGTTGGGATCTAGTAAGGTTGTTTCAACAGTCTCAACAGGAAGCATCTTTTTCATTTCCTGCAGGAATTCATTGCTGTTAATGAATTCTGGGATATTTTTGATGGTGTTCTCCAAGTTACTTTTGTATTCTTGGGAATCTGTTTTGTAATCAAGAATTTTATATTCAAGTAATGGGAAAGTAGCTGGAGTAATATCCGATTTTTCTATCATCCAGTTCATATCCCAAAGATCTCGCCATCTTGTATAACTGGAAGCAGAAAAGGAGAGCAGTTTATCAGCATGATTTCATCGCAGGATTCAACGTGAATCTTTAAATCAGGAAATTCCTTAAAGAACTGCGGGTAATGGCAGATGGCGTTTTTCGTGAGCGATGTATGGGCTCCGATAGAAGCGGCTTCCAATTTAATTTTCTGCAAAGGGATATCTCGCTGATTTGGATTTAGATCATATTTGACAAACCATTTAGCAACTTTCGTCTGATTTGAAACGTCATTTCTATTCCAAATGCTGTCTTTAGGTTGCTTAAGACTGACCTCACCATTGCACTGTTTAATGAGATTTTCATTGATAAGCGAGTTTAATTTCTCTGCTTGGTAAAAGTCTGAACCGACAGAAAAATCAAGGTCTTCGCTATACCGTGGAGCACCATAACAAAGACGCAGCGCGGTTCCGCCTTGAAATACGAGGGATGTATTCTGCATCTGGGGAATAAAGGAATTGAGCAAGTCTATATGAAGGAGTTCTTTTTCAATAAAAGGAATGAGAGATGAAGAATCAACTCTGAAAGCTTCTTGTTGAGCAAAATCTCTGACTTGAGGAAGAGCGGAAACGTAAAGCATAATGACTCCAAAAAAATAAGCAGGAAGATGCACACTAGAGTACATCTTCCTGCTTATCAAGAAAATCCCAAGTATCGTCGTCTTCGCAAGGATAATATTGGATATTTCCGTCGCGACAGCCATGGTCTTTGTCGTATTGCTCTCTTAAAAGATCAAGGAACGTTTTGTTTTTTGTAAGTCCCGATATGTTTGAAGTTTGTCTGCAAGCGGAATCCTTCCCATCGACGACCTATCGATGGTTCTTGGTTTCTCATCTGTTTTGCTGTAATGAACGAAATCGATGCTTCCGTAACCCGTGTTATACCATTTTGACTTTCCTGTGGTCATATAGGTTACGACCGTGGGGATCTGTGAAATGAGACTCCATGCTGAAGCAGAGGACTCAAGGCTTTCATAGAAGGAGTCATTTGGTCGGATTTTCTTACCAATCAAATCTAAAGTACCGAGTCCTCCGTATTGAGAAAAGCGAAAAACGTATACATTATGGTATGCACGATTCAAAATGTTTTCTTTAATAAGTGACTTCAATGTTCCATTCAATTTGCTGCCGGTTTCATTAAAAAGTTCTGACAGCTCCTTTTTAGTGTAAACATGAGTAAATCGCCCATCATTGCGGGCAAGTTTTTTCATAGCGTCGATAGTACGCATCTTATCACCTGCTTTCAAAGTATATTATATCATATACTTTGATTAAGTAAAACTCGTCTAACCGTAAAAGAAAGCAGGAAGCCGACTGAAATCAGTTTCCTGCTTCTCTTAATTGTAGATTGATGTTTCAATTAAAAAATTGTTCAGCCTTAATCTTTAATGACTCGGATTATCGTGCACGGAACTAGCTTGATGCCCTTCGTTGACCTTGTCGGCAACGGCCGTCTTTGCATCCCTGACGGCAGCGAGAGAGCGGTCATGTTTACTGTTCTCGGCGAGCTTGTCACGGGCTTGTTTCCCGAGCGTATGCCATTGGGAATGTCGCATTTCGTGCGTTTGCCGGCCAGCTTGGCATCGATTGAATCTTTCATATCCGAAGCACGATTGACGCGAATTCCGGCTGATCGGTACCGCGATGTGGTTTTCATCGACAAACGCCGCGTCCATTGGGTCTCGGGGATCCGATTTTTGAGACAGATGGTCACCTGGTCGAGGAAGAGGATATCATGATGATCTGCTGCGGCTTCTGGGATGCGGCGATTGCTTCCAGCTTTCCAAGCTGCTTAGCGAGATCGCCGTATCCACGGAGATGGCGGTGTTTCCCCTCGCCGATGGATGCCATGCCTGATATTCCTCACTCGACATTCCGGGCTATATCCTTGCGGGACGATCAGGCGACCGTTCTTTTCCTCTAGCATACCGGAGGTAAACAGGGTCGCTTCGCGCAGGAGGTTCTTTTCCGCGAGATTGCGGAAGGTGGTTACCCGTGCGAAATTATCCATCGCTTTCTGAACGGGTTTCTCCAGGGATCCAAGGCACTCGAGAATATGTTTCGTGGAGGGATCCGGGTCTTTTAGGTCAAATTCCACATCCGAGAAATACTTGCCGGTCTCTACGCCCTCATGGAAGTCCCTGATCGAGTCGATTCCGTCTTCCCCGATGAGGTTCGTGAGTTTTGAATAATTCTTTTCGACTGCTTCCGCGTAGCCGGGATGCTGTGGATCGGTTGTCAGTCGCAGCCCATCATACGCGTCGATGATGTTCATTACGACAGATGTCTTATCTGCTTCAACGGGCAGATAAGTGTATTTGAAATGTTCCGCGTTGCCCGCATAGGAGAGCTTTACATCGAATGCAGGCCCTTTTTCGGAATCTTCGATAGTAATATCCAGATCGAGGTTCTTATAGACCTGGAGCGGATGGGGCATCTTCACGTAAGCCAGCAGTTCCGGCACCAGACTGCTCTTTGGATAGTTCCTTCCGACAGCCATGCGATAAGCGACGGCATCTCGCCTTTGAGTTTACCGATCAGCCTTTGCGTCGTTTCAGGCGAGAACGGATCGTCCGTTTCGTTCCATTCAGCCAGTGCATTGTGGATAGCGGCGTTCTGGATATGGTTATCGGCCATCTGAGCCACATCGATCAGTACGTTTCCATCGTTGTTCAAGACATTTACCAGGCCAAGCGTGTTCATTTCTTAATTCTCCTTTTCAATGGTTTTACTGCGAATCGCGGTTGTCGTCGTCATATCTGAGATTGATGTTGCGCGGTTTATCCCTATCTTGTGCAAGCCTATTTCGCCTGCTGTCCGCGATCTTGATGTGCATGGTGCGGTTAAGGGAATTATGTTCCTTTCGCGATCGGACAGCTTCGGATTTATTTCCGCTTTCATCTTGCAAATATAGGATGAAGGTATTATAATATCCATTGAAAGAGCTGCAAGCGCCGGAGGGAATCGTGTCCCACCATAGCGGGGTAGCTCTTTTTCCATTTGTTCATATTTCTCAGAATCGATATACAGGATCTTTTTCTCGTTTGCCGCACGGGCAAGATATGAAGTGAAGTTGTCGCGTCCGTAAAGGCTGGCTATCACGTTGCTGCAGCCGTTATCGTTCGTCTTGGTTCCATATCCGTTTGGGAAAAAGTATGCGATGACCGGGACGCCGTCAGGGTCGTACATATCGAGTACGGCGGCGACGCCTTTGCCCTCAAACGACCTACCGTTTACCGTATAGTTCGGCTGGTCGAAAACGACTACCGGCTCTTCGAGCTTTTCCGGAAGCGATTTGATCTGCTCGATGGTAAGCCCATGTTGATGGCTGTCGGCCTCTTTTGGGGCGATTGCATTCCTGAGATGTCTTTGCGTATAGATGAAGGCAGGTTGTCGAATCCGGCTCTCCTGAATACATACGGTGTGTTGGGCCGGGGTTCCAGAACGGCGTGCGGTGACAGCATGCCGCTCAGGCTTGCATCGACATCGTAACCGAAATCCAGATATTCCGAACACTGTATCCCATATTGCCTGATTGCCTTGACGTCCATTTCAGGCAATTCGTCTCCTCTGAGCAAAGCGGAGAGAATCGAGTCGTTGACCATTCTTTCTGCTTTCGGGCGCTGGATCGAGGATTCGTATTCGCGAATCGTTCGCGCAGCATTAAGCGTATAGCCATCCATATCGTTCCTCCCCTGTAGCTTGACGGCAAGTTCTATTTTTCCTGCATGTCTAGTGCAACCGCATCGTTTTCGCGATCGTCATTCACGTGGACGGCCTGTTTCGCTTTTGCGTCCTTTACATCGGAAAGTCCACGGTGGGAATCGGACTTGATACTTTTATATTCCGCACCGATTTGGTCCCAGACGATTTCATCGAGATCGGACTGTCCACCGGACTCCCAGATGTTTTCACATGCGTTATCGCGGATCTGAATAGCTTCGTCGATCGTGATATCGGGATATTGCCTCAGTACGGCGTCCGGGCTTACGGAGATAAATACATCATCTGTCGGCGTCGCGAGCACGTCGACACGTTTCCCGAGCGCAGCGAGCATCTTTTCCATATCATCCGATGACAGGTAGCGGAAATACTCAGCCGCGCAATCGAGGAAGAATTCCTTCATCTGGTCGAAATCATCAAGATCCGGCACACAGAGGTCCGGATCATCGAACGGGATTTTCTTATAATCGTCCATGTTGGTTCTCCTTTGCTTATTTTGTAAGGTCCTGTGGAACTTCCGCATGCTCATGCTGGCTGTTCAAGGCACTTGCCGCGCGTCCGATATCTACAGACCGGCCGAGCGGGCTTCGCTGGGACCGTTCCGCTTTGTCGAACCACTGGTTGACGGTCATGCGCGTGAACTGGGTGGTGGTACCGGCTCGTGCGCAGAGTTTCGCAGAGCTCTGGAGCCGATGGAGAATCGGCTCCGTGACGGCAAACGGGCGGCCTCCGGGGTTTAAGTCCCAGCAGTCTTTTGGAAGCCCATCTGAACCGTTCTCAATCGGTTTGGCGTTCATGATAGCGTCTTCGGTAAGCTCAAGGTTCTCCACGCACCAGTTATGGTCGTCGACGCATTTCTGTGCGGCAAGGCAGGCGAGGTATCAGGGAGCGAGCCATGCGGGGCGCTCGTCCAGTTGTAGCCGAGACGTTCAGCTGCCATGGAGAGTGGTTGGTATCTATGCCCCGTATTTGAGTTTCCGAAGGCATCCATGAATTCTTGCATGGTGTCGATGATTACGGCATTGGGGTTGATGGTGGCACCGGCTGCCTTCAGGAAACCGATATCGAAGGCTACGTTGTAGCCAACAATCTCGTCGGCGATACGGTCGAGGATGCGGCAGATTTGTTCCATATAGGCATCGATAGTGGTCAGGTGTTCCACGTCATCCGGGGAAATGTGGTTCACCGTCTGGCTTCCGGCCACTCCTTCTTGTGTTTCGGCTTGAACTTCTCATCGAAGAGAAGCCGTCCGTTGGCATCTACGATAGTGAGCGACAGGATCTCGTCGCCGTCCTCGGGATGCAGTCCGGTGGTCTCCGTATTGAGGTAGACGCGGTTGGGATTGTTGCTGCTCATGGCTACTTTACCTCCTTGTCTTTTGCAATATCGTTCCTGTCGACGTTTCGATCCGCATCGAGGCGCCCCGACGATTCTCTTGCATTGCAGGTTTTTTCGGAAACGTCTCTTGTTTTTAGACGGTTCCTTTTTGCAGGTGCCGACATAGTGCCCGGCGCCCACATCGGTGATGACAAAGTCTTCCCCGTTGTCTTCCCTGCCGATCATGTCCACGAGTTCATTCTGGGTATAGCCGGAGAACGTAACGCTATCGTCGATGGCAAGACCGTAGGTGTCCTCGAAACTGAAATTCGTCTCGATAATCTCAGATGGGTCATCCTTCCAGTACATCTGGACAGGCATGATGAATACACTGATTTTATTCGGTACCTTGTAGTCCTTAATCGCGTACTCCGGAAACATATCGAGGACGGCATCGAGTTTCTGCGAATCCTCGAAGGTCTTACCGGCGAGAAGGCCATACTGTTTACCGGAAATATCGACGATGGTCTCGGTGGCGTTCGTCTCGATACCGGAGAGCTCGATCTTCGGAACGAGCGCGAAGTTATAGCCTACCTTCACGGCGACCAGCTTATAGTCGTCGGGGGGTATTCGCATCCATGAATTCTTGCGTGTTGCGCATCTGGGAGATCACGTCGCGTCAAACGTGAATGCCGGATAGGAGCAGAAACCGGAATGGGAGACGATGCCTTCCACAGTTCCGAGTCCATAGATAGCCTCGATGATTGCCGGGTTGTACAGGTTGTTCATGTCGAGGAAAACAGTTCTGTCGTTCTGACATGGATTGTTTAGGTTGACGGAGATATCTGCCCAGCGCTCTCCGAAATTATCGCTTTCCGGCGTGACGTCGTAAGCGCCGACATAGAGGCTGCCGTTATCGCGATAGCTGTCGCAGACGAGCTCGAGCTTATATTTCTCCCCGAAGTTTTCCACATCGAACGTAACTCCGCGCTTCATGAAATCGGGATCGTTCCAGACGATCTCTCCGTTAGAGTCGATAAGCTCAGGATACTGTTCGCGCACGTTCATGATTTCCTGTTCATCCAGGTAATCCGGACCTGCCTGTGTCATGTAGCACTCGGCGTAATCATCGGCGACAGACGACATCGCCATGCGGTCGATCCAGCCGAACTCATCCTTATGTTCGATGATCTCCTTGGTCGATACACCGTTCTGCAAGGCCATAAAGGTCGAGCGTTCCCGGTCAGAAGGAAGGGTATCGCACCAACGTTCTTCTGAAACGTAGCCTGGGGAATCCAGGTGGTATACGTTGCCGAATGGTACGGCATAATCGCGGACATGGCCCTCGAGGATATCTTCCTTCTCCGCATACCAGCTTTCGAGTTCATCTGCAGTCTTGATGTCTTTAAAGTCCATGCTCTTTTGCTCCTGTCTTTTCAAATCTAGTCAGAGGGTTACTTTGATTCCTCGTCACGGATAGGGATATCCGCTTTCGCCTCACGCTCGGCATCCAGGCGATCGGAGGCCGTCTTCACCTTTGCCTGTTTATCCGACAAGCGCCTGCCATGGTCGGGATCCTTTTTCTCGGTGAGGATAAGAGACCGTGGACCCACACCGGTGATGACGAAATCTTCCCCGTTGTCCTCCCTGCCGATCATGTCCACGAGCTCGTTTTCGTTGTAGCCGGAGAATGTGATCTGTTCGTCGATGGCAAGACCATAGGTGTCCTCGATGCTGAAATATGATTCGATAAGCTCGGACGGATCGTCCTTCCAGTACATCTGGACAGGGATGACGGAAATCCAGGACTGAACGGGGTTTTTATGATCATCGAATTCGTGTCCGGGGAAATTGTCGGGACCGGCAATTTCCCTATTCCCCTGCTTTGAAAAATCGGGATCGTTCCAGATGATTTCTCCGTCTGGACCGATAAGCTCTGGATAGAGCTCGCGCACGTTCATGATTTCCTGCTCTTGCATGTATTCCTTACGGGCCGGCACGATAAAGCAGGGCGCTAGCTCGTTTTCCTCGGCATCGCGGCAGGCACGGTCGATCCAGCCGAACTCGTCCTTATGCTCGATGATCTCCTTGGTCGATACGCCGTTCTGGATGGACTGGAACGCGGTCTGCTCCTCTGCAGTGGGAAGAGTGTCGTTCCACCGCTCAAATGAGACATACCCGGAGCAGTCCAGATGGTACACGAAACCGAAAGGCACCATGTAGTCTCGGGCGTGACTGTCGAGGACCGCCTGCTTCTCCGCATACCAGCTTTCCAGCTCGTCTGCTGTCTTGATGTCTTTGTATTCCATAATCGGCTATTCCCTTTCCATATTCTTGCCATTGGGGATTTCCGTGTTTGGGCTGTCGAGATGAGCGGCGCTTATGGCACATGCATCGCGCTTGGCTTCCAGACCGTTCTTTGCAGGTCCTGTTTTTCATCGCGAGTCGACGTGACGCTGACGGAACCGCGGAAAGGGTCGCTGAAGGCACTGACATCTTGGGGGCTGTGGTACATTCCGCGCAGACCCTCTTTGGTCTCAGGGCCGCTGTAGTCATCCATGGCGATCCAGATACGGTTCATCGGGATTTCAAATGGTTTATCGAGGTCGACCATCATATAACCCGCGCCGTAGACGGGATCGTGGATACCGATATACGGTTCGTATGTTCCCGGGGAGACGGTAAAAGCATGACCGGTATCGACTGTGTGTCCGCTCATATAGCGTGAGTCCATGCAAGCCACGGCATCGAGAAAGGTGGAAGAGGGGACTTTAGCCATGAGGGAAATAGTCGTCTCGTTTACCGCCAATGCCTCGAAAAGCTCGTCCCGCATGGTGCGTTCGAATTTAGTGGTCGGGTAGTTCACCAGCTTCTCGACGGCAGTGCTCTGCGATGCGCACAGCTCATCGATGATTGTCGTGCCGATATCCGCCGGGCGTTCGTAGGCACGTAGCTGGGAACTTTGTCATAATCGAAATTGTTCTCCGCGTCCTCGATGACCTCGAGGTTTTCTTCGCGCCAGTCGCATACGCTCTGGATCAGCCTGTATCCGTCCATGCTGTCGACCTTCTCGGTCAGAATGAGCGTCATATCGAACTGCATGGCATCGATCATCTGGTCGCATTGGAATCCATACTGGATGTTGAATCTCTCGGATACGTCCGCGTTCAGCGCATCGTAAGCCAACTCATACTCTCCCGGCACGAGGACCCCGCGGGCAAGGCCGGTAAATTCGATATATCCGGCAAATTTATCGAAGATTTCCGCGTATTGGGAGGAAAGGGCGTCCAGATAGAACATGGATGTGGACAGTTCGTTGTCGAGTGCCATGGAAAGTGCCGACTTGAGGTCGGCCGGCGTTACCTGTCCGTTCTTGATTTTCTCCTCGTCGATATATCCGCTCGCCCAGTCGAGGTCGCGGTCACCGAGGAGTCCGGCGACGATATGCTTGCAGGAATCCTCGCCCTCGTATGTCATATACGGATCGAGGAGGAGCGGCTTGCGCTCCATGATATTCTTCTTATCGTTTTTCGGATCGATTGTCGACCAGTCAAGCGCCTCGCTTAGCATATCGGCGGCTTTCTCTTCGCCGAACAGATCGACGACGTCGTTGTAGGTTCTGATTTTCGTCTTGATTTGACTCATATCGGTTCTCCTTTACCGGGCGATTTCATCCTGTCCGCAAACGGGCGCATTGCCGCCGATGTGCGCAAGCGACTCGATACAGGACGCTTTTTTGGCAGCGAGGCCGGTTTGGTCGGGGAGGACGCTCTTGCGGCGCTCGGCGATATCGATGTCGGCGTTTGCACGGATGGTTTCAGATGCCTTGTCGCAAGTGGAATCTTTCGGCAGGGCATCGATTGCAATGGCGAGGGCGATCAGGTAATTCGTGTCATGTTCATTGACCACCTCTCGGAATACCTGGTAAGGCAGTGATGCTGCCGTTCCGGGCATACTCTCGGCAAGTACATATCCGTCGGAGGTATCTTCAAATTCAGGATGCAGGGTGGAAGAGGAGATGCCCCATCCGCCGAGAACATCGCGTTCCCAGACCTCCGCGATGATATTCCATCCGCGGTCGTTGGCTGGATCGTCGATAGCGCGGCAGTAGAGGAATTTCGGCTGCATGTTCGGTTCTTTGACGATCCATGCGTAGGCATGGTGCACGATATCGTTGGCTGCGGCAGGGCAGAAGTAGTTCTGGAAGCGATCAGGGGTCTTCTTCGTTCCGGTTTGCATGTTACCCTCCGTTCCGGCGGCGTGTTTTGTAAGATTCTACCACTTTGGCTGCGTTTCGCCTATATATCGATGACGGATACGGCACGTCATCTGCAAAAGGCATCGTGTAGAAGGGCACGGGGGCTCACCGAATTTGTGCCGTCTATCTGTCCCGTAATGGCGAATCAGGTGCGTCCTGGTCATGGCTCAGATTCCTTGCCGCATCCGTGGCCGCTGCACGGCGTTCCGTGAGTCCCCGCGGATTGTGGGTTTGCACGAGGTCGTCCTTATGCAGGCGAACATCGCATTCCTTGACATATTTGAGAAACGTCGGATGCGTGATGCCGAGCTTCGACGCGGCGGATCTTGCCGAGATGTCTCCGTTCTTATATTCGCTGTAGAGACGGTCGAATCCCTTGGGAAGGGGTTTCAATCCCCTTCCTCGGGTATCCTGTGCATTCGTGATCTTGTTCACATGATAGGAGAATGCCTGTTGGCTCAAACCGGCGATCTTGGCGGCCTGGGCTTGGCTTAGGTCCCAGTTCTGATATCTGCCGAAGGCCTCTCGAAACCGTAAATCATATCCGTCCAGGGGATCGCTAAGTGACTCTTTCAGTTCCGTCTCGATATCGGCAGGTATATCGATAAGCTCACCGGTTTCATCACGTGAGAGGCGACGATATTGCCGAAAATGAGAGAGAAGGGCTTGCCGTCGTTTGTTCCGACGATGAGGCTCTTTTCAGACAGGAAGCCCGAGTCATCCATGAAGGCATCGGGTTGATGGCGCGGTTTGGCAGCA
>ENA-OQAZ01000819-OQAZ01000819.1-human-gut-metagenome-genome-assembly--contig:-NODE-819-length-16635-cov-2.985401_pt1 | contig 16635 bp, 23 predicted proteins | sample MGYA00242737_ERZ504531 | MGnify/ENA primary metagenome ERZ504531 (study PRJEB26092, sample SAMD00036244) | human gut metagenome | host: Homo sapiens | study: EMG produced TPA metagenomics assembly of... | reverse complement strand
CTTACATCACCTCTATTTTCAAAACCACTTTTCTCGCCCAGTTCCCTGAGTGTCATTTTTTGTCGTTTTCTGTAATATCTGATTCTTTCTCCTACCACTGTTTGTCCTCCAAATCAAAAAAGCGGAGAACATAAGTCACTGGCTTACATTCCCCGCAAGGTTAATTATTACTGTTTATTCTTTTTCTTTCTTCCACGAAGTCCGACTCCAACACCTGTAATAAGTGCAAGTGCACCAATTCCAAGATAAAGAAGCGGATTTGCATTGTCGCCTGTCTGTGGAAGCTTAGGCTCTGTCGGTACATTGACAAGCTTAAGAGTTGCTACAACAACATCCGGTGCATTGTCATCATATCGAAGAGTTACATCATGGGCTGTTTCATCAAGGATATATCCGTCAGCTGCTTTTGTCTCAACTACTGTATAATGGATATCTTCCTTAAAAGTTCCATCCTCGTTGTAAGTACAGATAGGAAGCTCCTTGCTCTCTGCATGACCATTCTTGTCAGTAGTGAGTGTATCAAGCACCTTTCCGTCCTTATCTCTTACTTCAAATACAACACCCTCGATTGGCTTTCCGGTTACTTTGTCAGTTTTCTCAATGACAATCTTACCGACTGCCTGCTCATCCTTCATGGATACCTTCTGGATTTCTGCTGTCTCCTTTACTTCAAAGGTCACATCACTTGCCACCTTATATCCATATGGTGCAGATTCCTCTCTGAGTGTGTACTTTCCGACAGGAAGTCTCTCAATCATATGAGTCTTTCCTGCCTCTGATGTCCAGCTCTCAACAAGCTTTCCATCAGCATCAATAACTGAAAGCTTTGCTCCAGGTAATTCTTTCTCGCCTGTGATATCAGTCTTTGAAATCTCTACCTTGATCGGTGCATTTTCAAATGCTGCCTTAAACTCGATAACCTTTACCTTATCTCCCTGATATGAAGCATCCACATCAAAAATCTTATCAGACTTCACATAGCCTTTGGTGCCTCAATCTCTTTGACATAATACTGTCCAAGCGGAAGGTCAGAGGTAAATGTTACTTTGCCATCCTTTCCAGTAACACCTCTCTCAATCTGTGTATCTGCTTTGACAATAACCTTTCCATCCTTATTTACGATATCTTCTTTCGCATACAAACCAAATACAGCACCTTCAAGCTCTTTCTTTGTCTCTGAATCAGTCTTTGTAACAGTAATCTGCACTTTCTGACGCTCATTTGTCACATCCATTCCTGCGAAAACAACCTTCGTATTCTGGTCGATATAGGAAAGGTCTGCCTCAATCGGTGTATCATCTAATACAAATCCATCAATGGTCTTTGTCTCAACAAGATAATACTTGCCAAGTGGAAGGTCATCAATCTTGCGATACCCTTATCATTTGTCACGATGGTTGCCACCTTGTCTCCTGCCTTATGATATACAGTGTCAAGTCCGTCAGCACTTACGATATCCTCTTTTGCATATACATCAAAAGTTACTCCTGCAAGGCTGTCCTTGAAGAAATTGAAGATAAAGTCATACCAGTAACCCTTCATAAGAGTAGTATCTGTTACAAATTCGCCATCCTTATTGATGACAATGGAACCTGTAGGTACTTCATCCTTCATCTCTACATGCTGCACTTTGCCTGTATCCTCTACTGTAAACTGGATATCAGTTGCCTTGAGGTATCCGTAAGGAGCAAATTCCTCACGAAGAGTGTAAGTCTCTCCAACTACAAGTCTCTTGATTACATGTGCTTCCTTAGCATCAGATGTCCATGTGTCTACCACATTTCCATCCTTATCAAGTACAGTAAGTGTTGCACCTGTAAGCTCTGCACCGCTTGTGATATCTGTCTTTGTAAACTCAAAGGTTGTAGGAGTGTTCTTATACTTGCTGTTATATACAGCAGTCTTAACATCCTGTCCCTGATATTTTGTATCAAAGTTTACTGCTTCCTCATTTGTCACATATCCGGCAGGCTTTACAAGCTCCCTTGCAACATATTTTGCAAATGGATAATCCTTAACAAAAGCAATCTTTCCATTCTCATCAGATGTTGCCTTCTCAAGAAGTGTACCTTTCTCGATAATAACCCTGCCATCAGCATTCTTGATATCCTCATCTGCATAAAGACCAAATACTGCACCTGCAATCGGTGTGTTATCTTCTGCATCAAGCTTAGTCACTGACATATCAAGCTTCTGTCTGTCATCAGAGAAAGTAAGACTTTCCTTGATAACAGGTGTCTTATCATCCACATATGTGAATGTCACTTTCTGCTCATTCGGATTTAATACATATCCGTATGGAGCTTCCACTTCCACAACTCTGTACTGTCCAAGAGGAAGATTCTTAACTGTTGCCTTTCCATCCTTGCCAGTTGTAAGAGTTGTCACAAGGTCTCCCTTGCTGTAATACTTAATGCGGTTTCCGTCTGCATCCTTCTGGTTGTCTGCTGTGTAAATATCCTCGGCAGCATAAACTTTGAATTTTGCTCCGGCAAGTGAGCCTTCCTTATAAACAAACTCTTTCTCATATGAGCTTGCAAGAAGTCCTCCCTTGAATCCATCAAGTACCTCTCCCTTCTTTTCTACAGTCAGCTCTCCTACTGCAGGGGCATCGGAATATTCCACAGTAATGATTGCATCATTTGTATCACCATCTGTTTCAAATGCTGTATCAGTATCAACAGAGATGCTGACATACTTATCATTTACAACATATCCGTATGGTGCAGATACTTCCTCAATACGGTAGTTACCGATTTTAAGTGCTTCAGGTAAGATTAAATCTCCATCATCGTCAGTAAAGAATGAAGTATGCTCTACCTTTGACGGATAAGTTGTGTACTGCTTCACATATTCGTTCTTATCAATATTGAAGATTTTAAACTCTGCGTTTGGTACAAGTACTGTCTGCTTTGTATCAGAATCCTTCTTGATTACACGAAGCTTTGCTGTAAACTCTCTGTCCAAGAAAACTCTCCATGTCTGAGGCTCTGTTGGATGATTCTCCTTTATCTTTACCTCAAATGGCTTGATTGTCTTCATGTTATGCGGAGTCTTTGATTCAACTACCACATAAGTTCCATAAGGAATTGCAATGGATACTGCATGTCCCTTTTCATCGGATGTGATTGTTGTTGCTCCGTTTTCCCCGATTACCACAGGAGTAGCCTTATCAAAGTCATAACTTCCATCTGCCTTTACGGATAAAGAAGATTTTAAGTATGCTGTGAACTCTGCACCTGCCAACAAGCCTGCTTCAGTATCATCGCCATTGTCAGATACCTTGATAAGCTGGAATGGCTGCTTGATGACCTGCTCTGCTGAGGTTGTGCTTCTTGATACCTCTGCTACAAGGTCTCCCTCATAGTCGCATACTACATCGTGCTCCTCTTCGTCTAAGAGATACCCCTCTGATGGAGTGATTTCTTTCACATAATAGTTTCCAAGGTAAAGGTTATTGACCTCTGCTTCGCCATTCTTATCTGTTGTAAGTGTTGCTACAAGGTCTCCTGCCTTGAATACGACTCCTGTTGCTCCGTCCGGATGCACGATATCGTTTCTCGCATAAAGACCATAAACTGCACCTTCAAGGCTTGCATCTCCCTGGGCTACTGCCTTGCCTGATTCCTTGTCTACCTTGTAGATATGAATCTTTGCTGTAGTTCTGTCATTCACAAATGTGTGACTGAATGATGCCTTTGCCTGTGTTTCAGGTAATACATTGAAATTGAAGCTGTAAACATCTTTACTGTTTCTGATATACGCATATGGTGCCTGTGTCTCTTGGATATAATATCCGTTAGAGATTGGCAGATCCACGCTGTAGCTTGCCTTTCCGTCCGCACCTGTAGTTACTGTCTCAAGAGCTGTACCCTTTGTGACAATAACCTGTCCGGCATAGTTTTTGATGTCATTTCCGGCATAAAGTGTGTACTTGCCACCATCAAGAGGGTTCTCTGTGTCAGAGTCCTTCTTTACGACAGATACATCCGCTTTCTGTCTTGTATTCTCAATCGTAGTTGATTCATACTGTACTGTCACAGTCTGGTCCTTATACTCAACTGCTACTGTCTGAGGTGTGGTATTGATTGTATACCCGTCAATGCTCTTAATCTCAGTTACCACATAAGTTCCAAGATGAAGGTCAGATAATACCACCTGTCCGTCAGTTCCTGTTGTAAGGCTTTCTGCCACAACATCGCCGGCACTATACACCTTTGTACCATCTGCCTTATAGATATCTGCTCCGGCAGTTACCTTAAAGGTTGCTCCGGAAAGCTTCTTTTTCTCATAAGTGAAATTGCTTCCATTCCATGAGCTAAGCACCTCACCCTCTTTATAGATTGTGATTGCTCCAAGCTGCTCTTTATCTGTTGCAGAGATTCCCGTTGTCTGTCCTGCTTTTACAGTAAGTGTATGAACTTTACCGGAAAGGACATATCCCTTTGGTGCGGTAATCTCTTTTACATAATAAGTGCCTGCGACAAGTGCAGCTGACTTTGCATATCCGTTTCCATCTGTTGTCATGGTCTGTACTCTGTTTGTGCATCCGCTGTCAGAATAGATTCCATAGACTGCACCGGAAAGCTTCACTCCGCTTGACTCATCTGTCTTTGTAAGCTCACCATATCCGATGTTCTCTGTCTTGACCTTGATATATGCTTTGATAGGATCTGCTGTCGGTCTTTCAGAAATAAACTCCTGATAACCGCTCTTGCCCGTAAGCCAGAATACACAGCTTGATGTTATCTCAACCTTACCAGCATTGGATGTGAATGTTCCTGTTGTAGCTGTAGTATTCACGCTCGTTGAAGAGATTGTAATACTGTTGCCATTCTTATCAACAGAATATCCGCTGATGCCAAAATCAAAATCCGATAAAACACCATTGCTGTCAGATAATGTTGTTTCAAATCTCTGACTTCCCTCATTCCACTTTAATTCATAAGTTGGTGCCTCACTGGTTCTGCGTGATGCAAAACTTGGAAGTGTTGCATTGTAGGAGCTGCTGATATTGTCCCTGAGCCTCTCATAATAGCTGTATGAAGAATCAGGACTTGGTGCTGTGTTACAGAGCTTTCTTGCTGCCGAATCACCACTTCCGGTTCCAAAGATATCTGCTACAATAACCCATACCATTGCCTGAGTTGCGATATACTCATCGCACTGACTGTTGCTTGGTGCCGCCTTTTGTGTACTGTTAAACCCATAATAAAGGCAGTAACTTAAAAGCTTTCTCTGCTGTGCTGACATTGATGTGCTCGCATCATGTAGCTGTTCATAAGCTGACCGCCATCTGCTCTTAATCCGAAATTCATACAATATGCAGAATTTCCGTCAAGAATTGAATACAGAATCTTGCCATGATTATATCCGGGCTTCAGCTCACTTACTTCTCCGGAATTTTTGACTGACGCATTCCAGAACGCAATATTTGCCTGCGGACTGGCTGCAAATGCTGTTGTTCCATTCGTAAAGAGTGTTCCAACCAGTGTGAGCATAGCCATAAATCCTGCCATAAAACGCTTTAGTTTCTGTTTCATGTGCTCTTTCCTCCTTAATTTACGCATAAAAAAAGAAAGACATAAGTTTATGGCTTACATCTTTCTTCATTCTGCTTCTATTCGTTTTTATTTATCTGTGACATCGAAACTCGTAATAGTCTGTGCCGCCTGTCGTGTAAACTCCATCATAACTGATGTAGAATACCGGATCTGTTTCCAAAAGTAACATACTTGCAATATATTCTGCGATTGCATCCTCAGATGATAACCGCTGTCCATCAATGGTACTTGCTTTGTTGAGGTCTGTCTCTACAAACACACTATAATAAGAGCCTTCCATACCATCGTAAGGATAATACTCATTGTACTCTTCCTGCGTGATACTACCGTCATTCAAATGATTCTGTAAATTCTGCTGTGTGGTAATCATCCCTCCTGCCTGACACTTTGCTGTTGCAAGTGACACAACATTCTGTGGACTGTATGCCACGGATGCAGGCTGTGGATTGCTCACATTGTCTTTCGGACTGTCTGTAGTCTGACCACCATTACCTGCATTACTCTGATTTCCTCCAGCTTCCTCATTATCATTTACTGAAGCTTTCTGTTCCGGCTCGTCATTCTGCTTTGGCTTTTCTTCCTGCTTGAAGCAGTTTCATTATCAGCGGACCGGTTATCTTCCTTATCATTCTTCTCTTCTGAATCTTTAACCTCGGCAATATCTTTCTCTGTCTCTTCACTTCCAGCTTCGGTTGTGACCTCTGTGACAGCTTCCGTTGCCATTTCTGCTTCTTCAGTTGGCTTTACGCTTTCCGTCTGTTTCTCTGTCTGATTATCAGCCTTTTCCTTACCACCATTACAGGCAGCCATTGAAAAGACCAGTACTGCGGATAATAAGATAATACTTATCTTCTTCATAGTAATCGCCCATCCCTTCTCCGCAAGAGGGACGGGCTTTGTGTTCCGTGCCATCCACCCTTGCGGTGAACTATTTATCTGTAATGCACGGTACACATAGGACTGTCCCGTATTCTGTGCATCTTAAACTCCTTTCATTATACCAGCTCTCTTATTTTAAAGAAATACTGCATAAGTCTTCTGTTTTTCTTATAATTTAAGAATAAACCCTTTACCTGCATAAGCTCACCTCCTCTCAGAATGTGCCCATTCTTACGAATGAAAGAAATATCCTTGCCACCATAGCGAATAGAAGAAGAATTATTCTGGCAAGTCCTAAGACCAGCTTCAACGCTCCAAGAATTATCCTTAATATCCACTTGAGTATCTCTAAAATTACTGTTCCTACGGCTCCCATAACTCTTCTCATAATAATCAGTCTCCTTTCGACATCCATCCCATTGCAAGTCCTGCAACATCTACATCGTCCATAACATCTTCTGTAGGTTCTTGTGCTTCACTATTGGCTGCCTGCATTATTACCGGCTGACCAACATTCATCCCGGATATCACTCCGCCTAACAGCCTTATGACCTCTTTCCTAGCCTCATTGGTTGCTGCTTCAATGACTTCTTCCTTAATGTCATCAATATCTTCTGACCGGATATATTCAGCCCTCTCTTTTTCTTTCTTCTTGATAACAAATGTTTCTTTTCCATAATTATCAATGTAGACTGAATCGCATCTATAATGAACTGGTTCTTAGATTTGAAAATCTTCGGATCAAGGTTCTGAATCACATCATTTATTTTCACATGCTGAGGATTGCTCATGTTGAGGCGGACAGAAGTTTTTACTTCATATTCAAGTCTTCTTCCCATCATCTGCCTCCTTATGATAATCGCTTAGTGCTTTTAAGTCCCATCGTGGCAAGCTGCTCATATCCTCTTGCATTTGCCTTTACATCAAGGTTATAGGAAATGTTCTTGCATCGTGACTACCAAAATTTTTCATCACAACTGCCCCGCCTCCGACAAATACAATCGGTGTAGTCTTTAAGTTATACCCAAACTCACGGATTGAGTTATATACCTTATCAACAAAATCCTCTATCTCTGCCTTAATAATGGCAAAGTATTCATCATCAATATCTGACCTGCCATATCGCATGATGTTCTGTATCTCTGACTCGTCTACCTCTCCGTTAAGCTGTCTTACACACTGCTCATTGATAGAACGCATACAGGTAATAAGACCTTTTGGAATCGTCACACACTTTGATTCATCCGGTGACTTGTTGATTACCGGCATAATGTCGATTGTCCAGCTACCGATATCTACTATCAGCGTTTTCTTTGCCATAGCAGGAATCTTGTCCACTACTGCTGCATAGCACTGAGGAAATACTGCAACATCATCAATTTCAATATGATATGGCTCATTCTCATATTTGAAGCTTACACGCTTATTCTTTGTCAGGTACTTGATAAAATCATTCTTCTCTGCTCCAAACCTTGTAAGTGGAAGTCCTACGGCAAGGAATACCTTTGACTCTGCAAGACCTCTTCTTTTAAGTTCCTTAGCAACTGCTGCAAGAGTGAGAAGATAAAAGCTGTCATCTTCGACCTTTGTATCCTTTACTTCCTGCCTTACAGTTCCGACCTTGTAAAACTTTCCTTCATACTCAAGTACATCACCGAAAAGTGCCGGAGTAGTTGTAATCTCCTTTACACCTGTGACAAATACCTGAGAGATTGTTTTCATCATTGACCAGCCATGATCAATGCCGATTACTTCTAACTTGTTATTCATATGTTTTGCACATCCTTTCTTCTTAAACAGCCACTTGAACATCTTAACCACCTACTTTCCTATCAGCTTTCGCATACAAGGAAAACAATAACCATTCCCTTGATAATATGGACATCCGACACATTCTGTCGGAAGTTTCTGTTCTTTTTTCTTAGATGGTTTACAACATGTTCCATTGGCACATCTGTTGTTATGTCCCCAGAAGAATCTACAATGCATACAATCTTTTAATTCTCTTTCAAGCTTTTCTTCTGGAGATACAAACCTGCGTTTCTTATGCTTATCTCTTTTTTCAACTGTTCCCACCAGAGCTCTCCTCCCTTCCAAGGAGTGATTGCTCTCTTATATTTTCCAATATCCTGTCCGACTCACCTGCTGTCCTTGCTAATGAATACAATACAATAAGAACAATAATTATAAATGCTATGCTAAATCCCATCATCACTTTATCCTCCTTCAAATTAGTTGCCATATAGACAAAATTTGAATTTGGAAGTGATATAGTCTACATGGCTATGCTTAATGCTAAGCATGTAGGTACACGCCAGTCTTCTAGACTCCTATATCGCCCCGTGTACAAAGAGGTGTTCTCACCTCCGGGAGTTACAGACGAGCCACAAAATGTGTTTCACGACGCCCTTCTGAATTATTAGAAGCACTATCTCCTCTTTTAGCCTTTTGAGGATAAGGACGAACTTCTCGACCTCTGTGGTTGATTATCCTTACGCAACATGTCGAATCCTTTTTCCAGATTTCCATCCAACTTCTCACCCTTCATCTTTCGATCCATCAGACTACTAATATGATAGCTGTGACTTTCATCCTCCAGGTACATGCCCCGTAAATTTACTACCTACAGATACTCTGCAGTGCAAACTACTTTGCAAATCTGTAACTGATTATTAAATTGTTCATCCCAAGTTTTTCTTGGAATGTCCATATATTACATTAGTTTCTATAATGCCGAAAGTGACAATCACGGGTCTTTTTTTATCAAAACAGGTACTATTGTGGTCTTTTTTATCTTCGCTTGACAATTTATTCCAAATATGTTTGGGCAATGGTCTTGTTGGTTCCTTAAATTTCTCCAAATACATTTCAAAAATATCTGTATTAATCAATGCTGAATTTCCAACCTTATATACTGCCCCTGCTTCTGAAGCCAAAACCATAATCCTTGATTTACTTATGCCATAAATAATGGCTCCCTCAGTAGCATTTACATATTTTTTCATAATGTCTTTTGTATCTGAATAGAACTTATATGAGTTACTCATTCAATTCACCTTCTTCCTGTCCGTATAACGGCTCTTTCAAAGGTCTTACAGGTTGTCTGAATTGCTCCATGTAATTATCAAATATTTCTAAATTAACCAGTACAGTCCCTCCTGTCCCCTCATTTATTTTATATGTAGCACCTGCTGCTCTAGCCAGCTCGATAAACCTATGCCTTCCAATACTGTATATAATTGAAGCTTCTCCAATTCTCGCAAACTTTTTGATTATCTGCTTATTTGTTCCCGGCACTTTATATATGTGTTTCATAAACTCATCAAACCTTTCCTTTTTTACCAAATGAATACGGGTAAGCTTGTATAAAGAACTTGCAGCCTTAGCTATATATTCAGTTTCCTCAACACTAAATCCATATTCATGAGCCACCTCTTCGACCCTTATGTATCTTTTTATTACCTCCCCACCATGAAGATAAGCCCTAACATCCGGCTGTAATTGTGTTACCATCCTTTTCACCTACTTATAAAATTCATCATCAACTATATGGAATGTCTCAATGTACTCATCAAATATTTTTAAATTCACAAGTACTAACTGTCCTAACTTATAGATTGCTTTGGCATCCTTAGCCATTTGCATAAACTTTGATACGCTCATATGATACATTTCTGCTCCTTCGCTATATCTTACAAACTTTGTATTACCATTCTTCTTAAATTCCTGATATGCCTTTGTGTGTTCCATGCTATTCTCCTTTCGGTATTTCAATTGTTCCTATAACGCAAAAAGAGGACATCTTCTAAATTTCTTTAGAAAATGTCCTCTAAGTAATACAATCTTTAATTTTTCAGACTAAGCAATCTGTACTAACCTGTACTAATCTTTTTTTGACTATGCCAAAAATTGGTCAAATCTTGGTCAAAACCCCTTGACCAACTATATATTTTAGTACATCCACGCTCTGAAACCCTTGATTTTCCTGCATTCCTACTTATCAATAGACTTCATCGTTGGGAACAGCAGAACGTCACGGATTGCAGCTGAATCAGTCAGCAGCATACACATGCGGTCGATACCAAATCCAATACCTCCTGTAGGCGGCATACCGATCTCCAGTGCATTCAGGAAATCTTCATCGGTGTGGTTTGCTTCTTCATCTCCCTGTGCGAACAGTTCTTCCTGAGCTGCAAAACGTGCTCTCTGGTCGATCGGGTCATTCAGCTCGGAGTAAGCATTTGCCATTTCCCAGCCGTTCATGAAGAATTCGAAACGTTCTACATATTCCGGATTTTCCGGTTTTTTCTTGGTCAGCGGTGAGATCTCAACCGGATGATCCATAACGAACGTCGGCTGAATCAGATGTTCTTCTACAAATTCTTCAAAGAACAGGTTCAGGATATCGCCTTTTTTGTGACGTTCTTCATATTCGATGTGATGTTCTCTTGCGGCTGCACGGGCAGCTTCAAGGTCTTTGATTTCGTTCCAGTCTACACCGGAATATTTCTTAACAGCATCTACCATTGTGATACGTTCAAACGGTTTGCCCAGATCCATCTCGATACCGTTGTAGGAAATGGTGGTTGTGCCAAGAACAGTCTGTGCAACATAGCGATACATATTCTCAGTCAGATCCATCATGCCGTGGTAATCGGTGTATGCCTGATAAAGCTCCATCAGTGTAAACTCTGGATTATGACGTGTATCCAGTCCCTCGTTACGGAATACACGGCCGATCTCGTAAACACGCTCCATGCCTCCGACGATCAGTCTCTTCAGATACAGTTCCAGGGAAATACGCAGCTTCAGGTCTTCGTTCAATGCATTGAATGTGTTTCAAACGGTCTTGCTGCTGCACCGCCGGCATTGGATACCAGCATCGGTGTTTCAACTTCCAGGAATCCCTGTCCGTTCAGATACTGACGTACTGCACTGATGATCCTGGAACGTTTGATAAAGGTGTCTTTTACGTCTGCGTTCATGATCAGATCGACATAACGCTGACGATAACGGATGTCGGTATTGGTCAGACCATGAAATTTTTCCGGAAGAATCTGAAGACTCTTGGAAAGCAGAGTTACCTTGGATGCATGAATGGAAATTTCGCCGGTCTTTGTTTTAAATACTTCACCTTCCAGACCTACGATATCTCCGATGTCCATTTTTTTGAAAGCTTTGTATTCTTCCTCACCGATGCTGTCTCTTGCCACATAAGACTGGATATTGCCCTGCAGATCCTGGATATTGCAGAAAGATGCTTTTCCCATTACTCGCTTGGACATCATACGTCCTGCGAGCACTACACTCTTTCCTTCCAGATCCTCAAACTGATCTTTGACTTCCTGGCTGTGATGTGTCACATCAAATTTTGTGATCTGAAACGGGTCTTTTCCGTCTGCCTGCAGTTCTGCAAGCTTATCGCGGCGGATTTTCAGCAGCTGATTTACGTCCTGTGTCTTTTGATTCTTCTGTTCTCCCACTGTTGTCACTCCTTAATTAGATCTGTGGATGCTCAGTACTTTATAATGGATTTCTCCTGCCTGAGTCTCTACAGTTACTTCATCGCCTACTTTATGTCCCAGCAGTGCATGACCTACCGGTGATTCATTTGAAATCTTCCTTTCAGGCTGTTTGCCTCGGAAGATCCCACAATTTTGTATTCCATTTCTTCTTCATATTCTTCATCGTAAATCTTGACGCTGCATCCAACGCTGATCTTGTCCAGATCTACTTCATCTTCTACAACTACTTCCGCATTTTTCAGAATTTTTTCGATTTCTTCGATACGTGCTTCGATATCTCTCTGCTCATCTTTTGCTGCATCGTATTCTGCATTCTCTGAAAGGTCGCCCTGTTCTCTTGCTTCTTTGATCTTACCGGCAACTTCTTTACGTCTGTTTACCTTCAGATCGTGCAGCTCATCTTCAAGAGCTTTTAAACCTGCATAAGTCAGTAAGTTCTTCTTTTCTTCCATCTTTACCTCCTGATGCCGCTCTTAGCAGCATAACTTTAAGTGCAGCGAAAGATTTTCCTGCACTTTTTAACAAATAATTTGGGGAATTCTATGATGCCAGGGTCAAAAGGTCAAAATGTCGTTCTTGCTTGCAAGATAAGACATTTGAACTTGGGACCCGCTAAACATGAGGAAGTAGCTATTTACGCAGTAAATATGCGGATTCCGAATGTTTATAGAATTGCGAGAGTTACTTTGTAACGGAGCAATTCGCAGGCATCTTGTTGGGGGCAAAAGACCTTTTGACCCCAATATCATAATATACATTCGTGAAACAAGATAGCCACTTTTTGCAGCTATCTTGTAATCAAAAATTATACCTTGCGTTTTGTGCCTTGTCAAGCAATCTGCCCTTGTTTTCTGCGTTTTTTACAACAGTTCAGCCTTACGAAAAATATTGTCGTCCGTTTAAGCTTCCGGATTGAACTGTTTTCAAGACGAACTGCAAAGCGTTTATCTCACTCCCAGCTTTGCAGAAGTTCTTCCAGGGCTTCCATGGATTCGACTTCATTCACTCTTTTCCTCAGTTTTGCCGAATGCGGAAATCCTGCGGTGTACCATGCAACATGTTTTCGCATCTCACGGATTCCAGTGTATTCTCCACGGTACTGCAGCTGCAGTCTTGCATGACGCAGCATCATTTTTTTGACTTCTGCGATCGTCGGCGGCTCAATGATCTTTCCGTTTTCCAGATATTCGCTCACCTGACGGAAAATCCATGGATTTCCGCGGGAGGCTCTTCCGATCATCACGCCATCACATCCGGTCTGTTCGATCATGTTCGCAGCATCTTTTGCACAGGTGATATCCCCGTTTCCGATCACCGGAATGGAAACGGCCTCTTTGACCTGGCGGATGATGTTCCAGTCTGCTTCTCCGGAATAATACTGTTCTCTCGTTCTTCCATGTACGGCGATCGCTGCTGCCCGGATGCCTCAAGAATCTTTGCCATCTCTACGGCATTGACACTGGACTCCTGAAATCCTTTGCGGATCTTTACGGTCACCGGCTTTTTTACTGCTCTGGAAACCCTCTCCACGATCTCTCCCGCCAGTTTTGGATTCTTCATCAGTGCGGAACCTTCGCCGTTATTGACTACTTTCGGCACCGGACAGCCATATTGATATCGAGAATATCAAACGGCCGCTCTTCAATCTCGGCGGCGGACTGTGCCATAATCTCCGGATCGGAACCGAAGATCTGCAGAGCGATCGGATTTTCTCCCTCTGCGATCTGCATCAAATCCAGCGTATTTTTATTATGAAAGGAAATCGCTTTCGCACTGACCATTTCCATACTCAGAAGCCCGACTCCCTGTTCTTTGCACAGCAGCCGGAACGGCAGGTCCGTAACGCCCGCCATCGGTGCCAGCACACACGGATTTGCAATCTCCACATTTCCTATCTTAAGCTTCATCGTAATCGAATTCCTCACCCAAAAATACTACGCGATAAAACATTTCCAGTGCTTCCATCAGTCTCGTTTCTCATTCTGAAGTTTTTTGATCTCCAGTACGCTTCCGATCTCGTCATAGAAGAAGTCGTTTTCTTTCGCTTCGGTCTTAAATTCCAGATGACCTTCCGGCGTAAATTCCAGCATCAGGATTCCGCCTACTTTCTGTGTATACAGTACACACATGATCTGCAGTTCCTGACGGATGTGCTCCGGCAGTTTGGAGAACTGCGGATTCAGATAATATTTTTCTTCGTAGGCACTCGCTCCGCACAGAACGACTGTCTCGTTTGCTTTTTTCATGACGTTGTTCCTTTCTTCTTTCTGTTTCATGCGATGTTTAAGAATGCCTCTGGCATTCTTACTGTTGATACCAGCAAATTGCCCGCTGCAAAGTAATTCACACGTATCCATACACGCCGCGTACGGATACTTCTCCGGCATAGACATTTTCTGTCGTTCCATCTTCTTTTTCCACCCGCAGTTCCCCGGCATCGTTGATGCCAAGTGCTTTTCCGCGGTATTCGCCGCACGGGTCAAGCACGCAGACTTCACTTCCTCTGTTCACCAGCATCTGGTTATATTCTTCCATCAGTCCGGACATATCGCTCGTCTCTTCAAATTTTTGATAATATTTTTCCAGCCATTTCCAGAGACCGCTGTATGATCTGTGCACGATCCACTTCAGCCCCGGTGATCATTCGCAGGGAAATGGCCTTTTCTTTCAGTTCTTCCTGGAACTCTGTCATATTTGCGTTGATACCGCATCCGATAACCAGGTAATGAATCGCATTCATTTCAGCACTCATTTCTACCAGAATACCGCAGATTTTTTTTCCTTCCCAGACCACATCATTTGGCCACTTGATCTGGCAGTTCAGACTGTAAAGTTCGTTGACTGCCCTTGTTACTGCCATACCCATCACCAGAGTCAGCATACTTGCTTTTTCCGGGCGGAGATTCGGACGCATCAGAAGTGTCATGGCGATCGCCGTGCCTTTCGGCGTCTCCCAGGCTCTCCCGCATCTTCCACGGCCTGCTGTCTGTTCATCTGCGATCACCAGCGTTCCGTTCGGTGCTCCTTCTTCTGCCATTCTTTTTGCACAGATATTGGTGGAATCAAGTGTATCAAAATATTTCACTTCACAGCCCGCCCAGTCTGTATGAAGTCTGCTTTTTACTTCTTCTGCAGAAATAATATCCGGACATCCTAAAAGGCGATACCCCTTATTGTGTACCGCCTCGATCTCATAGCCTTCTTCTTTAAGCTGATTGATTGCTTTCCATACTGCCGTTCTGGATACGCCGAACTCTTCACAGAGCTGCTGTCCGGAAACAAATTCTTCTGCACCACGCAGACGATTCAGTATTTTACTTTTCATGTTCTTTTACCTCTGTTTAAAACTGCTTTGTATTTCCACAGTTACACTGAAATGCCATACGAATTGTTCCGTACTTCGTACTCTCACAATTCTTTCTACGACCCGCTTCGGTCAGTGTTAAACATGTGCCACTGGCACATAACACTCCACTATTCGCATATCGTGAAGCTTACGCTCCACTTTTATGTCTACCCTGGCATTTTTACATAGCATGATCTGCATAATAAAAAGTTGCTATGAGAAGCAGTGCAAAAATCATAAAAATAATGCTCGGTACGGTCTTCTTTTTATAATAACAAAGTACCATAAATACCACATTGACTATGCTTCCGCATCCGACAGCCAGTGCCATCAGCTGCATGGCAATACGATCCAGCAAAAAGGTCCCGACTGCGGATACGATCACGATCGCAGCGGCGGAGGCTCCTAAGATCTCCAGCCGTTTGATCCATTTTTCTTCTTTTCTTGACATAAAATTTTATGCTCCAAGTGTTGCCGCCATAACTGCTTTTATGGTGTGCATTCTGTTTTCCGCCTCGTCAAATACAACGGACTGTTCAGACTCAAATACTTCATCGGTAACTTCCATTTCTTTGAGGTTGAAACGTTCGCCCATTTCTTTTCCGATCTTTGTCTCCCAGTCATGAAATGCCGGCAGGCAATGCAGGAAAATAGCTTTCTCTCCTGCGTTTTCCATCACTTCTTTTGTTACTTTATATGGAGTTAATTCGCGGATACGCTCTTCCCAGACTTCATCCGGCTCACCCATGGAAACCCATACATCGGTGTAGATAACGTCTGCATCTTTGGTTCCGACCTTGACATCTTCGGTCAGTGTGATGCTTCCGCCGCTCTCTTTTGCATAGTCCTGGCATTCCTCAACCAGTGCTGCGTTCGGAAAATATTTTTCCGGTGCACATGCTACGAAATGCATACCGAGTTTTGCACATGCGATCATCAGAGAATTACCCATGTTGTAACGTGCATCGCCCATGTATACCAGTTTCACGCCTTTCAGATGTCCGAGGTGTTCACGGATCGTCAGCATATCAGCAAGCATCTGTGTCGGGTGGTATTCGTTCGTCAGGCCGTTCCATACCGGAACCCCTGCATATTTTGCCAGTTCTTCCACAATTTCCTGTCCAAATCCACGATACTCGATACCTTCGAACATTCTGCCCAGTACGCGTGCGGTGTCGCGGATGCTCTCTTTTTTGCCGATCTGAGAACCTGAAGGATCCAGATAAGTCGTTCCCATGCCAAGGTCATGTGCTGCTACTTCAAATGCACAGCGTGTTCTCGTGCTGGTCTTTTCGAAGATCAGAGCCACATTTTTTTCCTC
>ENA-OQAZ01000818-OQAZ01000818.1-human-gut-metagenome-genome-assembly--contig:-NODE-818-length-16641-cov-2.582657_pt1 | contig 16641 bp, 20 predicted proteins | sample MGYA00242737_ERZ504531 | MGnify/ENA primary metagenome ERZ504531 (study PRJEB26092, sample SAMD00036244) | human gut metagenome | host: Homo sapiens | study: EMG produced TPA metagenomics assembly of... | reverse complement strand
GTCCGAAGCCCAGTGACGAACCGGAGGATGTCCCCGGGGAGGAAGAAGAGCAGCCGGAGGAAACGGAAGAGCGTGCCGGGCGTCCCCGCCACCGCAGATAAGCCTTTCACAAGTTCTTGAATTCTAATCCGACGGGAGGCATCCGGGCCTCCCGTCCTAATCACAATCACTTAGTATGAAAGAGAACAAACCCTGCCTTTTGTTATTGAATGACATCCACATCTCGAAAGACAACATCCCTGCATTCCAGGCCAACTGGCAGGAGGCCATGGGAATTTGCAGGGAACGGGATATCCGGGAAGTGGTTGTCGGAGGAGACCTGTTCTTTTCCCGTGCCGCCCAGACACTCGATGTCCTGCTGGCCGTCAGGGATATGCTTGTATCCGCCGCAGACCATGGCATCCATGTCACGCTGGCGGAAGGAAACCACGACAAGGTGAACCAGGAATCCCTGTGCGGATATTGCCATGTCTTCGACCGGCATCCGAATGTGACTGTTGTGGATGAATCCCTGACCCTGTGCCGTCCGGAATGGAAGTTCGTGCTCCATGTAATGAGCTATTTTCCGGAAGACGGCTCTTTTGCCGAAAGGCTCGGACGATTGGCTGCGGAAGCGCTTTCCGGAGAACCGGAGCACTTCCTCTACATCCATGAGGGTAGTCAACGGGGCATTGGCACAGCTTCGTAGAAGGAGCTGCCTGCAGGATATTCTCTCCTTTCGACAAGGTCTTTGTCGGCCATTACCACAACCGTACCGTCATTCCGGGGACGGGAATCGAATATATCGGTTCCTCGCACCAGCATAACTTCGGGGAGGACGAGGAGAAAGGATACACGGTGCTGTACACGGACGGCACGCACGAGTTTGTCAAGAACCGCGTGAACATGCGGTACCGTGTCATGGATGTGCCGGCGGAACGTGCCGGGCTGCACCTGATGGACGAGCTGCGTGAAATGGAGCCGACGGCCGCTACAAGGTCAAGGTACGTGTCCACGCGCCGGCAGCTGCGATGAAGTCGGTTGACAAGCCGCGCTGCTGGAAGCCGGGGCGGCGAAGGTGGAGCTGATAGCTGATGACGAGGAACTGTTAGAAGTCGCATCCTCTTCGCTCTTTGAAAAGTATGACAGCTGCCGTATCCGGGAAACTTACGAGGATTTCTGCCGGGAAAAACAGATTGAAGATGTGGAAGGATTTATAAAACAGGGTGTGGACTATATCATTCTGAATCCGATTTCTGAAATTGGCTGGGATGATGTGCTGGAAGATGCAAAAAAGGCACATATTCCTGTAATCCTTGTGAATAACGGTGTTGATACGGATGACAGCAGTCTGTATTCGTGTATGCTTGGAAGTGATTACGGAAAACAGATGAAAAAGGCAGGAAAATGGTTGGATGAATATCTGAAAAAGAGGACGAGAAAAAGGCAGAGAAAGAAAAGGCGGCTTCTGAGGCACCGACTCAGGAAGAATCGGAACAGACGGACAGTGAAGATACGGAAGTAAATACAGACAGTTCAAAAGCGACAGATAGCAGTGCATCCATTTTTGATAAAATTATGAAAAGCAGTTCAACGGCGAAGGATGAGACGGATCCGACAGAGGAGGAGCAGACAGAAGAAGACATTACCATCAAGATCGCCGCGATTCAGGAATCCATCGGCTCGGAAGAGCAGCTGATGAGAGCGCAGGGATATCAGACTATGCTGGAGAGGTATTCGGACTGGGAGATGGTGGCACAACAGACCGGTGACAATTCCAGAGAAGAGGCAGAGAAAGTCATGAAACTATTTCTTGAGCAGGAACCGGATTTACGGGTAGTGTTTGCAGAGAGTGACGAGATGGCACTGGGAGCCATCGATGCGATCGGGAAATCAGGAAAGACCTGTGGAGAGGACGGAGATATTATTGTGATTTCATTTGGTGGAAGCAAAGCGGGGATCGAAGCTGTAAAAGAAGGTAAATTGAATGTAACCTTTGAATGCAATCCTGGCCAGGGACCGAAAGCGGCAGAACTGATCCAGAGACTGGAATCGGATATTTCCATTGATAAGGAACAATACGTGGAAGAAACATATTTTGACGGAACTATGGATTTGGATGAAATTATAGAAAACAGAACATATTAAAGGCAGGAAGAAGAATGATAAAAGTATTTTTGGTTGAAGATGAAATTATTATCAGAAATGGGATCAAGAACAGTATTAATTGGGAAATGCATGGATATGACTTTGTCGGAGAGGCAAGTGATGGAGAACTTGCGTTACCGATGATTCTTGAAAAGAAACCAGACATCCTGATCACGGATATTAAGATGCCTTTTATGGATGGACTGGAACTCAGTGAGCAGGTTAAAAAAAGTACTTCCGGCTACGAAAATCATGATTCTGAGTGGATATAATGAGTTTGATTATGCAAAGATGGCGATTAAGATTGGTGTAACCGATTACCTTCTGAAGCCAATTTCTTCAGAAAAATTGTTGGATGCAGTTAACAAAGTAGCAGAAGAAATCCGGAAAGAGCAAAGTGAAAAAGAGCAGATGAATCAATATGCCCGTGAAATGCAGGAAAACAAAGAAAGTGAAAAGTTTCAGTTTTTCAATCAGGTGTTTGCAGGAAGTATGCCATTTGGAGAATGTCTGGAGCAGGGAAAGCAGCTGGGAATTGAAATCAGTGCAGAGGGATATTGTGTGATCCTCTTTAAGATCATTATGATCGATCATCCGATGGATTATAGCGAGGATATTGTAAGTGCAACTGAAGATATAGAAAATCTGAGTGAGCAGACAGAAAAGCTCCTGTGGTTCCGGAGAGGTGTAGAAGGATGGGGATTTATTGCACAGGGAGCTGTTGGTGAAGAACTGACTGCGAGAGCTCAGACATTTAGGGAAGATCTGGAAAAAGTTCTGGAAAAATATAAAAATCTGGAATATTTTGGAGGAATTGGAAGTCAGGTGGGGAGGTTCAGTGAGATAAAAAGATCCTACAATGATGCAAACAGAGCCTTTGCGGAGCGTTTTTCGAGAAGTTTGAGACAGTTTGTGAGTTATTCAGAGGTTCATCAAGTGGGGGTTCAAAATGACGTTGAGATGCACAGACTCGGAACCATGGCGGAGAATCGGAAAATGCTGGAGCGTTTCCTGAAGACAGGAACGGAAAATGAAGTAAAAAGCTTTATGGATGCATATTTTGATGCAATTGGTGAGCAGAACCTGCAGTCGATGATGTTGAGACAGTATATTGTAATGGATACTTTTACCAGCGTCCAAAGTCTGGGAGACAGTCTGAACATTGAAAAAGAAGATATTGAAAGAGAGCTTGGCGATGTGCGGGAGGTATCGCAGTATGTGCAGGAACTGGAGGCAACGAGGAAGTACCTGGAAAATGTAGTCAGACGAATGATCCGGTTAAGAGAGCAGGCATCGGGCAGACGCTATTCAGAAATTATTGAAAAAGCGAGAGATTATATCGGACAAAATTATATGTCAGAGAATATTTCACTGAACCTGGTGGCTTCGAGCGTCAACATCAGTCCGAGCTATTTCAGCTCTTTGTTTAGTCAGGAGGTTGGCTCAACCTTTGTAGAATATCTGACGGGTGTTCGTATGGAAAAAGCAAAAGAGCTTCTGATGTGTTCGGATAAGAGGACATCGGACATCGGATATGAGGTGGGATACAAAGATTCCCATTATTTCAGCTATATATTCAAAAAGACACAGGGATGTTCGCCGAAGGAATTCCGTTCAAGAGGAAGGGGATAGAATATGAAGGTGAAATATAAGAACTGGTCGATCAATAAGAAACTGCTTTCCATTTCGCTGTCAGTATTTCTGCCAATGGTAATTCTGGCCGCCTATTTGATCGTGTCTTTAAATAATGCGGCATCAGCTTATTCTGAGATTACAAAAAGTATTGCCTATGCCAACCGTTATGTGAAAGACTTTAAAAGTCGGCTGGACTATAGTGTGTATCTTGCTGTGGTAAGTAATAAGCAGCTTAAGGAGGTCGGAGATGGAGTTACAACGGTAAATGGAGTAGTGACGGTGAATCCATACGACTATATTACGGAGATGGAAGAGGCGTGTGATAAGATGACGCAAAATGCGACGGTTCCGCTCACCCAGTCACAGGCGGGACGTATTAAAAATTCACTGTCTTCACTCCGTTTTTGTGTACAGGATCTGGATAAACAGATTAAAGAACGGACTTCTTATGATGAGAGAATGGAATATTTTAACAGTAATGTCAAAGATCTGACGACACTGGTACAGACCGGAATCCAGGACTATGTCTATCTGGAAACTTCCAATTTTGTGACTGTACAGACGGAACTGAACCGGAATAACCGTAATTCGACCATTTTGGCGGTCGGAGTAGCAATTGTTGCGATGAGTATTTCCCTGCTGCTCAGTGGACGAGCAGCAAGAAGTGTGACAAGACCGATCCGCGATCTGTGTGATCTGACAGAGAAGGTTGCCGGCGGTGATTTCTCTGTAAAAACACAGGTCGAAGCGGGGGACGAGATTGCGGTGCTCACGCGGAGCTTTAACGATATGACAGAGGAAATCGGGATTCTGGTAGATGATATCCGGAAAAAACAGGAAAATCTCAGAATTATTGAGAACCGACTTCTGCAGGAACAGATCAATCCACATTTCCTTTACAATACTCTTGATGCCATTGTCTGGCTTGCTGAGGAAAATAAAAGTGCAGAGGTTGTGAAAATGGTAACCTCGCTCTCTGATTTTTTCCGCACAACCTTAAGCAAAGGACATGATTATATTACAGTGAAAGAAGAGCGGACGCATATTGAGAGCTATCTGGAGATCCAGCAGTTCCGCTATCAGGATATTCTGGACTATGAGATCCAGATGGATGAGGAGATCTACGGCTACATTATACCGAAGCTTACACTGCAGCCTCTTGTCGAAAATGCGCTTTATCATGGAATTAAGAATAAGCGGGGGAAAGGTAAAATCCTGATTACCGGTAAAAAGCAGGGGGATAAAATCATTTTCCAGGTCATTGACAATGGAAAAGGTATGACAGAGGAAGAACTGAACAGTCTCCGGAAAAAGATGGCAGGGACGGATACAGGAGATGAAGCGAGGGGCTTTGGTGTATCGAATGTGAACCAGAGAATCAAGTATTATTACGGGGAAGAATACGGAGTGTTCTTTGAAAGCAAGGAAAATGAAGGCACAAATACGACGATCATCATAGCAGCTAAAAATATTCAACTTCCATCATAAAAAAACTAACTTTTTCACGGAAAAGCAGAAAATATTCTACCAAAAGAGGAAGATTTTCCGTATTAAAAGTATGAAAATTTTATTATTATAAGTACATCAAGAGGTTAAGAAAACCCAATGAAGGAGGAACATGTAAAATGAAAAAAAGAAAAAGTGTTAGCAGTATTGTTAATGTGCAGCGATGACAGCAGCTTTAGCAGTTGGATGCGGTGGAAGCAAAGGATCTGACAGCAGCGACAAGAGCAGTGATTCATCAAGCTCATCCGATGATGTGATCACAGTAGGTTTCTCACAGGTAGGTGCAGAATCTGACTGGCGTACAGCAAACTCTCAGTCAATGAAAGACACATTCAGCAAAGAAAACGGATATGACCTGATCTTTGATGATGCTCAGCAGAAACAGGAAAACCAGATCACAGCAATCCGTAACTTTATCCAGCAGGAGGTTGATTACATTCTTCTTGCACCTGTTACAGAGACAGGATGGGATACAGTTCTTCAGGAAGCAAAAGATGCAGACATCCCGGTAATCATCGTTGACCGTATGGTTGATGTATCTGATGACAGCCTTTACACAACATGGATCGGAACCGATGCTCTTTGTGAAGGTCGTAAAGCAGCTGAATGGCTGAACGGATTTGCAGAAGCAAAAGGAATCGCAGCATCTGATATCCATATCGCTGATATCCAGGGAACAATCGGATCTACAGCTCAGATCGGACGTACAAAAGGTCTTGAAGAAGGCGTTGACAAATACGGATGGGATCTTGTAGCTCAGCAGACAGGTGAATTTACACAGGCTAAAGGTCAGGAAGTTATGGAGTCTATGCTGAAACAGTATGACAACATCAACGTAGTATACTGCGAGAATGATAACGAAGCATTCGGAGCAATCGATGCAATCGAAGCAGCAGGTAAGACAGTTGGATCTGATATCGCTAACGGCGAAATCATGGTAATTTCTTTCGATACAACACATGCAGGACTTCAGGATGTTCTTGATGGAAAGATCGAATGCGATGTAGAGTGTAACCCACTTCACGGACCACGTGCTGAAGAACTTATCAAAAAACTTGAAGCTGGCGAAGACATTGATAAATTGAACTATGTAGATGAAGAAATCTTTGCTCATGATGACACAGTTAAATCTGTAAAAGCTACAAACAGCTTAGACGAAGAAAAAGATTTTGATGTAACACCACTTACACAGGATATTCTTGACAAACGTGCATACTAAAATGCATTAGGAAAGTCGGATATATAATTTGACAGACACATAAGGGTGAATGAATAGAGAGGCGTGGTAGATAATAATCGGAATGTGCCGGATATTTATACTACGCCCTCTTTATTGAAAAAAGGAAAGCAGGTGGAAGAGTATGGAGGGTAATGTTGTACTTACAATGCGGGATATTTCCAAGACATTTCCCGGTGTAAAAGCATTGCAGCATGTTGATTTTACACTTCGCAAGGGCGAAATTCACGCTCTGATGGGTGAGAACGGTGCAGGTAAATCTACACTGATCAAGGTTCTTACCGGTGTACATGAATTTGAAAATGGCGAGATCCGTCTGGATGGAAAAGACGGTCCGATTATTAATAAATCACCTCAGGACGCACAGAACAATGGTATCAGTACTGTATATCAGGAAGTTAACCTTTGCCCGAACCTGACGGTGGCAGAAAATCTGTTTATTGGACGCGAACCAAGAAAAGCAGGATTTATTGACTGGCGTACAATGAACAAACGTGCAACAGAATTGCTTAAGAGTCTTGAAATTGATGCTTCAGCTACCCAGAAGCTGGAAGAGGTTTCTCTGGCAAGACAGCAGATGATCGCAATCGCACGTGCAGTTGATATGAAATGTAAGGTTCTGATCCTTGATGAGCCAACTTCATCTCTGGACGATGATGAGGTTGCAAAACTGTTCAAACTGATGAACAGACTGAAAGATGAAGGTGTAGGTATTATTTTCGTAACACACTTCCTGGAACAGGTATATGAGGTCTGTGACAGAATCACAGTTTTACGAAATGGGGAACTGGTTGGCGAATACGAAGTCAAAGATCTGCCAAGAGTTATGCTTGTTGCCAAGATGATGGGTAAAGACTTTGATGATCTTGCAGATATCAAGGGAGATCATGCAGAACTCAAAGAATTCATCCCGGTTATCGAGGCAGAAGGACTTAGCCATAAAGGAACGATCAAACCGTTTGATATGACGATCAACAAAGGTGAGGTTGTCGGATTTACAGGGCTTCTTGGATCCGGACGTTCGGAACTTGTCCGTGCAATTTATGGAGCTGATAAAGCGGATTCCGGTAACTGAAAGTTAACGGAAAAGAAGTGAAGATTCATGCTCCGATCGATGCAATGAAGCTTGGTATGGCATATCTTCCGGAAGACAGAAAAGAAAAGATGGTATCATCGCAGATCTGTCTGTCCGTGAAAATATTATTATCGCACTTCAGGCGAAAAAAAGGTATGTTCCATCCAATGAGCAGAAAAGAAATGGATGAAGCAGCAGATAAATATATTAAGATGCTTCAGATTAAGACAGCAAGCCGTGAAACTCCGATCAAGAGTCTGTCAGGTGGTAACCAGCAGAAGGTTATCATTGGTAGATGGCTTCTTACCAATCCGGATTTCCTGATCCTGGATGAACCTACAAGAGGTATTGATATCGGAACCAAGACAGAGATCCAGAAATTGGTACTTGATCTTGCAGATCAGGGAATGGCGGTTGCATTTATTTCTTCAGAAGTAGAAGAAATGCTCCGTACCTGTTCACGTATGGCAGTTATGCGAGACGGTAAGAAGGTTGGAGAAATTTCCGGTGATGAATTATCACAGGAAGGTATCATGAAAGCAATCGCAGGAGGTGAAGAGTAATGAGCACAAATAAATCAACATGGAAAAAGCTTACCTCTATGAGGCTTTTCATGCCACTGGTGTGTCTGCTTGCAATCATTATCGTAGCTACAATTACAATTCCGGGCTTCTTAAGCATGTCTCTTAAGAATGGAGTTCCATACGGATATCCGGTCGATGTGATCAACCGTGCATCCGAGCTGGTTATTTTGTCAGTTGGTATGACACTTGTTACAGCAGCTTCCGGAGGACAGGACATCAGTGTCGGAGCTGTTATGGCGGTCGCAGGAGCCGTATGCTGCCAGATCCTTCCGGTGGGGAAGTATCTGTAAACTCTCTGTCAGCACCGATTATCGTTGCATTCCTTGCAGCACTGGTTGCTTCAGGAATCTGCGGTGCATTTAACGGATTTCTGGTTGCAAAGCTGAATATTCAGCCGATGGTTGCGACATTAATCCTTTACACAGCAGGACGTGGTATCGCCCAGCTGATCACAGACGGACAGATTACATATATCCGTGTGAAATCTTATCAGGTATTCGGAAGCTATGTCGGAAAATTCCCGATTCCGATGCCAGTTGTAATTGCAATTATCGTAGTTATCATTGCATATGTTATTTTGAAAAAGACAGCTCTTGGACTTTATATCGAGAGCGTTGGTATTAACGGAACCGCATCCAGACTGGTCGGACTTAATTCAACCATGATCAAGTTCCTTACTTACCTGATCTGTGGTGTACTTGCAGGTGTTGCAGGATTTGTGGCTTCCAGCCGTATCTACTCAGCAGATGCCAACAACATTGGTCTGAACCTTGAAATGGATGCCATCCTTGCAGTTGCCCTTGGTGGAAATGCCCTTGGTGGTGGTAAGTTCAGCCTGATGGGATCTGTGATCGGAGCTTATACAATCCAGGCACTTACAACTGTTCTTTACGGATTGAATGTATCAGCCGATCAGCTTCCGGTCTACAAGGCAATCGTTGTTGTAGTCATCGTTGTCCTTCAGAGCCCGGTATTCAAGAAATTTATTGCAGTGCAGAAAGAAAAAAGAACATCAAAGGCTGCAGTGAAAGGAGGAGCTAACTAATGAAAGCAAAAGTATCCGGAACAAAAAAGAAAATTAACGGAACGACATTCCTCCTTATGATTACAATTTTACTGTTTGTTGTAATGTACGCAGCGGGTATGATCGTATTTAACGACAAAGGTTTTGCAAAACGCAGATGTTCCTGAATCTGTTCATTTCCAATGCAGGTCTTCTGGTTATCGCGATGGGCGAAACGATCGTTATGATCACAGCTGGAATCGATATCTCAGTTGGTTCTGTTACAGCACTTGTATGTATGGTTGCATGCAAACCAGATGGAAAATCACGGTGCAAGCGCTTATACCGCACTTCTTATGGCACTGGTGATCGGACTTCTCTTTGGTCTGGTTCAGGGATTCCTGGTATCTTATCTGGAGATCCAGCCATTCATTGTTACACTGGCAGGTATGTTCTTTGGACGTGGTATGACATCAATCATCAGTACAGATATGATTTCTATCAAAAATGCAACTTTCATGGCATGGGCTAAATACAAAATTTACATGCCGTTTGGTTCTTACAGTAAGAGGGGAAAATTCCTCCCGGCATATATTTATCCGACAGTTATCATTGCAATCATCGTTCTGATCGTAATCATAATCGTTATGAAGTATACAAAATTCGGACGTTCTGTATATGCGATCGGTGGAAATGAACAGAGTGCACTTATGATGGGACTGAATGTTAAGAGAACAAAAATGGCTGCATACCTTCTGGACGGCTTTCTTGCAGGACTCGGCGGATTCCTTTTCTGTATGAACAGCTGTGCCGGATTCGTAGAACAGGCAAAAGGTCTTGAGATGGATGCGATTTCAGCAGCCGTTATCGGGGGTACACTACTTAGTGGTGGTGTCGGAACTCCATTCGGAACCCTGTTCGGTGTACTGATTAAAGGAACGATTTCAAGTCTGATCACTACACAGGGAACACTTTCAAGCTGGTGGGTACGAATCGTACTTTCCGCACTCCTCTGCTTCTTCATCGTTCTGCAGTCTGTATTTGCAAGCCTGAAGAAGAAAAACTAAAGAAAGAACAGTACTTGAAATATTATAGGCGAAAAGAGAAAACGACGGGTATTGACGGAAACTTTTTAATTGCCTATAATAAAAAAGTAGGATTTAAACACCGGATGTTCATATCGTACATCCGGTGTTCTTTTTGTAAGTATTGAGTATAAAGGGGAAGGAGGAAGATGAGATATGAAAATAGGGATTGCGAATGACCATTCTGCAGTGGATATGAAAAAGCAGGTGGTAGAGTATCTTGTGGAAAAAGGATATGAAGTTGTCAATTACGGAACTGATTCTTATGAGAGCTGTCCTTATCCGAAATATGGGGAAAAGATTGGAAAAGCAGTTGCAGACGGAGAAGTGGATCTCGGAGTTGCAATCTGTGGAACCGGTCTTGGAATTTCCATGGCAGCCAATAAGGTTCACGGTGTCCGCGCAGCGGTGTGTTCTGAACCATATACGGCAAAGATGGCAAGAGAACATAATAATGCAAATGTGATTGCGTTCGGTGCAAGAGTAATTGGAATCGAGATGGCAAAGATGATCCTTGATACATTTCTTGGTGCAGAGTTCCTTGGGGGACGTCACCAGGATCGTGTAGATATGATTATGGCGATCGAAGAAAATCAATAGCGCGGATGAAAAACAACAAGAGCAGATAAAGGCAATGAAAAAGCTTTTATCTGCTCTTGTTGTGTATATGGTGAGTCAAGTGCAGATTGGCGCCTGCACAAGGTTCTACATTTGGTGAAGGGAAGAGGTTACAGAAGTACGTGAATCGAAAAAAGCTTGTTATACTTGTTTTGGTGGCATCAAAAAACAATACCATATTATTTGATGTTTTATAAAAAGTGCACAAAAGATACAAAAAGAAGAATACAAGTTAGGGCCTCGATGAAAAACAAATATGTATTCAAGTTGTACACATATAATAAATACAACTTAGCAAAAATATACAAAAGTTGTACGATAATTTGTAACATATTACGGGTTGAAAATCAGGTGTTTCTTAAGGTATATTAGAGGTAAGGAAAGCAGGGGATTTGTACGTAAATCAGAGGAAAAAGAAGAAAAAAGTGAAAGAAACATCAGCAAAATATGAAGGAATTGTAAGATGGATCCGAGAACAGATTGAAGCGGAAGAACTGCAGCCGGGAGAGCGGATAGAGTCAGAATACCAGCTTTGTGACCGGTTTGGGGTAAGCCGTCAGACTGTCAGACATGCGATCGCTGTTCTGGAAAAAGAAGGTATGATCGAGAAACGCCGTGGAAGTGGGACTTATATAAAGGAAAGTGGCATCATCGGGGTCAGACGAAAAAAAACGATGCAGATCGCAGTGATGACAACTTTTGTTCAGGAATATATTTTTTCTGGTATTATTCAGGAAATCGAGAACAAGATGTCACGCGCCGGATATGGAATCCAGATTCCATCACCAACAATTCTGTAGACAAAGAACGTTTTATATTGAAAAGCATTCTGGATAAGAAAAGAGTGGATGGAATTATAGCAGAACCGACAAAGAGTGGCCTTCCTAATCCAAATCTCGATCTGTACAGGCAGATCATGGAGCAGGGAATCCCGGTGATCTTTATCAACAGCTATTATCCGGAACTGAAAGCGCCGCATGTAAGTCTTGATGACAAGATAGCAGGGAAGATGGCGACGAAATATCTGATCCAGTGCGGACACCGTGAGATCGCAGCAATTTCAAGGCAGATGACGGGCAGGGACACAGAAGGTATGCCGGTTATATCGAAGCTTTAATGGAAGCAGATATCAGGATCGAAGATAAACGGATTGTCTGGATTGATACCGAAGATGTGCGCAATCGCAATATGCGTGAGGAGAGCAGCTGGATTTTAAGAAGGATTCAGGGATGTACGGCATGTGTATGCTACAACGATGAGGTTGCGAGCAACCTTGCGGCGACATGTCTGGAACAGAAGATCAAAGTGCCGGACAAGATGTCGATTATTGGAATCGATGATTCTGATCTGGCAAATTATTGCGAAGTACCGCTTGCTTCTGTGAAGAATCCGATCCGGGAGCTAGCGAAGAAGGCAGCAGAAGAGATCCTTGATCTTATGCAGGAGAAAGAAGTGCCGGACAGTGTGGAACTGAAACCGGAGATTATCAACCGGAGTTCTGTAAAAATCATCAAATAAAAATATTTATTAAATCAAATATATTTTATGAAAGGAAAGGTAAAGAAAAAATGAGTGATGTAAAAAGTATGATCGAAGCGGGAAAGACTTCCCTTGGAATCGAGTTTGGTTCCACACGAATCAAAGCAGTTCTGGTAGGAGAAGATAATGCACCGATTGCTTCGGGAAGCCATGAATGGGAGAACCGTTTTGACAACGGTGTCTGGACTTACACGTTAGAGGATATCTGGACAGGTCTTCAGGACTGCTACAGAGATCTTGCTGTAGATGTGAAGAAGCAGTATGACGTAGAGCTTACTACTGTCGGAGCACTTGGATTCAGTGCCATGATGCATGGATATATGGTATTTGACAAAGCAGGAGAACAGCTTGTACCGTTCCGTACATGGAGAAATACAATGACAGAGCAGGCAGCAAAAGAACTGACAGAATTATTCCGTTTCAATATGCCACAGAGATGGAGCGGAGCGCATCTGTATCAGGCAATTCTGAACAAAGAAGAGCATGTAAAGGATATTGATTTTATTACAACGCTTGCAGGTTATGTACACTGGAAACTGACAGGAGAGAAAGTCCTTGGCGTTGGTGACGCATCCGGAATGTTCCCGATCGACAGCACAACACGTAACTGGAATAAAGAGATGCTTGCCAAGTTCGATGAACTGGTTGCACCGAAAGGATATCCTTGGAAAGTAGAAGATATCCTTCCAAAAGTCTTGGTTGCAGGTGAAAAGGCAGGAACACTTACCGAAGAAGGTGCAAAGCTTCTGGACCCAACAGGAAAGCTTCAGGCAGGCATTCCGGTATGCCCTCCGGAAGGTGATGCAGGAACCGGTATGGCAGCTACGAATAGCGTCAGAGTCCGCACCGGTAATGTATCAGCAGGAACCAGTGTATTTGCAATGGTTGTTCTTGAAAAAGCACTTGAGAAAGTACATGAAGAGATCGATATGGTAACAACACCTGCAGGAGATGCCGTGGCAATGGTTCACTGCAACAACTGTACTTCAGATCTGAATGCATGGGTAAATATTTTCAAAGAATTTGCAGAAGCATTCGGTATGAAAGTCGATATGAACGATCTGTTCGGAACTCTTTACAACAAAGCTCTGGAAGGTGATGCAGACTGTGGCGGTCTGATGTCTTATAACTTCTTCGCAGGAGAACCGGTTGTTGGACTTGATGAAGGACGTCCGTTATTTGTTCGTATGCCAGACAGCAAATTCAATCTTGCAAACTTCATGAGAGCAAACTTATATGCATCTCTGGAAGTCCTGAAAGTCGGAATGGACATTCTTCTGAAAGAAGAGAAGGTAGCCGTTGATGAGATTCTCGGACACGGTGGACTCTTTAAGACAAAAGGCGTTGGACAGAGCATCCTGGCAGCAGCACTTGACACACCGGTATCTGTTATGGAGACAGCCGGAGAAGGCGGAGCATGGGGAATCGCACTTCTTGCATCTTACATGAACAACAAGGCAGAAGACGAAGCCCTGGATGATTATCTGGATGCAAAAGTATTTGCAGGACAGAAGGGTACAAAGATGGATCCGGATCCGAAGGATGTAGAAGGATACAATACATTTATCGAACGCTTCAAGAAGACGCTTCCGATCATGAAAGCTGCAACAGAGACTATGAAATAGAACCCGAAATATTTTACATAAACACAGTAGGAGGCTAAAGCAATGTTAGAAGAACTGAAAAAAGAGGTTTATGAAGCCAATATGCTTCTGCCTAAGTATGGACTTGTCACATTTACCTGGGGCAATGTCAGCGGAATCGACCGCGAAAGCGGGCTTGTTGTGATCAAACCGAGCGGTGTGGATTATGACAAAATGACAGCAGATGACATGGTTGTTGTAGACCTGGAAGGAAACCGCGTGGAAGGCAACTTAAATCCGTCTTCTGATACGGCAACACATCTGGAACTCTACAAAGCGTTCCCGGATATGGGTGGTATCGTCCATACACATTCCCCATGGGCAACCAGTTGGGCACAGGCAGGAAGAGGAATTCCTTGCTACGGAACCACACATGCCGACTATATGTACGGTGAGATCCCATGTGTCCGCAATCTGACAAAAGAAGAAATCGACGAAGCATATGAGAAGAATACAGGAGTTCTCATTGTAGAACATTTCAAAGGTACAGAATACATGGCAATGCTGCAGTACTCTGCAAAAACCACGGACCGTTCACCTGGGGAACCGATCCACACAATGCAGTACATAATGCAGTCGTACTCGAAGAAGTAGCTAAAATGGCAGCTCGCTGCGAAATGATCAATCCAGACGTAAAACCTGCCCCACAGGAATTACAGGATAAACACTATTACAGAAAACATGGTAAGGACGCGTACTACGGACAATAAGCTGTGCTCGTGAGATGGGCCACATAGTGTAGTAAATCATTCGACACATGAATTTAGTGCGTTGCCTGTTCGGCGCACTTAGCGAGCGGGAGCGTATGCGACTGAGAGCTTAGTAAGACCGAACTTGTATTGGGAAGATAGAGTAAATCAATTAAACAAAAAAGGAGAATAAAAACATGTTAGTACAGAAAGATTACAAATTTTGGTTTTGCACAGGATCACAGGATTTATACGGAGATGAATGTCTCGCACACGTAGCAGAACATTCACAGATCATCGTAAAAGCCCTCAATGAATCAGGAATTCTTCCATACGAAGTAGTCTGGAAACCAACCCTGATCACGAATGAAGTAATCAGAAGAACCTTCAACGAAGCAAATACAGATGAAAACTGTGCAGGTGTTATTACATGGTGCCATACATTCTCACCGGCAAAATCATGGATTCTCGGATTAAAAGAACTGAGAAAACCATTACTTCACCTTCATACACAGTTCAACCGTGAAATCCCATACGACACCATCGATATGGACTTCATGAATGAGAATCAGGCAGCTCATGGTGACCGTGAATTCGGACATATTTTCACACGCCTTCATAAGAACCGTAAAGTCATCATGGGTTACTGGGAAGACAAAGAAACACAGGAAAGAATCGGTGACTGGATGCGTACAGCAGTTGGTGTCATCGAAAGCAGTCATGTACGTGTTATGCGTGTAGCTGACAACATGAGAAACGTTGCCGTAACAGAAGGTGACAAAGTAGAGGCTCAGATCAAATTCGGATGGGAAGTTGATGCTTACCCGGTAAATGAAGTTGCTGACGCAGTAGCTCAGGTTGGACAGGGTGATGTAAATGCACTTGTTGAAGAATACTATGACAAATATCAGATCCTTCTGGAAGGAAGAGATGAAGCTGAATTCAGAAAACATGTGGCAGTTCAGGCTCAGATCGAACTTGGATTTGAAAGATTCCTTGAAGCAAACAATTATCAGGCAATTGTTACACACTTCGGAGATCTTGGATCACTTCAGCAGCTTCCGGGACTTGCAATGCAGAGACTGATGGAAAAAGGATATGGTTTCGGTGCGGAAGGTGACTGGAAGACAGCAGCTATGGTACGTCTGATGAAGATTATGACAGCGGGCATGAAGGGTGCCAAAGGTACATCCTTTATGGAAGATTATACATATAATCTTGTACCGGGCAAAGAAGGTATCCTTCAGTCCATATGTTGGAAGTTTGCCCGACAATTGCAGATGGCCCTATTTCTATCAAAGAGCAGCCATTATCTATGGGTGACAGAGAAGATCCTGCAAGACTTGTATTTACAGCTAAAGAGGGCAAGGCTATTGCCACATCCCTTATCGATCTGGCAATCGTTTCCGTCTGATCATCAATGACGTAAACTGCAAGAAGACAGAGAAACCAATGCCGAAGCTTCCGGTTGCAACTGCATTCTGGACACCGGAACCAAATCTTCAGACAGGTGCTGAAGCATGGATCCTGGCAGGCGGTGCACATCATACAGCTTTCTCCTATGACCTGACGGCTGAGCAGATGGGTGACTGGGCAAACAGCATGGGCATTGAAGCTGTTTATATCGACAAAGACACAACAATCAGACAGTTTAACAATGAGCTGAAATGGAATTCCATTTACTATCGTTAAATTGATTAAAAGACAGGCAGCTGCGATAGTGTGGTATAAACCGCAGGCAGCTGCCTGCCTGTGGTTATAGAGATAAACAATGTTTGAATTGGACAGAGTGTCCATTTCAAAGCAGGATTCGACAGCGAATCCATGAATCAGGAGGATAGAATGGCAGATTTAAAAGCAATTATTGAGAGCGGCAAAACAGCACTGGGTATTGAATTCG
>ENA-OQAZ01000817-OQAZ01000817.1-human-gut-metagenome-genome-assembly--contig:-NODE-817-length-16657-cov-2.628978_pt1 | contig 16657 bp, 15 predicted proteins | sample MGYA00242737_ERZ504531 | MGnify/ENA primary metagenome ERZ504531 (study PRJEB26092, sample SAMD00036244) | human gut metagenome | host: Homo sapiens | study: EMG produced TPA metagenomics assembly of... | reverse complement strand
GATGCTGCCGCCCCAAGGAGCCGCTGTCTGAGCCTCGAAGAGGCGAGTTTAGGCGAAGGCGGCTAACAGGCGAGCGAACCGAACAGGAAACGCAGCGTGTCAGGAGATTGTTTTCGAATCATCATGGCGTTATATATTTTATAAAATCATTTCTATGGCGTTCATTTTCACATTTACACAAACCTCCGCCACAACTTTTTATTTGGCTTTCTGAAGAGCTTTACACTTCACTTTCCTAGAGTATTTTCCATAGCTCACATTTTTCCCTTTTTTTCGGAAAGCCCTCACGCGATAGTACACGGTTTTTCGGGAGCGTTTCTTTATTACAAAGCTTGTTTTTTTACCAACCTTTTTCACTTTTACCCATCTTTTATTCTGGTAACGGTAAATCTCATACCCGGAGGCATTTTTTACTTTTTTCCAGCCAAGGATTGCTTTGCCGGATTTTTTATAAGAAATCTTCACTCCGGTTACTTTTGCAGGTGCGGTCGGTTTCGCAGCCGGTTTTGGCGTTTCCGTATTGCCGGACTGATCTGGTACGTGTGTTTCCGGTGTTTCTGTATCCGGCTGTGGCTTTTCGGTTTCGTTGGTATCCGGAACAGCCGGTCGAACTTCCAGTTTTTTGATTGCAGTTTCCAGATTTTTTGCCATTTCGTCAACGAGATTCTGCTGTGCGGCAGTGCAGTCACGGTTGATGGCCTGGATGGCTTCTTTTAAGCGGCTGACGCTGTCCGGTGTGTACCGGTAAAGATCAGAATCATCCGGAACGCTTTTCAGCAGTTCATCGATCTTGCTGTAATCTGCCGGGAAGAGTTCTTTTGGATCTTTGCAGGTCAGTCCTTTCTTTCTGGCATAAGCTTCACCTGCACTTCCGGCAGATGCATATACGATAAAGTTATTCGGGCATCCGCTAAAAGCTTCGTAAACATTGCCATGGCTTTCTTCATATGCGATCGTTGTCACACTGTCCGGAATATAAACTTTTTCCAGGTGCTCACAGTTTTCAATGGCATCTTCTTCCAGTTCTTTTGTACCTTCTCCGATTTTCAGAATACGCAGGTTCGAAAGATTAGTGAGCGTATTTTTTTCCAGGATCTCCATCGGTTTCAGAGTAACTTCGGAAATACCTGCCGGGACAGAGTAGATTCTTGAGTAATCTTTGGAATAAAGTATTCCGTCATAGGACGCAAATACCGGATTGTTTTCATCTACGGAAATAGATTCCAGAGATTTTGAATAGAAAGAACGGATCTCATAGTCACTTAAGTAGATTCCGTATTTTACCGTTGCCGGAAGCACCAGTTCTTTTGCTGCTGTATCCTGAAAGGAATGTTCATAATAAATCTGGCTTTCTGCGGCGATACTGATCACAGGATAACCATTGCAGCTTTTCGGGATTTCCAGACGCTCCGCATTTCCGGTATAGCCGACAGCACCAATGCCGCCCAGATAGTAAGTAAATTCAAAGCCGTCCTTTTCATAAAGAACAGCTTCCAGGCTGTCTGTTTTATAATGAGAAGAGATGTCGGAAGGATCATCCAGCGAGATCTGCCACATGGATGCATCGACGATGCCCCATTTGCCGTCACACAGAACGAAATCCCATGCATGGCCTTCGGTTTCCCAGTAGCCGTGGGCGATGATACATGGAACATCGATGGCGGCGAGCATGGTCTTACATAAGTTTGCCTTGCCCTGACATACTCCGGTTTTTTCTTTAAATACTTTATAAGGATCATTATCCTCCAGATCCGCAGGGGCATCTTCCCCGACAGAAGCCTTCAGACTGGTGTCTTTTGCCCATTGATAGATGGCGGTGATCTTGTCCTTTGTGGAACTGTATTTTTCAGTTAAATCTAACGTAAAGGCACGGATCGTCTGATACTGAGAATCCGTGATATTCAAATGCTGTGTTCCGATAAATTTTTCAGCAGAGCTGCTGTTAAAATCAGATGTAAGAATCTGAAGACAATCGTCGGTGGTGTTTGCCGCATTTGCGGTTGTATGCAAAGGTATGACCAGGCATACAAACAGAAAAAAATGAAGCAAAACAGAATACATATTTTTTTTCATGAAATAACCCTCTCTTTCTAAAAAGATATCGTGTTTTACGGATAAAAAGAATATGGTAATCTTTTCGTAACTGTGAAGGTACTGAACAGTTACATCTTTTCATTGTAATCCGGATGTTATATTACATAATCATTTGCATAAGTTTCACGCTGCTGATCCAGAAGATCCTGCAAAGTATCCCATCTACATAGTCATCAATGACTTTTTTCAATCCTTTCCATACGGAAAGTGTCGTACACATGTCGGCTCTCTGACAGAGTACCGGCTCATTGTCCAGACAGGCAACCGGTGACAGACTTCCCTCTGTTGCACGTAAGATATCACCGACGGTGTATTTGTCCGGTGTTTTTGCCAGACGGTATCCGCCCTGAAATCCGCGGCTTGCGAGCAGGAAACCGGATTTGTTCAGGATCGGGATGATCTGTTCCAGATATTTTTTGGAAATATCCTGTCTTGCTGCGATGTCTTTTAAAGCGATGTAACCCTCGCTCTGATGTTCTGCAAGATCCAGAAGCATACGCAGAGCATATCTTCCTTTTGTAGAAATTTTCATTTTTTCTCACCTCGTTTCATATATTAGCAGTGTTGAAAGTGTTGTCCTCCGGCATGACGCCTGTGAATTGCTTCACTTTCGGGTGATTTCAGCAATGGAACGTTCAACCTTAGAATGATAGTATCATATTTCCTATTGTATTTCTAGAGATTTAAAAAGGGAAGTCTGAAAAAAAGGAAAAAAGGTGTTGACAAATACTGGATGTTGGCATATAATTCGAGTAAATCATATAAAACATATCGAAAAGGTAGGAATAAATAAGGAGGAAAATAACATGTCCAACATTTATAAAGGAACTTTAGGATTGATCGGAAACACACCACTGGTAGAAGTTGTAAACATAGAAAAAGATCAGGAGCTTTCAGCAACTGTCCTGGCAAAACTTGAGTACTTTAACCCGGCAGGAAGCGTAAAAGACCGTATTGCAAAGAGCATGATCGAAGACGCTGAGAGCAAAGGACTTCTGAAAGAAGGTTCTGTTATCATCGAGCCGACATCCGGAAATACCGGTATCGGACTGGCATCTATTGCAGCAGCAAAAGGATACCGCATCATCCTGACCATGCCGGATACGATGAGTATTGAAAGAAGAAACATCCTGAAAGCATACGGTGCAGAACTGGTGCTGACAGAAGGTGCAAAGGGTATGAAAGGTGCCATCGAAAAAGCAGATGAGCTGGCAAAAGAAATCCCGAACAGCTACATTCCGGGACAGTTTGTAAACCCGGCAAACCCGGCAGCACATAGAGCAACCACAGGTCCGGAAATCTGGAAAGACACAGACGGCAAGGTAGATTTCTTCGTAGCCGGTGTTGGTACAGGCGGAACACTGACAGGTGTCGGTGAATATCTGAAAGAGCAGAATCCGGATATCAAGATCGTGGCAGTAGAGCCGGCAACTTCCCCGGTTCTTTCCGAAGGCAAGGGAGGTCCACATAAAATCCAGGGTATCGGTGCAGGATTTGTACCGGAAGTACTGGATACAAACATTTATGATGAAATCATCAAAGTAGAAAACGAAGACGCATTTGCAACAGGCAAACTGATTGCCAAGAAAGAAGGCGTACTGGTAGGTATTTCCTCAGGTGCAGCTCTTTACGCAGCAATCCAGCTGGCAAAACGTCCGGAAAACAAAGGAAAAACCATTGTAGCACTGCTTCCTGACACAGGAGATCGTTACTACTCCACAGCATTATTTACAGACTAATTCAAAGAAAGGTAAAATGCCACGCCAGATGGCAGTAAAAGGTGAATAACATGAGCGAAAAAATTACAAGAGAAAACAGAAAATTTAAATTTGAAACATTACAGCTTCACGTAGGTCAGGAAACTCCAGACCCGGTCACCGATGCAAGGGCAGTTCCGATTTATCAGACTTCTTCTTATGTATTCCGTAACTGCGATCATGCAGCTGCAAGATTTGGTCTGGCAGATGCCGGTAACATCTACGGAAGACTGACAAACCCGACAGAGGATGTATTCGAAAAGAGAATCGCAGCTCTGGAAGGCGGTGTTGCAGCACTGGCAGTAGCATCCGGAGCAGCAGCTATTTCATATACCATTGAAAACCTGGCACAGAACGGTGACCACATCGTATCTGCAAAAAATATTTACGGCGGTTCCTTCAACCTGCTGGAGCACACACTGCCACAGTACGGTATCACAACAACCTTTGTAGATATCTTTGATCTGGATGCAGTAGAAGCAGCTATCCAGGATAATACAAAAGCTGTTTATATCGAAACTCTGGGCAACCCGAATTCAGACGTAGTAGATATTGAAGCTATCGCAAAGATCGCTCATGCACATAAAATCCCGCTGGTTGTTGACAATACGTTTGCAACACCATACCTGGTAAGACCGATTGAGTACGGTGCAGATATCGTTGTACATTCTGCAACAAAATTCATCGGCGGCCATGGAACAACCATCGGCGGTGTTATCGTAGATGGCGGTAAATTCGACTGGGAGGCATCCGGTAAATTCGCTTCTCTGACAGAACCGAACCCAAGCTACCATGGCATCAGCTTTACAAAAGCAGTAGGACCTGCAGCATTTGTTACAAAAATCCGTGCAATCCTGCTGAGAGATACCGGTGCAACCATCTCTCCATTCCACTCATTCATTTTCCTGCAGGGACTGGAAACACTGTCTTTGAGAGTAGAGCGTCATGTAGAGAACGCACTGAAAGTCGTACAGTACCTGAAGAATCATCCGCAGGTAGAAGAAGTACATCATCCGTCTGTTTCGGATGATCCGAAACAGAAAGAACTGTATGCAAAATATTTCCCGAACGGCGGCGGCTCTATCTTTACCTTTGAGATCAAAGGTGACGCACAGAAAGCAAAAGATTTCATCGACAATCTGGAGCTGTTCTCCCTGCTGGCAAACGTAGCAGACGTAAAATCTCTGGTTATCCATCCGGCAACCACTACACACAGCCAGTGCACAGAGGAAGAACTTCTGGATCAGGGAATCAAACCAAACACAATCCGTCTGTCCATCGGTACAGAGAACATTGATGACATCATCCAGGATCTGGACGAAGCATTCAAAGCAGTACAGTAAGAATAAAAGCGTGTGAAGTGCGGAACAATCCGTATGGCATCTTTATAAAATACAGGTGAGAAATATAAAAATAAAGCAACGATCGTGAAAACGAGAGCAGAGAAATGTGCGAAAGAGGCACAGATCTCTGCTCTTTTTTATGGAAAATAAAAATGTTTTGAGAAAAAGGAGGAAAATTATGAGAAAAAGAGTATCACGTATTCTGGCGGTAACGCTGGCAACCGCAGTTACGGTCACCGCCATGCCATCTGAGGCAGAGGCAGCATTTCGAAGTTTTGACAGTGTGCCAAAAGCGGTATCCCAAGCAATTTCGCAGGCGGCATCACAAAAAGAGATCCGTTATTTTCCGGTAACGCTTTATGATTATGATCAGGAGACGATCAATCAGGCAGTTTATCAGGAAGACAAGGCAGAAAATCCGAACAGCAGAGTTCTTCGGGGTATCTATTTTTCGAATGGTGCTCCCGGCAGCAGCTATGCCACCTGGAATACCTGGACCGGTCTGCTGACGACAAATAATACGATCTCATCCACGCAGACCAGTCAGAAGGGTTATGTTTACAGCGGTCTGGTGGGTTCTGACATGCAGAATGGAAACATTCATTTTACGGTTCCGGACGGCGGCATTTTTGATTCCGGTGACACAAAAACAAAAGAAGTTTACACGAATGTCGGACTGCCGTTTGTATATGAAAATGGATATTATACATTTGATGCAAGTCAGGATTCAGCGTATTTTTCTGGAACAGCAGCAAGTGAAACGAATCTGACTTGGAATGACACGGCACAGACGAATAAGACAGATAACAGAAAGGCTTTTATCCGTTCAACAGCGGAACGAGTGTGAGGACGCCGGATTATCATTTTGGAATGATCGCAACGATTCCGTTTTCCATGACGGCAGATGGCAAAATTTCCAGCACTTCAGACGAAGATATCAAGTTTGAGTTTGCCGGTGATGATGATGTGTGGGTATTTATTGACGGAAAGCTTGTTCTGGATATCGGAGGCATCCACGATTCGGTCAACGGAACGATTAATTTTGCACAGAACAAAACAGAAATTTCCGCGACCAGTTCCGGTCAGACAAGCGGAATGTTTATTAAAGGAGGAAGATCAACAGCCGGAAAGATCTCAAAAAAAGTGTTCCGGGATTCTGAAGGTGCGGGTATTTTTGATACCACGTTAAAAACATTTGCAGCGACCGATCAGCATACGCTGACCGTCTATTATCTGGAACGTGGAGAAGGAGCTTCCAACTGTAAAATCAAATTCAATCTGCCAATGAAAGATACCGTTTCGGTGCATAAAACAGTCAAAACAACAGACAGTAAAGGAATAAAACTGGATGACAGTATTTTAGCACAGATCAGCCAGCGAGATTTTTATTTTACGCTCTACCGTGACGGCGAAGCAGTGTCAGATGCAACTTACAATCTCTATGACATCAACAATCAGTATGTAGATACGAGAATGACCGGAACGGACGGAAGGTTTGCACTGAAAAATGGTCAGACTGCGAAATTCATCGGAACGATGGATGAAGATGACGGCAAAACCTATTATATTACCGAGGCGGACAACGGAGCGAGCTGGATCGTTCCGAAATGGAGTTATCAGGCGGAAGCAGCCGGTGGTTTCCATGTCGTGGATTCGGACAGTGCCGGAACGAGTATGAGCGTGACTGCAAAAGGTGAAGCAGACAAAGCAGATCAGGTATCGTTCACCTGTGAAAATGAAATGCTGCACAAAGAAACGGCATCTTTTGAGGCAAATGACGATTATATTGTTCTGGACTACGGACTTCCGGTTGAAATTGATCCTCTGGTAAATGATCTGGCAGTCGGAGGTAGCAAAGAACTGGTTGAAATCGACAGCAATTCTCTGAAATATGGAACGGCCGAAGTAAAAGACGGAAAAATCCATTACACGCTGACAAAACAGCTGACCGGCGTAGAAGTTTTAAATTATACTGCAAAAGTAAAGAGTACAAACGGTGTAGATGATCAGGAGGCACAGGCAAAGGTTTATATCATTCCGGCGACCGACATGTATTATGAAGAAGATTTCGGAATGGCAGAATATCCAAACGGAAGCTGGGAACAGGAGGGAACACCTCAGGAGGATTACCAGGAACCGGGCGTAGTCGGGGATGCCGGTGACAGTCCGTATGGTTCAGATGTTGCTTATTTAAGTGACAGCGAAGACAGCAACGGTTCCAGCTGTTATGTAAGCACAGAAAAAGGTGCAGCAAAATTTACTTACACCTTTACCGGAAAGGGAACTTCTTTCTTTGCAAGGACATCCAATAACAGCGGCTATCTGCGGATCGTGATCAGAGATGCAAAAGGCAGAGAAATCTATCATGGATACCGCAACACCATTTATCAGAGTGAAAACAAGATCACTTTATACAATATTCCAGTATTTACCTGGAATACTTCCGAATATGGCACATATAATGTAGAAGTGTCTGTTGCAAAGGCGGGAAATCGTTTTGGCTCAGATTTCTGGCTGGATGGGATCCGTGTGATGCAGCCGCTTGATGAAACGGATGAACATGTGGATATTGCAGCACAGGCCTACAACCAGGATGGTGAAGCAAATATGACGGCAGTTACACTGCGTCAGAAACTTCTCTCCGATTATACGGAGGTTGATGAGAACGGCGAGATCCAGTGGGATGGAAAACATTTGTGGTATTTACCGATTCAAACGATGAGATCAAAAAAGCTTCCGAATATAAGAGCAACGGGCCGAAAGAAGAGGTTTATCTTGATGAAGATCAGAGCGTAACCTTCTCTTTAAAAGACTGGGATCCAAATACGAACAAACTTTATCTTGGAGTAAAAGCTCCGTTCGGAAATGCAAAAGTCTCAGTCAACGGACAAATCCTGGAACTTAAAAATGCAGCAGACTGTTATTATGAAATTTCAAAATGTGCGGATATCAGTGAAAAAGACGGAAGCACGATAGCTACATTTGAGATCAAAGCCGAAGAGGGACTGGTTTCCGCAACCAATATCAAAGTAACCGGAAATGCCGAGTTTACGATCATAAAGAAACAGACATACGGGAAGGGGAATGGATATGAAGAAAACGTATGAAACTCCAAAAGCAGAAGTGGAACGCTATCAGCTGGATGCTTCGATCGCAAGCAACTGTGAAACGGTCGTCCACAACGGTCCGCAAATGAACGGATACAGCCAGTGCAGCGATTACATCGATCCGTTTGAAACATACAGTGCTGCAAGAAGTGTGCACAATGTACAGTTTTATTCGGAGGATACGTGCGACTGTTACACGACAGCAGCGGCGGTTACTGGACATCCTGAACACAAAGAGAAACAGAAAAAGCGAGGTACCGGGGATGCACATCATGTTATGCCTTGGCGGTGTGAAAATCTGTCTGGACTGTGAAAAAGAAATTCAGATCGAAGATGTGTTCCTTCCATTTATAATCCGGGAAAGATCCGGTATATCCGGTCAGGATGAAAAATGGAAAGAGACAGATATTCTGGCGGCGGTTTCCTGGAAGTGGGTAAAGCCGCCGCTTCGTTCTGCGGTAAAGCTTGGAGAAGATCTGATCCAGACTTACTATCGCAGGGAAGAGAAAAATTACTGTATTGTGTGGGAGGGAGAAAAGGGAGCAATTTCCTGCGTGGAATACGACGATACTTTTTCACATGTTTCGTGCAGGATACAGGAACGGCTGCTTCCGGTTGCACCGAAAAGTCTTGGTGAAATCCTGCGTTATTTTCCGATGCGGGCCATCCTTCAACAGTTTCTTGTACTGTTTTTTCACGCGGCACAGATTACATATCAGGAAACCGGGATTTTATTTGCCGGACCATCCGGGGCGGGAAAGACCACGCAGGCAAAACTCTGGGAGAGGTTCAGAAATGCCAGGATTATCTGCAATGACCGGACACTTCTGCGAAAACAGGACGGAAATTGGTACAGCTACGGCTATCCGATGGATGGATCACAGCCGGTGCGAAGCGGGGAAGTGCATGTGGCGGGATGCATCGTTCTGGTAAAACAGTCGCAGAATGGAAAGAGCAGCATCGAAAGACTGCGGGCAGGGAAAGCGATGGCACAGCTGATGCCGCAGCTTGTGATCGACCGGTGGAGTGAAAATGCCAGAACCCAGGCGGCAGAAAATCTGTTTTTGTTGCTGAAAGAAATGCCGGTCTACCAGCTGACTGCAACGATGGATGAGCAGGCAGTTGCGTGTCTGGAAAAAATTCTGAAGATGGACGATATCTGTAGGAAAGATAAAATGAAATTTATTCAGACATGCAAAATGTGAAGCGAGTACGGAAGTAAGGTATACGGAAGAGTGTCACAAGAAATACATAACGTATGCTTAAACAGGAAGGAGAAGAGAAAATATGCAGGGAACGATCAGCAGGCGTTTATGGGCAAAAGCGGGAGCGGAGAGAATCCCACTGACCGGGGCATTTGAACTGCTCCCGATCTGTAATTTTGCCTGCAAAATGTGTTATGTCCGTAAAAGCAGGGCAGAAGTGGAGAAAGCAGGCGGACTGATGGATGGAAAGAGGTGGCTTGAGATTGCAAAAGATGCCGCAAAATGTGGTTTGCTGTTTCCGCTTCTGACGGGCGGGGAGCCGTTTCTGTACGAAGATTTTCAGGAAGTCTTTGCCGGAATGCAGGATCTTGGAATGCAGGTCAGCATCAATTCCAATGCATCCCTGATCGATCAGAACATGGCCAGGTGGCTTGGCAGGCACACACCGACCAGGATCAACATCACACTTTACGGGGCGAGTGAAGAGACTTATCAGAAGCTCTGCGGAAACGGCGAATCCTTTCTGAAAGTGAAAAATGCCGTCCGATGGCTGAAACAGTATGGGGTGCCGATCAAATTGAACGCCAGCATTACACCGCAGAATGTACAGGATCTGGAGAGTATGATTTCTTATGCAAAAGAGTGTCAGATACCGATCCAGGCTGCAACCTATATGTTTCCGCCGATTCGCCGAAACGCAGCAATGGTCGGACAAAATGAACGCCTCTCCTCGGAAGAGGCCGCACTTGCCAGAGTAAAGACCGATTTTCTGACCGGAGATGGGGATTGGTTTTGGCGGCAGGCTGAGCGGTTTGGCAGATTCCAAAAAGGAGAGGAACGGTTTCGGGAAAATTCTGACGAAGAAAAAAGATGTGAAGACAAAAAGATGACGGATGAAAATGTGATGACCATGCACTGCCGGGCCGGACACTGTTCTTTCTGGGTGGACTGGCAGGGCAATCTGGTCAACTGCGGCATGTACGCTTCGGCAAAAATATCTTTAAAAGAGCGTTCTTTTGCAGAAGCCTGGAAAGAACTGGTTGCACAGACAGAAAAAGTATGCTGTTCTCCGGCGTGTATACATTGTGCAAACAGAAAAATCTGTCATCCCTGCATTGCGATGATTGCTGCTGAATGTGGAGAAGAAAAAGGATGTCCGGAATATCTCTGCCAGATGCATGCGGCAGAGGCAAAAGTTTATCAGGCTGTGCTTGAAAAATGGAAGTCAGGCTGTGGGGATGCGGAAGTATTTCCCGTTCTTTTCTGATACTTGCCGTATGTCAGGTATTTGGCAAAAAAAAGTGTCAGAAACACAAGAAAAAAAGTGTCAGAAACACAAGAAAGACTTGACTTCTTTTTAATGTCATGATAGACTGGTCTGGCGAATGGAAGTAGGTCTTTTTTTTATGCCTAAAATTCATCAGCCCATAAAGGCTGTGAGCAAAAAACAAAGAGAGCGAGGTGGAAGTTTTGCGCACAAGAATTACATTGGCATGTACAGAATGCAAACAGCGTAATTACAACATGACAAAGGATAAGAAAACTCATCCTGAGAGAATGGAAACCAAGAAGTATTGCAGATTCTGCAAGAAACACACGAATCACAAGGAAACCAAATAAGCCGGGTGCGAAAGGATAAGTGATTATATGAGCGAAAAGGAAAAGAAAGAAAAAGCTCCTAAAAAAAGCTGGTTCGACGGTCTGAAAGCTGAGTTCCGCAAAATTATCTGGCCGGATCAGAAATCCATCGGCAAGCAGACGGCAGCAGTCCTTAGCGTTTCGGTAGTACTGGGCGTTCTGATCACCATCATTGATATGATCGTACAGTACGGTGTTGATTTCTTAGTAAAATAAGGACAGGGTGATAATATGTCAGATGCAAACTGGTATGTAGTTCATACTTATTCAGGGTATGAGAACAAGGTAAAGGCCAACATTGAAAAAACAATTGAAAACCGTCACCTGGAGGATCAGATCCTTGAGGTTCGAGTTCCGATGCAGGAAGTTGTGGAAGTGAAGAACGGTGCCAAGAAGCAGGTTCTGAAAAAGCTGTTTCCGGGCTATGTTCTGCTGAACATGATCATGAATGATGATACCTGGTATGTCGTAAGAAATACCAGAGGTGTTACCGGCTTTGTTGGACCTGGATCCAAGCCAGTTCCGCTTACAGAGGAGGAAATGGCACCGCTCGGAATCAAACCTGCAGAACTTGAGATTGATTTCGAAGAAGGAGATACGGTTACCATCACCGCAGGTGTATGGAAAGATACCGTAGGCGTTATTCAGTCCATTAATCCAAGTAAACAGATCGTGACAATCAATGTCGAACTGTTCGGACGTGAGACTCCGGTAGAGATCGGTTTCACAGAAATCAAAAAAATGTAATATTTTTGGTATGCGTCACCGGCTGTGGCCGATGCCGCAATGTTGTAAGTAACAGAGAACCGCTTCGGATCAATCGGAAACCGAAGCAAGTGGGAGGGAAACCCCCGACAATACCACATAGGAGGTGCCTAAGATGGCAAAAAAAGTAACAGGTTATATTAAATTACAGATTCCTGCTGGAAAGGCAACACCGGCTCCACCAGTTGGTCCGGCACTTGGTCAGCATGGTGTTAACATCGTTCAGTTTACAAAGGAGTTCAACGCAAGAACAGCAGATAAAGGTGATCTGATCATCCCTGTTGTTATCACAGTATACGCAGACAGAAGCTTCAGCTTCGTAACAAAGACTCCGCCGGCAGCAGTACTGCTGAAAAAAGCATGCAACATCAAATCTGGTTCCGGTGTTCCGAACAAGACCAAAGTTGCTACAATCTCTAAAGATAAAGTAAGAGAGATCGCTGAAATGAAAATGCCGGATCTGAACGCAGCATCTGTAGAAGCAGCTATGAGCATGATCGCTGGTACAGCTCGTTCTATGGGTATCACTGTAGAAGACTAATTCATTTCATACAGGCTTCACAATAAGCTTGCAGTTCCGTAAACGAAAACGAAAAAACGTGGGAGGGATATTCCCGCAAACACCACCAGGAGGTTATTTAATATGAAACGAGGAAAGAAATACGTAGAGGCTGCGAAAGCAGTTGATCGTGCAACTCTCTATGATATTCCAGAAGCAATTTCTTTAGTAAAGAAAGTTGCTGTTGCAAAATTTGACGAAACAATCGAAGCTCATATCAAAACAGGATGTGACGGACGTCACGCAGATCAGCAGATCCGTGGTGCAGTAGTTCTGCCTCATGGAACTGGTAAAACAGTTCGTGTTCTGGTATTCGCTAAAAACGCAAAAGCAGACGAAGCTCAGGCAGCTGGTGCTGATTTCGTAGGCGGAGAAGAACTGATCCCGAAGATCCAGAACGAAGGATGGCTGGATTTCGATGTAGTAGTAGCAACTCCGGACATGATGGGTGTTGTAGGTCGTCTGGGTCGTGTACTTGGTCCTAAAGGACTGATGCCAAACCCGAAGGCTGGTACCGTTACTATGGACGTAACAAAAGCTATCGCTGATATCAAAGCTGGTAAGATTGAGTACAGATTGGACAAGAATAACATTATCCATGTGCACTTGGAAAAGCTTCCTTCGAAGAGGATGCACTGCGCGAAAACTTCCAGACGCTTATTGATGCAATTAATAAAGCAAAACCAAGCACACTGAAAGGTCAGTACCTGAGAAGTGTTACAATCGCTCCTACTATGGGACCGGGCGTAAAACTGAATCCGGTAAAACTGGTTTAATTCAGATTTGCAAGGCGAGCAGAGACCGCTGTATCGAGAAATCGATATGGCGGTCTTTTTTTGAGTTAAAATTATGGGATTATTATATAAAACAACGAAAATACACCTGTTTTTTTCTCTTTCTTTATGGTAATATGATATTATATGTAAACAGATGCGAAAGGATGAGAGGGATTTTGCGTCTGATCTTGCAAAAAAAGCAGATTTAATTTAGTAAATCTGCATACAGCCTCCATCAGCCTGCGGAAGTGTACGGGAAAACAGACCATGCGATGTATGGCGTGCAGCTTGCAGCAGGAAGACGGGGATTCTTAAAATTAAAAACAGGAGGTTACTAATGAAAAAGAAAAGAACATGGAGCAGCATGGCGAAAACGAACAGCATGCATTCTGACGGCGTTATGTGTTACTGCGGCAGCAGTGCCAGGCACGGGTGGTTATAATTATAACGAAGTGTTTGCGGCGGAAGAAGCGGATGACCTGAGAGAAGGTCTGTCTGTTTATCTGAATTTTGACGATGCCCTGACCACGAACAGTGCATCACAGTCTGCCCAGAAAGTGGAAGTGCAGGGCAGCGGAGTTACCAGAAAAGAGAGTGAAGGTATTTCAGGAAGTGCGGCATATTTGATGGAACATCTGCATCTTCGCTGAAACTGCCAGATGCAGTCAATGCAGCTCGGGATGATGTCACGCTGATGGCATGGATCAAGTGCGATGACGATATGTTTTGGCGGCAAGCACGGACAAAAAAATATCTGTTCCAGCAGACAGGGGCGGGACGGAGCATTCTCTATCTGGATTCTAATATGAAACTTGGGACTTATGTAACAGCCAGCGATGTGCTGAGCAAGAGCCCGGTAGCCGGAGGCAAATGGGTGCATGTGGCATTTACAAGCAGCCATACGGCGAAAAAAGCACAGTTTTATATCAATGGAAAACTGGTAAACGAAAACACGTTGGACGGTAGTTATGTAGATGCACTCACGGATCTCCTGATCGGAAATCATAAGAATGCTACTGAAAAAACGGGTTTCAAAGGATATATGGATGAAGTGCGTTATTATAAAAAAGTGATGACACCGGCACAGATCCAGAGTATTTACGAGGTTTATTCTGAAAATGCTGTCACGAACCTAGACATTACGGTGGATACTTCCAAAGAAGTGCGTGAAATCTCAAAAGCAATGTTTGGCATCAATCATCGTTATCATAATAATGCTTACAGCTCATGGAACGCATCAGAAAAGAAAGTGGAAGCTAAATTTAATGAATATGTAAAAGAAGCACATTTTGGTTCTGTACGTTATCCAGGTGGAACGGTATCCAATCTGTTTGACTGGAAACGCAGCATCGGACCTGCAGAGCAGCGAAAGAAAACAGTACATGGACTTCCGGAAACATCTGATCCGATCACACCGAATTTCGGGCTGGATGAGGCAATGAGCTGGATTTACGATGATATCAAAGCAGAGGCGGTCTGGGTTTATGGTATGGGTCAGGGAAGTGCAGCAGATGCGGCAGATTTGATCGAATACTTAAATGCACCGGCAGACGGTGAGGTGACGAACCCAAACGGTGGCGTAGACTGGGCAGAAGTGCGTGCAGCCAATGGGCATCCGGAACCTTATGGTGTAACACGTTTTGAAATCGGAAATGAAATCGGTTATTACAGACAGACCTACTGGATGGATGGCAGAGGAAACACTGACTGGATGGATGCTTATATTGACGGCGGCAGAATGACTTTCGGTCAGAATACCAGGACGGTTAAGGATGAAGACTGGAGAGATCAGGCCACAAACAGTGATGGAACAGCAAATCAGGTTCGCTATGTACGTTATACACCGGCAGTAGAAAATTCTGTGGCTGTCTATGTAGGCGGAACACAGTGCAGATCGTGGATTCCCTGGAAGGCAAGGGGGCACAGAATGTCTGCACGGTAGACTGCAAAACAGGTAAAATTACATTTGGTGATGGAATAAATGGAAATGTTCCACAGTCAGGAAAGGCAATCACCGCATCTTACCAGAGTGACCGTGATGGATTTGTGTCGTATTATCAGGCGATGAACAAGATTGCTGATGAACTGGGGATGGAGATCCAGGTATACTGCGGAAGCGGCAAGCAGGTTTCTTTTGTGCAGAAAATGGCACAGAAAGGTTACAATAAGTATTATGATGGTGTTGTTATTCATCCGTACAGTGATACAAGCGGCGGAGTTATTGCAGACAATGATCCGGAGTTCTATGAAAAAGTGCTCGGACGGTCATTGCAGTACAATATGCCCCGTGTAAAAGAACTGGTGGATGCGATGAAGCAATATGCACCTGGAATGGGGAAAGTGCCAGTTCTGTCTGAATTTGGCGTATATAACCATAATACCCAGTTTGTCCGTGGGATCGGACATGCTGTTTACATTGCAAATGAAATGATTGATTACATTGGCTTTGGAACACCTTATATCAACAAACATTGTCTGGTTGATTATCCATATGGAGCAGATAACCTTGGCTCAGGCTCTCAGTGTGTGATCCAGGCGATCAAACAAAACGATGGAACGACCGATTTTGTGTCGACCCCTTCTGCAAAAATGTTTTCCATTTTCAATAATATGACAGGAACAACGCAGATTGGCCAGAAAATTGAAGGAAATGTGACCTGTTATACCTATAAGGGGTACAATGTTCCGCTTGTAAAAGCAATTTCCTCAAAAGATGAACAGGGGAATATTTATCTTACGGTTGTGAATAACAGCAGAGATGAAAGAACAGATGTAAATCTGATCATAGACGGAAAAGACCTGACAGGAAAAGATCTTCAGGTATGGTATCTGACATCGGATGATGTGCTGGATGAAAACACACAGGCAAATCCAAATAAAGTAGATGTACAGAAAACAAAGATTTCCGTAACAGAGAAAACAGCAAAATACAGCCTGGCTCCGCATTCTGTTACTGCATTCAAAATCCCGGCAGATGCACAGAAAGAAAGCGAAACAGAGAGTGAAACGCAGAAAGAGACAACAACGGAATCGGAAAAAGAATCGGAAAGTGAAACAATAAACAAACCGTCGGATGATAAAAAACAGACGGAAACTCAAACGCCGGCAGCACCGGCAAAACCGACTGTGACCAGACCGAAAGCTGTCAGAAATGTAAAAGCAAAAGCAACGAAAAAAGGGATCCGGATCACCTGGAAAAAAGTATCCGGTGCAAATGGATATTATATTTATCGCTCCACAAAGAAAAAAGAGCGGATATAAAAAAGATTCATGTTGTGAAAAAGGGAAAGACCCAGAGTTATCTTGACAAGAAGGCACGCAAAGGAAAAACTTACTATTACAAGATCCGGACTTATAAAAAAGCGGGCGGTAAGAAAATGCAGAGTAACTGGTCAAAAGTGGTCAGAAAAAAA
>ENA-OQAZ01000815-OQAZ01000815.1-human-gut-metagenome-genome-assembly--contig:-NODE-815-length-16684-cov-3.065229_pt1 | contig 16684 bp, 20 predicted proteins | sample MGYA00242737_ERZ504531 | MGnify/ENA primary metagenome ERZ504531 (study PRJEB26092, sample SAMD00036244) | human gut metagenome | host: Homo sapiens | study: EMG produced TPA metagenomics assembly of... | reverse complement strand
CCCTTCGGCAAAACATTCCGATGAACCCTGAAAGCGGAATCGTGTTCAGTCAAAGGCTTCCACGATTCCTGGGTTTCATCTCCATTGCTCGAAGGGAACCGGAGTATATATATTTGGAAATCCGCCTGTTCAACGGTATCGAATGATTTTCTGGATGTGTTGGAATCTGCAGGAAGAGAAATGTTCTGAAAATAAAGCAGTATGTTAATATCACAACCTCAAATAACAAAGGACTCAAAATTGAATCGCTCTTCCAAATTTTTGAGTCCTCTAATTGTTTCAGCATTTAGTAATTATTACAATAATCAAACACAGGTCTTCCCTGTTCATTCCATTTTATGCGCATGCGGTAAGCATGTCTGTTGGGATCATACAGTGGATCTCCGATTATTTCATCGTATGGTCTTGCATGATAGATCATAATATCTTCTTTTCCATCCTCCGACTTTACAAAAGAATTATGTCCCGGCCCGTAGATTCCTCTTTCTGCATCTGTTTTTAAGACCGGATATCGTTCTTTTTTCCAAGCCCTTGGATTCAGCAGGTCTTCTGTCTCTTCTATGCTGAGCATTCCCATACAATAGCATTCTCCTGTAGCACTTGCCGAATAAGTCAGATATATTTTCCCATCATGATGTACAACTGCCGGTCCTTCATTTACCCAGAAATCCACTCTTTCCCAGTCATAATCCGGTGAAGTCAGAAGAACCTGTTCTGTCGCAAGACTTGTTGGTGAATCCATTCTGGCAATGTATAAATTGGAAATCTTCTTTCCAACACTAACTTTTTCTGCCCATACGCAGTACCATTGTCCCATATTTTCAAACACGGTCATATCCAAAGAAAAGTCCTGGAATGAAAACGCGTCTTTTCGCTTTAACATTCCCATCTCTTTCCACGGATCCTTCAATGGATCGTCGCCTTCACACATCAACACATACGGTCTGATTGCCCAAATATCCTCAATATCTCCACCTGCAAAATAAATAAACCATTTATTATCCACATAATGAATTTCCGGTGCCCAAATGTGCACACTCATAATTCCGTTTTCATGCTTTCTCCATATGGTTACTTCTTCTGCCTGTGCCAATCCGTCGACCGTATTGCTTTTGCGAAGTACAATACGGTCATATTCCGGTACAGATGCAGTAAACCAATAGGTTCCATCAGAATGTCTGTAAACATAAGGATCTGCCCGCTGTATAATAAATGGTTTATTGTATTCTGTTTGTCTGTAATTTGTTTTATCCATAATCGTATCCTCTTATCTTTTCACTGCAAGTGTCAAAAATTTTTTTGCAACTCACCGTTGTTTCTGATTGCTCTATTGCCTTGCAATTTTTGCGATCTTACTTCACATTATTTCAAAATACAGAAGATATAGAAAAAACCTTACAATGTGTCCCGGTCAAGAATATGATAATTCAGATAAATAGATTTTGGCGAGTATTCTTTTGAATCAATCTGCTGGATCAGTTCCACAACCGCCGTTGATGCAACACCTTCCAAATTTGTTGAAACAGTTGTCAGTTTCGGCGTGATATACTGCAAAAGACTGATATCGTCAAACCCCATTAATCCAAAATCCTTTGGTATCATCAGACCTTTTTTTGTGCCCCATTGCATAATAGACAAAGCATAGCTGTCACCCGAACACAAAAAAGCAGTCTTTTCATGCAATCCTCTTGCACAGATTCGTTCAACCTCCGGGAGAAACTCTGTTTTCCCAATCATTTTCATTTTCAGTTCCGGGTGAATCGCCATTGCAGCTTTAAAGCCTTTTTCTCTCTGCTTATGTACATAAATATTCTGTGTTTCTTCCATCTCCAGCGGCGGGCAGACAAATACAATTTTCTTATATCCTTTTGATACAATAAGTTCTACCGCATCCATCGCTGCTGCCATCTCATTCACCTGTACCGTAGTGATCTTCTCGGACACCTGGTTTCCAATACATACGATCGGAATGTGTAATGATAAAAGAAATTCTTCAAATTCTTTTCCTTTATTGATCGGATTGATCAGTATACCTTCCATCTGCCTCTCTGCAAGCCCCTGTATCAGTTTTCTTTCCCATTCCAGGCTCTCGTCACAGACAACAATATTCGTAAAATAACCTCTTTTGTCTGCCTCTTTGTTAATCGTATTCAACGACTGTACAAAGTACATATTCTCAATATTGATTGTTACAACACCAAGGGACATTGTTCTGCCATGATTCAAACTCCGTGCCAGAAGATTGGGACGATAATTATTTTCTTTTGCGACCTGCAGGATTTTTTCTTTTGTTTCTTTTGAGACACTGCCACCATTTAGTGCACGTAACACCGTCGTTCTTGAAACCCCGCATTGTTCTGCAATTTGATTTACTGTAATCGCCATAATTACACCCCCGATCCTGATTCTACTCCGAGTATATCATAATCTCCCTGTATCGGCAATGAAGGTTCGCTTCTTATCTCTTCTGTCTCTCCTGTTCTTCTCAGACAGCTAACCGTACCATATTAAATGACAATGGTTGTAACGCAATCTGGCATCTGCCTGTTTCTATCTCAACATTTTTTTCTTTCTTCGGGATTACTGCATCATGCTGTTCCATGTTGGTCATTTTTTTTATTTTCAGCTGTCATACAAATGCTTTCTATCACGTGTTGTATTTCAAAATCCTGCAGATCTACTTCTGCTTTCTGCAGTTCTTCTTCACTTCGGTTTACTGCAAAGATGACAAGCTCCTGATCTTCCTCATTCCACACAACAAGACTGTCCACATATGGAACCCCATCAAATTCTGCACAACTATAACACGGTCCTATACTTGCTGTTTTCAAAACAGTCCCTTTCGCATAGGTTGCAAAATAATGAAACGGATAGTATATCGTCTGAAGCCAGTATTCCCCATTTTTTTCAGTCATGATACATGCACTGATATTTGTAAGCAATGACTGGCATGCAATCTTGATCACATCTGCATTTCTCAGAATCACCATCTGCATCCCCGCAAATAGGAGTGCATCCTCCAGCGTATAAATCTGTTCACTGATCGCAGGTGCGATTCCCCATGGTTTCTGGTCAATTTCTGCATTTACGGTATTACTTGGGACTGCCCATACTCCCCATTCATCCACGCTGAACTTCATCTCTTTTTTAGACCGCTTTTTCTGCTTGATAACCTGTGCTGCCGAACGGATCGTACGGATATATTCTTCCATATCCAGCGTCTGCGCAAGAAATCCTTTGGTTCCCTTATCCTGCCCGGCATAATACTGATGAAGCGCAAGGTAGTCCGCAACATCATATGTTTTTTCAAGGACTTCCATATCCCATTCCGGATAAGTTTTCATATTTGACAAAGAACTTCCACACACAATCAGTTCGATTGTCGGATCCATCAGCTTCATTACTTTTCCGGTTTCTGCTGCCAGCTTTCCATAGTCTTCCGCTGATTTATGTCCGATCTGCCAGCTACCATCCATTTCATTTCCAAGGCACCACATTTTAATTCCATAAGGTTCTGCAACACCGTGCTCTTTTCTCAGATTACTGTACTGTGTTCCTCCGGGAAATTGCAATATTCCAGATAATGTATTGCATCTTCAACGCCTCTTGTACCCAGATTTACTGTAAAAATCGGCTGTACATCCGCTTTTTTTGCCCATTTCATAAATTCGTTTGTCCCAAATTCATTCGTTTCAATCGCTTTCCACGCAAGATCCAGTTTACGAGGTCTTTTCTCTTTTGGTCCTACCCCGTCTTCCCAATGATACGCAGAAACAAAATTTCCACCCGGATAACGTACTGCTGTTACATGCATCTTCTTCACCTGTTCCAACACGTCTTTACGAAATCCATCCTCATCTGCGCTTTTATGATTTGGTTCATATATCCCTGTATAAATAACTCTTCCATGTGTTCCAGAAACGAACCATAAAGTCTGGGATCTATTTTGCCTATCACAAATTCTTTATTACATATTATTTTTGTGTTTTCCATATGAAATAATTCTCCTATCCTTTCAGTCCACCACTACTCATGCCTTCAATGAAGTACTTCTGACCAAACATATAAAGAACAAACATTGGTAATAACGAAATCAGTGCTCCGGCAAATGCCGCTCCATATTCAATCGTATTTTGTCCAATAAACAAAGCCAGTCCATTTGCTAATGTACGCATTTCTGTACTACTTGTTACTATCATAGGCCATAATAAATCATTCCATGAGCCATTTACACTCAGAATAATCAAAGTAATAACCGCCGGTTTTACCTGTGGCATCATAATTTTCCAGAAAATCCCATATTCTGAAAGCCCGTCAATTCTCGCCGCTTCTGCCATTTCCTTGGGAATTCCGGTAAATGCAAGCTCTCATCATAAAAAATAGAATCCTGGCCACTGCAACTCTCGGTATAATCAGTCCCCAATAAGAATCGTACATTCCCATCTTATATACAACAAGGAAAAGCGGAACCATAATAACCTGAAACGGAACCATCATGGTTGCAAGAGTCATCAAAAACATTCCCGTTTTTCCTTTAAAGTCATAAAATGCATACGCATATCCAGCCATACAGTTTACAACAACCGCAAGTGCTGTCGTTCCTCCCGCATAAATAACAGAGTTCAAAATATATCGAAGAATATCAATACGGTCCTGTACATCTGTAAAGTTTTCCAAAGTAAATGAATTCGGTATAAATGTAGGCGGCCACGAAATAATTTCTTTTTCAGGTTTAAATGCACTGAATACCATCCAGATTACCGGAACAAGAACCAGAAGTGTCAGAATGATCAACATCACGGCAACCGGTATTTCTAAAACGACATTCTTGATCTTTATTGTCTTTTTCTTTTTCATTCCGCTAATCCTCCTTGTTCATTCTTCTGTACATCAAAGTCGTTATAAACATAATAACAACAAACAACACGACTGACATCGCTGATGCATATCCCATACTTGAATTAGATGAGAATGCTCTTGAATAAATGTAACTTACTGTTGATTCTGTTGTATAATTTGGACCACCGTTTGTTGTAACATAAATAATATCAAAAATCTGTAATGCCCCTGCAAATCTTGTCATCAGAATATACCAGAATGTTGGTCTGATAGAAGGCACTGTTATATGGATAAACTGTCTGATCTTCCTGCCCCATCCATCTCAGCAGCTTCAAAAAGCGAAGGCGATACCTGTTGGATTGCAGTCACATAAATAATCGCTGATATTCCAAAACTTCTCCAGATAGAAATAAAAGACACAACAAATATAGTAAGTCCCGGTGTATTCATGAAATTTATTTTCCCAAATCCCATAGACTGCAATGCTGCTGTAATAAAACCGTATTAGAATGAAGGATCATTCTCCACATAATTCCGATTACAGTGGCAGAACAGATGACCGGTAAAAAGTATACAGCACGTAAAAATTTGTTTTTCAGATTATTCTTGCTGATCACAGCTGCAACAATTAAAGCTCCAAGCACCTGAATCGGAACTTCAAGTCCTGTAAATATTGCCGTGATTTTCAAACTGTTAAGAAAACGCGCATCATGAAAAGCCTCAATAAAATTATCAAAACCGATAAAGCTTGCTGTATTCAGCGTAATCGGGACATCAAAAAAGCTCAATCCAAACGCCATAACAAGCGGAATAACGTTAAACAATAACAGTAAAATAACGGATGGTGCTATAAAAACATACGCACTTCTGGAGGGTGTATTCCAGTATCGTCTTATTTTCTCCATTTTTTCCTCCAATCTCATTTGAAAAGGCGACTTATCCAAGCCGCCTCATTTCCCCGTTTAACAGCATTCTATTTATTGTACTTTTCTACAATCTTATCTGCTGAATTCTGTGCCTTTTCCAAAGCCTCATCCACAGAAGACTTTCCAAATGCCACTGAATTGATCATTTCCGGAATAACATCTGTTAATACAGAACTGATTCCTGGAAAATTAGAATCTACAATAAAATCTGTAGGTGCTTCCGGATTTGCTGCTGACATAGCACTTAATTTTTTATTTGCCTTGTATTCTTCATTGTCCTGTACAGAGTATGTATATGCCGGGAAACCATTTTCAAGTGACCATTCTAATGCCGGGCTTTTTCCATCTTTATCTGCTGTATTCCACCATTCGATGAATTTATATGCTGCTTCTTTTTCTTCTTCACTGGCTGCTGTCGTAATACCAAATCCAATGACTTCTACAGAATTCATATCTCCGGCATCTCCCTGTGGGATCAGGCTGATTCCATAATTTACACCGGCTGTATCAAGTCCGGTTGTTACCCATGGTCCGCCTATTGTTATTCCAATCTGACCGGCGCTTGCCATTGAATCTGTATCTGCTTCTAACGGATTATCACCATTATCAACCATATCTTTATACATATTCAGGAATTTTTCATATCCTGCATTGCCTTCAAAATTAGCTTTCCAGTTTCCGTTGTCATCTGTAACCGCAAGTCCTCCAAATCGCTGCATGATATGTGCAATCTGATAAGCATAATCATAAGAAATTCCCGAACCGTAAACATTCTTGTTTGCATCAGTAATCTTAGCTGCATCTTTCTGCCATTCATCCATGTTGCCGGCGGTGTATCCGGATCCAATCCTGCATCTTTAAACAGATCTTTATTCCAGTACATATAATATCCAACTACCTGGAACGGAACAAAATACATCGATTCGTCATCGGAGCAGTAGTCCAGATAAGACTGAATAAAATCATCTTTGTCCAGATTCGTTTTATCAAATACATCACTTACATCCTGAAGATAATCTCCATAAGTAAAGCGGTATGCACTTGAACTAAGAATCATTGTCGGTCCCTCATTTGCAGCAAAGGCTGTTGATAACTGACTGTCAAGATCCGAAGAAATATCCATTTTTACTGTGATACCATCTTTATTCTCTTTGTTATACTTGTCAACCATTTTCACCAGCATATCTCCATCTGCACCGGTAAAACTATTCCAAAAAGTAATAGTTGTTCCTTTAGAATCTCCAGATTTCTTTGACTCTTTTTTGTCCCCTGAACCTCCGCATGCTGTAAGTGATGCAATCATCATCGCAGATAAACCTAATGCCGTAATTCTTTTCCACTTTTTCATATTGATTCCCTTTCTGAAACGTAGTAAATACTTTCCCTTCGTCAAGTTCAAGCACTATATTTTCTTTGCTTTTTCGCAATGTACACGTGTACGTTTTTTGTTCTAAGTAAAGGATATTCCTTCTCTTGTTAAAAGTCAAATGCTTTTTATATCTTTGTTAATATTACACATTTTAAAATTATATTTTTGTGCATTTATTCCTTGTTTCTGTGTCTTTTCTTTATGTTCTCGTGTACTCACATTATTTATTCTGACTATTCAGATAATTCCACATTTTCCAAACGTGGTCTCATACCATCCGCATTTCACCACACCACTACATTTTTGAATTGAAATCGCCCGGATTTTTTCATTATCATCAATAATCTTGAGCACCGAATCAGCAAAAAGAAAGCACTCTGATTCGGTGTCACAACCTCATTCTAACGCAAAAATACCACCACATTGAAATTTTTTTCTCAATGCGGTGGTTTCTTTTCTTACTCCACTGCTTTTACCGCAGCAGACATTTTTTCTTCATTTTGTTTTGAAAAATACAGTTTTGTTTCCCCAATGATCACTTTTCTAAGTGCAATGATTGCGATCAGGTTTGGAATAATCATCAGCGCATTCGTGATATCTGCAAGAAGCCAGATTGGTTCCAGCGATAAAAACGGTGCCAGTGCAATCGCTGCAATGTAGATGATCTTATATGGTTTGATCCATTTCGTTGTGCCGGTCAGATAAACCAGGCAGCGTTCTCCGTAATAATTCCACCCCAAAATGGTGGTAAATGCAAAGAACATAATTCCTACTGCGATCAGATACATGCCTATATTGTGCGGCAGACACATGTTATATGCAGCTGTAACAAGCGTGCTTCCGTTCATATCCGAATTGTCCATCAGCCGCTGCTGATGATAACAAGTCCTGTCATGGAACAGGTCAGAATCGTAGTAACAAATACACTTGTCATGGAAAGAAGACCCTGTCTTACACCGGAGTTCGTCTTCGCCGCCGCTGCAACGATCGGTGAACTTCCAAGTCCTGCCTCATTGGTATAGACACCTCTGGCGATTCCGGTTCTCATAACCGTCATAAACGTGATGACACCCGTTCCTGCAGTCCCTCCTATTACCGATTCTTTTGCAAATGCACAGGTAAAAATGGCCTTAAAAGCACCTGGTACTGCAGCCCGGTTGATCACCAGTGCAACGATCGAACCTCCAAGAAATGAAAGTGCCATGATCGGCACAACGATCTCAGCAACCTTTGAAATACTTTTAATCCCGCCAATGATCACAACCGCCGTTAAAACGGTTACAATAATTCCTGCTACGATAATCGGTATATGGAATGTCACATTGACGGATTCCGTGATCGCATTCACCTGCGGAAATGTTCCGCATCCAAATAACGCTGTACACATGCCAAACACAGAAAAGGCTTTTGCAAGCCAGATAAATCTCTCTCCCATACCATTTTGGATATAAAACATCGGTCCACCGGCCATCTGGTTATTTTCGTCCGTCACTCTGTATTTTACCGCTAAAAGACTTTCTGAGTATTTCGTCACCATACCAAGTATGGCTGAAATCCACATCCAGAATAACGATCCCGGTCCACCAATTCGAAGCGCCGTTGCAACTCCAACAATACTTCCCGTTCCTATGTCTGCTGCCATCGTTGTACATAGAGTCGCAAATGCCGATACATCTCCTTCTCCGCTTCCGGTCCCACTTTCTTTTTCAAAAATGGCCCTTACTGCACGTGGAAATTTTGTGATCTGCAGTCCTCTCAATTTGATCGTAAAGTAAAGCCTGTACCAATCAGCAGCAACAATGTCGGAGGTCCCCATACATAACTTTGGATAGTCGTCAGCATCCCCATTAAACTACTCATTTCACTTCTCCTTCGCCTCTGTTATTGTTTTCCATCCATATTCTATTTTTACGATAATCTTTTCCCCACTAGATTTTTTTCTTCACCTTCTTAATCAACTTGTTTTTTGAAAAAAGCTCTCTCCGTTCATAAAATTGTTCATTTTTCTTATTTCCGCTTCGACTTTCTTTATGCATATTATACATAACATTCCTGCCCGTGACAAATCAATTCTTTTTCTTTATAATAGAATTTCTTAATATATAATGAACGTCCATTTTCATTAAGCAACATGAAATTATATTTTCAATAGAATTTTTACAAAAAAACCGCCGCATCAGCTTCATTCTGACACAGCGGTACTTTTTTCTTTCATAAAACTAGTGAGTAGTTCCCATAGCCTCTTTTACATCTTCTGTATTATTCACTACAGCTTCAACACAATATTCCAGAGACTTTGCGATTGTCTCAAGCGGCATACTTGCCATTCCGTTCGCCTTATCTACAACCTGATCGCAAGCATATGGTACATGGATAAATCCGGCACGGATGTTAGTGTATTTGGTTGCACACATATGCAGTACATTGTACATTACACAGTTGCATACGTAGGTTCCTGCCGTGAAAGATACATGGCATGGAAGTCCGTGAGCACGTACATTCTGAACCATTGCATTTACCGGAATTGTTGCAAAGTATCCGGTTGGACCGTCTGCCTGAAGTGGCTCATCAAGTGGCTGGTCACCTGCATTGTCCGGAATCCGGGCATCTGCAAGGTTGATTCCTACTTTTTCTACAGTGACGCAGGAACGTCCGCCTGCCTGACCTACATTGATCACTATATCCGGGTTATGTTCTTTGATTGCCGCTTCAACTGCCGGTGCACTTTTCTTGAATTCTGTAGGGATCTCTACATATACGATCTCTGCCCCCGCAATTGTTGACGGAAGAAGCTTGATTGCCTCGAATGCCGGGTTTACGCTTTCTCCTCCAAATGGATCAAATCCTGTTAATAAAACCTTCATGTTAATTTCCTCCTTTATATCTCTTAGTATAACACAGGCTCCGGGATAATAACCTTCCCCTGCTGCATAATCTGTCGGTTGTCCGTGTAGATATCCGGTTCCATACATACCAGATCAAAATGCCCTTTGGCGTTCTGAATACCTCCAAGAGCAATATTACGCCCAAGTCCTACATGGAATGTCCCATAAGCAGATTCATCTTCAATATAGCAGTTTCCAAGGCATTGTGAGCATGAATTAAGCCCGATTCCGAGTTCCCCCGCAATATAGATCCGGGAATCCTGATAATCTTCCATGTATTTTTTCAACCGAATACCGGTCGGAGTCTCTTCAATCTCCGTAATCCGTCCGCCTTTAAATAAAATCCTTGTCGGTTCCTCTGCGCGACCAATATATCCCAGAGAACCGTCAAGCACCATCACACCTTCTGTCTTTGTCTCCTCAATCGGGACATAGACCTCAATACTGGAAGAAGAATATCCCTTTCCATCCTTTAGAACTCCGTTAAAAAATCCCGGATCTCTGCCCACTTTGTAGAACATCATATCCGTTCCTGCCGGAGTTGTCACACGGACTTTTTCTGAATACTTGAGATATTTGATAAATGCCTTTGCCATCAGCCGGCTCTTCTTCGTATCCATCGTCAGGAAATCGTATTCCAGAAAAGATCTTCCGTCATTGGTTGCCAGTGGCAAGGACAGAAATTTCTTGTGTCTTTGTATCGCACGCTTTGCGGCTTTCGTTGTCACCAGCGAATACTCTGTCGCCGCGATAATTGCCGTATAAGGATCAAAAACTGCTTCATTATCATCAAAAAAGATTCCCACATGGCGCCCCTTGTTCTCGACAAGCAGTGTATTCACTGACCGTGCTTTTCCGGAAGCCTCTTTTTCCATTGCTTTTGCTTCTGCAAGATATTCCTTCGATGTCACGATCAGTACTTTATCCCACGCCCTTACTTTTACCCATTCGTGAATAATGATCCGGGCACCCCGTTCCATATTCGGTGTCATATGTCCCTCTTCTTTCTCCATACCAAAAACTAGAATAAGCTTACGAATTCTAAGGCCATTATTTTCTGCTTTTCCAGTGAAATAATGACCTTTAGCTACTTATGTCTTATTTACTTTAATACTATCATATAACAGATCTGGAACACAAGCATAATAATTGCAACCAGAACCTGATTTTTGATAGCGCCCCAGCGGTCCTTCATGTTCAGGATCGCAACCGGCAGGATGTTGAAGTTCGCTGCCATCGGTGTAAGCAGAGTTCCGCAGTATCCACATGTAAGTGCGAGCATACCGATCACCACCGGATTAGCACCGTAAGCAAGAACGAACGGTGCACCGATACCAACTGTCATAACGGTGATAGCTGCGAATGCATTTCCCATGATCATGGTAAAGAGTACCATACCGATTGCATAAATGATGATCCCGATATTTACATTTCCCTTTGGAACAATCTTTTCAACAAGCTGTGCGATTACATCGCCAACTCCTGCAGCGGTAAATACACCTCCAAGACATCCAAGCAGCTGTGGCAGCATACTGAGAGGTCCTGTGATTCCAAGGAATCTTTCAGAATCATTCAAAAAGACTGCCGGTTTATTCTGTTTTGTATCGAATGCCATCAGTAAGACCATAGCTACAATCACACCAACGGTAATTGCGACCATAGAACTCATATTACTGAATAATGCAAAGAACAGGGAGCATACCGCTACGGAGAATGCCGGGACAAATATCTTCATTCCGATCTTCTTAAACTGCTGTTCTGTGTGTTCCTTTGTCGGATTATCTGTTTTTCCGATTTTTACTTTCTTGAAGATCGGCGGCAGGCACATGATTAGAACAAGCACACCAGAAACCTTTGCCGGGAGCCATGAACCAAATCCACAAACGATACCGAAAGAGCACCAGAAAACAGCGGTTCCGACTCTTGACGGATTCTCTTTATCCAGCAGGTTCTTAATTCCTGCGTAAATCGTGATCAATCCGATAATTACCCATACTACATTCAGTCCGATTGCATTAAACGAATCGCCGACCTGTATAAATTTTAAATTACTCATCTGTCTTCCTCCCTCTATTTCTTAGTATCTGTTGATTTTCCATAGTATTTCTTCATCAGTTTGTTATCTTTCACAATAACAAATGCGCAGGAAACAACAAGTGCAACTAATGCTACCGGGATTTCAGCTGCTGCAAGGTCGATCAGTTCTACTTCGTATCCAAGACCTGCAAGCGTTGTCTGTACAAGGATTCCGCCGGCACCACCTACGAACAGTACCTGGAAGAAGAACCATGTGAAGTTCTGCATAGCAACAGCAAGTCCTTTTGCTTCTTCTACGTGATCTTCATTTGCTTTTCCTTCTTTATTGCTGATCGCACCTTCGATCATCGGAAGCAGTACCGGACGGATAAATCCGGCAACTCCACCGAAGCTGACATTGAATGCTCCAAACAGAGCATTCAGCATACCATATACAGCAACAAGCTTACCTGCTGTCGCACTTTTTACTTTACGGATCAGGTTTGCCGCTGCTTCACGCAGACCGTTTCTTTCCAGTGTACCTGTAACCAGCAGGATCATGATAAAGATCGCCATACTTCTGTTCGCTACAAAGTTTGTACCGATTGTTTCCAGAAGTCCGCCCACTCCAAGTCCTCCAACAATCCCTGTCGTGATAAGGGCCAGGAAAATAATGAGGATTGAATCCAGTTTCAGCGCGAATCCAACGATTACGATTAACACGCCAAGTAATTTGATGAGTTCCATACCTAACTCCTCCTTTAGAAAAGTATTAAAAAGTTATTTATTTTTTCCAGTCACTTTGACAATCATCGGACGCTGTCTTATGTAACTGGTCAAAATCTGTCCATCCTGCTCTTCCAGATGACATTCCATCACATGCACTGCTTCCATCAACATCCGGATAGTCGCCTCGTCATGTGCCACATGAGCCCTTGCACACAAATTCAGGTATTCACCCTGTGCGGTCTCATCTGCAACCTCGCTGGTATAAGCAACCGTTGTGATCCACGGAAAACGGATCGACGGATAACGATGGTTTGGATCTGCCGCGAACGGGATCCAGTAGTTGATCATTTCTTTATAATAGTTTGCCGGGAACAATTTCGGCATCCATGCATGTGCATATTTTTCAAACTGAGCACTCCATTCACGGTTCAATTCTCTCATCTCCGGATACTCGGCAATCTTGTCTGCAATCACATCTTCCATTACCTTATTGACCGGGTAATTGTCCTTGTACTCTGGATTGGTCACATACCAGAAATAACCATAAAGCAGAGATCTCGGAAGCCAGAAGCCTTTGTAAGACGGGGAGGTATAACCTGAAAACTGCTGCTCCCATTCATGGCTCGGTACTCCGTGATTGTCCACGATCATATCCGGGACATACCGGTCATAAATACGGGTTAATCCCATCGCCTCGCTGTGGATCGTATCCTGCTGGAAATGTTCATAGTAGAACTCTTTTCCAAGCGAATTAAATCTTGCCACATGGAATTTCCAGGTTGGATGCTCTTTCTGCAATTCATAATGGATTGCCGCACCATCCACATTTTCCATCGGAACGATCACCAGATTCAGTTTATCCGGTAAATCTTTGTAAACATCTTCTGTCAGCAGCTTCTTGATCAGGATAAATGCTGCATTTGTCGAAGATACCTCATTTGCATGATGTCTTGCATTGATCATCTCGCCAGGAATTCTTGATATACGCTTCGTCATGGACAGATAGCCTTCGTATTCCGGTTTGATCCATACTGCATAGAGTTCACGTCCTGTATAAGATACCGCAGTCCGGAACACTTCGATTCCAGGAACCTGCTTCAATTCTTCGATGATCTTACGGTAAGTATCATATCCGATCAGTTCATGCTCATGCAGGTCAATCTCTTCAATCCGTTTCGTCTTTGGTTTTTCTTCTCTTTCCGGTGTAAGTGCTGCATACTGTATCTCGCCCTGCTCACTTTCAAACAAAAGCTTCGTACCTGCTGCAACACTTTCACACTCTGCTAGTACACCCTTTGACCACAATGTTGAGTAAGTGTGTAATACATTAGATTGTACCCATTTGTGCGGATATGGAAAGTAAAATTATCATTTTCCCATGAAATAGCACGAATCCATGCATCTGCTTCTTCCCGTTTTCTCTGTAAAAGAACCGTTTTTCCATCTTTTACAATGCATGCTTCTTCTTTTAACGGCTCGGTCAGTGTCACCTTAAATACCGGTCTGCCTTCTTTTTCATGGATCACCGGAAGGATCAGTCCCGGCGCATCCAGCATGACATCTGCTTTCTTCACACCGTAATTTTTAAAATAGTCGCTTCCGACAAAATACATATCTTCATGTAAAGCATCCAGTGAAGAGATCAGATCCTCTCTTGATCCGGTCGCATAGTCCGGTTCACTTGCGGTCACGTCCAGACGCAGTTCATGGAAGAACGGCTGCAGGTCTGCGGAAATCTTTCCGCCTGTCTTTTCCTCAATATATCGTCTGCAATCCGGAAGAACTTCCTTCTGGTAAACATCCCAGATCTCTTCCATATCGGTACGGACGGTCTGATAAAATACTTCCTGTCCGTCAATCTCTGCTTTTACATAACCGGTTGCCGGATGAACCTTTCCCATCTGCGGATATTCATCCATATATGGTCTTTCCGACCAGACTGCTTTGTAAGTATCCTCACAGCAGACCTTTTCGTCCTTGATCCCCTTGCAGAGATAAGTGATATCTTCTTCGCCTTCATAAGCTTTGAAAATGACTTTATCTCTTTCAATTCCAAGCTCTTTTACCAGAATATCTTCTACCGGATACAGTTCCTGCAGATAGCGGATCGGAAGATCATACCACTTGTCCGGAGTGTCTGCATTCAGATTGTGATAGGACGGGGTTGCACCGTTCTCATCCAGCCAGTCTGTCTGACCTTCCGGCAGGAACGGTTTGAAATAAATCTCAACCTGATCTGCCTGCGCTTCCTTCATCACCGGAAGCATCTCTTCAACGATCCAGGAATATCCCTGTTTGTATGCACAGATAACGGAGGTATCCTCAGGCTTGGCACCTAACATCTGGATTCTGTCTTCGATTTTTTCTTTTATCTTCTGGCGTACTTTTATATTTTCACTTACCGCACCGGTAATCTTTACCTTGCTTCCTTTCCTAATCTGCGGATAAACCTTTTCTTCCAGAAGTTTTTCAAAAACTTCCACTTCCCACGGAAGCTCATACACCTTCTCGTACATCTTCTGTCCGGATTTGTAATTATATACCTTTGCATCCCCGGCTTCTTTTTTCTGTGTATCATTCCAGAGCGGAGATCCGTACACTTCGTATTCTCCTGTCTGCTCTTTCTGCATCGCTTTCAAAGCTGCAAGCTGTCCATCTGCGCTGCGCAGTACAAAGTCATCCACCATATCCATCAGCAGGTCTTTCCAGCTTCTCTGACCATTGATCTGTGGAAATTCCATACAGAGGCGGGAGGTAAATGCGATTAGTTCCTCTCCGTCACCGCGAAGAGATACTTTTACACTTTCTCCTTCTTTTTCCCGTACAAGCTCTGTCTGCTCTGCTTTTTCCAGAACGAGCCGGTTGCCTGTATAAGCTGCATCTGCCGTAATATTTCCTTTATATCCGGTTGTCTCCATACCAAAACGCCATGCCAGGTTACATGCTGCAACGAGCATCGCATCATCTGCATCCTCTGGAAGTACAATCTTCACATCCAACACATCTGGAAGAAGATCCTGATTCTCGTCTTTCAGGAAATCCCCTTTCTGAAGCATCGTCTCCAGCCCTTTTTCCTTACGGAAATCCAGATCAAAGATCGGACCTGTATGCTTTGATGCTGATTCGTACTCTTCCGGCACCTCCCCTGTACTCTTTTTCCACAGGGTTTTCAGCTCTTCCATATTCTTCGGCACCGGAATCTCACCGTCCGCTGTGATCACCGGAAATGTAGCTGTCTCTGTCTGAAATCCCAGAAGCAGTGCCGCTTCAACCGCATAACGCTTCTGTTCTCCTGTCATGCCGGCTGCAAGTTTTAATTTTTCCATCTTACACCTCCAAAAGCACTGTAGTTCGTTTTCGTACTACGGTCTAAAAAGATACTGTATTCCGAACTACGTTCTGCTTTTTATATCCTTCATTCTACTAAAGTGTTCAAATAAAGTCAACCATATTATCCTTATATGGACATTTTCAATAAAATGTATGCCGAAACAAAACATTGCACTCTCCACATCCCTGTGTTACAATAGCTTCAATACTTTTAAGAAGGCAGGAACGATCAATTATGACAACGCACGGCAAACGACATGCAAAACAGGACATCATGGATGCAGCATGGAAGCTTTCACAGAACAGGGCTATGACGAAACTACGATTTCCCAGATCATTGAGCTTTCCGGCAAATCCCGCAGCACCTTCTATCATCATTTTCGCGGAAAAGACGAGCTTCTCTTCAGCCTCGCCTATTCCTACGACAGTGACTATGATAGCTGCTTCAGACTTGTGACCGGACGCTTCCAGCCGCCGATCTGCCTGCTCGCCTTCAACCATTTTGTGCTGAATAACCTGGAGCACTCACCATATATGGATCTCTTTGCGTCCCTCTACGGTCTTCAGGTAGCTACTACCGGAACCAGACA
>ENA-OQAZ01000813-OQAZ01000813.1-human-gut-metagenome-genome-assembly--contig:-NODE-813-length-16697-cov-1.926735_pt1 | contig 16697 bp, 18 predicted proteins | sample MGYA00242737_ERZ504531 | MGnify/ENA primary metagenome ERZ504531 (study PRJEB26092, sample SAMD00036244) | human gut metagenome | host: Homo sapiens | study: EMG produced TPA metagenomics assembly of... | reverse complement strand
ACAGATCGGTTACCGGCCGAGAGTGATCGTATCTGACACCGCAGGGAAGTACTTTTTCACAGCCTATGGCGGAAGAATTGCAAAAGAGCAGGATCTGGTCTTTCTGTGCGGACATTATGAAGGGATCGATGAGCGTGTCCTGGAAGAGATCGTGACAGACTACGTCTCCATCGGGGACTATGTTCTGACCGGAGGGGAACTTCCGGCAATGGTGATGATGGATGCGATCTCCAGACTGGTTCCGGGTGTGCTTCACAATGAGGCATCTGCCGAATTCGAATCTTTCCAGGGAAATCTTTTGGAGCATCCGCATTACAGCAGACCGGAAGTCTGGCATGAAAAGCGGGTTCCGGAAGTGCTGTTATCCGGACATCATGCCAACATTGAAAAATGGAGAAGAGAACAGTCAGTCATCCGGACGGCAGAAAGAAGACCGGATCTGCTGGAAAAAGCGGATCTGTCAGCAAAAGAAAAAGCTCTGGCAGATCGCTGTCTGGCTGAAAAAAGCTTGCTTTTACGCAAGAGGTATGATAAAATTATTCACGTTGTGAGAAGAGATGGTCCTCTGCTACCTGGGCGGTATTAAGAACATCTGAAAATATAAGGAGGAACAACAAGATGAACGAAATCATTAAGAACATTGAAGCAGCTGAACTGAAAGCGGAAGTACCTGTATTTAACGTAGGTGATACTGTAAAAGTTTACGCAAAGATCAAAGAGGGTAACCGCGAACGTATCCAGATCTTCGAAGGAACTGTTCTGAAGAAACAGGGTGGAAGCAACAGAGCAACTTTCACAGTAAGAAAGAACTCCAACGGAATCGGCGTTGAAAAAACATGGCCGTTGCACTCCCCGAACGTAGAAAAGATCGAGGTTATCAGAAGAGGTAAAGTAAGAAGAGCGAAACTGAATTACCTGAGAGACCGTGTTGGTAAAAAAGCAAAAGTAAAAGAGTTGGTTAAATAATAGGACGCAGCAGCGTACCGAATGATTCCGCAACAAGCACTGCTTGTTCGGGTCAGCCAGACAGACCAGGGACAAGTACTTAGGTAATTGTCCCTGTTTCTGTATAACCGACTGTGAATTTCAAAAGGCAAAAGGGAGGATACATGAGCCGCACAGGAAGAAATCGCAGAGAAAGGGATCGAAGAAACAAAGATCGGATTTCACAGGAACAGGCAATACAGGAAAAACACAGCAGAAGGGAAATGAGGAAACAGAAAAAAGAACGGGAAAAGGTCAGAAAGAATCCGATCAAAGCCGGTCTTGGATGGCTGTTTCAGATCATTGTGGTGATCCTGTTTGCATATATTGCTGTTTTCTTTTTCGGTCAGTCCAGAACGAACATCGGACAGGCGATGAACAGTACTTTGTCCGGCGGAGATGTTGTTCTGTTAAATGAGCTGTCCTATCGCTTTTCAGGACCATCCAGGGAGGATGTAATCTCGTTTAAACTGAATGGAAGCGAGGACACGCATTCTTATATAAGACGTGTGATCGGACTGCCGGGTGAGACGATCCAGATCATCGATGGTATGATCTATATTAATGGAAGTGTCTACCTGGAGACGCAGGGATTTCCACAGATGGAAAATGCCGGAATGGCAGCACAGGAGATCACACTTGGTGAAGATGAATATTTTGTGCTTGGTGATAACCGCAATCAGAGTGAAGACAGCCGTTTTGCAGATATGGGAAATGTAAAGCTGGAAGATATTGAAGGGAAAGTCTGGGCTGTTTTATCTCCTTCGGATCACCGGGGACTTGTTAAGTAGAAAGGTAAAAAATATGAATTATCAGTGGTATCCTGGTCATATGACCAAGGCAAGGCGTATGATGCAGGAAGACATCAAACTGATCGATCTTGTCATCGAACTGCTGGATGCACGTGTACCGTTTTCCAGCCGCAATCCGGATATCGATAAGATGGGCAGGGACAAAGCCCGCCTGATTCTTCTGAACAAATCGGATCTTGCGGATGAAAAGAGCAATGAAGCGTGGGTTGCTTTTTTCGAAGCGAAAGGGTATTGCGTCAGAAAGATCAATTCCAGAAGTGGAGCAGGACTTAAATCCATCAATGCAGCCGTTCTGGAAGCATGCCATGAAAAGATCGAGCGAGACAAACGCAAAGGAATCAAGAACCGTCCGGTGCGGGCAATGGTTGTCGGGATTCCGAATGTCGGAAAATCTACGTTTATCAATGCCTATGCCGGAAAAGCATGTGCAAAGACCGGAAATAAGCCGGGTGTTACGAAGGGAAAACAGTGGATCCGCTTAAATAAGGGTCTGGAACTGCTGGATACACCGGGTATTCTCTGGCCGAAATTTGAAGACCAGAGTGGCGGTATGCGACTGGCAATGATCGGTTCCATCAAAGACGAGATCCTCAATACGGATGAGCTTGCACTCAATCTGATCCGTTTCCTGATGGAACATTATCCGGGGAGATTAACGGAACGTTATGGCTGCGAAGAAACCGCTCAGGAAGCACTCACAGTTTACGAGGAGATCGCAAGACGGCGTGGCTGCATCAAAAAAGGTCAGGAACTGGATTATACCAAGACAGGTATGCTTCTGCTGGATGATTTCCGAAGCGGAAAAATTGGCAGGATCACGCTGGAACTTCCGAAGGGAGAGACGGAAGAGCAGTAGACAGTATTTTGTGGTAGGAGAGTATGAAAAAGGGACTTATCGAGGTGCTGTTTTATATCGTACTGGTGTTTGGTGTCAGCTTTTTGCTGACAACTTATGTCGGTCAGCGTACGCGGGTAAATGGAGAGTCGATGTATCCGACGCTGCATGACGATGACAATCTGATCGTTGATAAGGTCAGTTATCGTTTCTCTGATCCCAGACGTTATGATATCATTGTTTTTCCGTATCGCTATAAGGATATGTATTTTATTAAACGGATCATTGGTCTGCCGGGTGAGACGGTGCAGATCTTGGACGGGTATGTGTACATAGACGGTAAAAAACTGGACGAACATTTCTGTGATGAAAAAATCCAGAACGCAGCACTTGCATCCGACCCGATCACACTTGGAGACGATGAATATTTTGTGCTCGGAGACAATCGCAATGCCAGTGAAGACAGTCGTTTTCCGGATGTCGGGAATGTCAGACGCAAAGAGATCATCGGGCGTGCCTGGGTACGCATCTGGCCATTTGAACGGGCGGGATCTTTGTAGAAAAGGAGTTTTTGATGAAAGCAAAAGAGATTATTAACTGGGTTGTATATTTTGTATGCCTGTTAGCAGTTGTATTCGTGATCAATACATTTGTTGTACAGAGGACCATGGTCAGCGGAGATTCTATGTATCCGTATCTGCACAACAAGGATCAGCTGATGATGGATAAATTATCTTATCGTATCCATGATCCGGAGAGGTTTGATATTGTAGTCTTTCCGGTTGTGCGTGACGGAAAAGAAGAGTACTATATCAAACGTGTGATCGGTCTGCCGGGAGAAACCGTACAGATCATAGATGGCTATGTTTACATCAACGGTGAAAAACTGGATGAAAATTACGGTGCAGAAGTGATGAATGATACCGGACGTGCGGCAGAGCCGATCACGCTTGGCGATGATGAGTACTTCGTGCTGGGAGATAACCGCAACCGAAGCGATGACAGCCGCTATGAGAATGTCGAAAATCTCAAAAGAGAAAAGATTGTCGGTCGTGCCTGGGTGCGTATCTGGCCGCTTGATCGTATCTGCGTAGTCAGACACCGGTAGACGAAAAAAGAAAAAATAGCGTTAGAATAAGAAGTGCCACTTTGTGTGGTCACTTTTTTAAATACGAACGAAATGATCAGTCGGACTTTTTAGACAGGATATGCGTTCATGAGCAAGTAGCGAAGCGGATTGTGAATGTCCGCTTTACCGCAGAGAAGCATTCCCCCGCTAAAATATGATTACCGACTGTGGGTTGGAATAAAGGAGAAAATATATGAGCACAGACAGAAAAAGCATCGCACAGATCAAAAAAGAATTTGCAGAGGCAAAAGAAGGTTCCCTAGAAGAACTGTTTGCACAGTATGCTATGGATGAGAGAAGCGGTGTGAAGGCAGTTTTAAACAGTTACCGAAAAAAACAGGAAAAGCTGGCAAAAGAGCGGGTTCGCCTGGAAGAAATGAGAAGTTACGAACATCGGTACGAAAGATATGGCTATGTGTGTGGAATTGATGAGGCAGGACGCGGTCCGCTGGCAGGACCGGTTGTCGCCGGTGCCGTGATCTTGCCAGAAGACTGTGAGATCCTGTGGTTGAATGATTCCAAACAGCTTTCAGAAAAGAAGAGGGAAGCTCTGTACGATGAGATCATGGAAAAAGCACTGGCAGTGTCCGTTGGCATGGCATCACCGGCAAGGATCGATGAAATCAATATCCTGCAGGCAACTTATGAGGCGATGCGTGAGGCAATCGCCGGACTGAAGATCCGGCCGCAGGTTCTCTTAAATGATGCTGTGAAGATCCCACAGGTGGAGATTTCGCAGGTACCGATCATTAGAGGAGATGCAAAAAGCCTGTCGATCGCAGCGGCGAGTGTGATCGCAAAAGTGACCAGGGACCGCCTGATGAAAGATTATGACAAACTGATGCCGGAATATGGATTTGCGAAACACAAAGGCTATGGAAGTGCCGCACATATGGAGGCAATACGCAAATTCGGATCATCCCGATCCACCGACAGAGCTTTATCAAAAACATCATAATGAGTCGGGGGGAGAAACAGGTCAAAACTGTTTGAAAGTGCGAAACATGAAAAATCGCATATAACTCATAATACAAAAGAAAATGGGGGTATCAATGACAAGAGGGGGAAACACACGCAAAACTGGGGCAAGATATGAATTACTGGCAGCCGTCCATCTGGAAAAATGTGGTTATCATATCATAGAGAAAAATTATCGCTGCCGGATCGGGGAGATCGATCTGGTCGCCTGCGACGGGGCGTATCTGGTATTTGTGGAGGTCAAATACCGCAAAACAACAAGAAGGGGCGGTGCGGCAGCGGCCGTATCCACAGCAAAGCAGAAAACGATCGGCCGCGTGGCAGATTATTATATGAAAGTTCACGGGATCTGTGCAGACCAGAGTGTCCGGTTTGATGTCGTGGCATTTGACGGAGAAGAGATGGAACTGATCCGGGATGCGTTTGCCTATGCCGGAAATGTCCGGTTTTGATCGGTATTTAGCAGAGCAATTTGCAGGCATCTATTGGGTCAAAAGAACTTTTGACACTGGCATTTCAGGAGTTTACAGGAGGAAGATAGATGGGTACTTTTGAAAAAAGAGAAAAAAACGGTGTGACATGGCTTTCCGCTACGCCGTTTGAAAAGATGGAAGGGATCGTGCAGGGATTTTCAACGCGGCTTGGCGGAGTGAGCACAGAGCATCTGTCGAGCATGAACCTGAGTTTTTCGCGTGGCGATCAGGAAGAAAATGTACGTGAAAATTTCAGAAGAATTGCAGATGCGATCGGTTTCACACCGGAAGATCTGGTCTTTTCAGATCAGACGCATACGACCAACATCCGTGTGGTGACAGAAGCAGACCGCGGCAAAGGATTTACAAAACCGCTGGATTATACGGATGTGGACGGACTGATCACAGACGTTCCGGGACTGGTGCTGGCAACGTTTTATGCAGACTGTGTACCGCTGTATTTTGTAGATCCCATCAGAAAAGCAGTCGGGCTTTCACATTCCGGCTGGCGTGGAACGGTTCATAAGATCGGCAAGATAACGGTTCAGGCGATGGCGGATCAATATGGAAGCAGACCGGAAGATATCGTAGCAATAATCGGGCCATCGATCTGTCAGGACTGTTATGAAGTCAGCGAGGATGTCATTCTGGAATTTCAGAAATATTATCGTGAAGACTGTCAGAGCGAATTGTATTACCGGAAAGAAAACGGAAAGTATCAGCTGAATTTATGGAGGGCAAATGAGATTGTGATGGAGGAGGCCGGAATCTTGCCGGAAAACATCCATACGACCCAGTGGTGTACCTGCTGCAATCCGGAACTTTTGTATTCACACCGTGCCTCAAAAGGCAAACGTGGCAATCTGGCAGCATTTCTCGGACTGAAGAGGAGCGAATGATTTTATGAAACAGATGATCAATACAACGGATTATGCGTTTGATGTGGAACGCTATCGGGATGAGGCAGATGCTATTTCGTTTGCAGGAAATCTTGGTATGGATGGATTTGAACTGCTGCCGTGTGAGGGAGGAAGAGATGATTTCTTTACAGAACGATCCGTGGTTGGCGTACATCTGCGATATTTTGATTCCTGGCTGGATTTCTGGAATGGAAACTGGAGATGTTGAGCAAAGAATACGGATCCTTTGAAAAAGTGAAAGAGATTTTCGGAGGACTCGATCGCAGCTGTATCCTGAAACGTTTTTCGGGAAGACCTGGAGCGTGCCAGAAAGCTGAAAGCCCGCTATGTGGTCTTTCATGTAGCGATGTCAGTGCCAGGGAGCTGTTTACTTATCAGTGCCGGCACACAGACGAAGAAGTGATCGATGCGGCGGCAGAACTGATCAATCTTTTGCTGGATGGAGAAAATTACACTTTTGATTTCCTCATGGAAAATCTCTGGTGGCCGGGTCTTACCATGACAAGGGCCGGAGATGACGAAGCGTCTGCTCTCGCAGGTCCATTATCAAAAGAAAGGCATTATGCTGGATACCGGGCATCTGATGCACATGAATCTGGAACTGAAAACGCAGGATGAGGCGGTCGATTACATCCTGGAAAAAGTTGCAGAGCATGGAAATCTGGCTTCTTATATCAAAGGCATGCATTTAAATCAGAGCATCACGGGTGCGTATGTGAAAACGCTGATCACCAAAAAGGATGCCATGCCATCGGATTACGAAGCATGTTCCAAAGCCTGCTATGAACACGTCTTCCAGATCGACCAGCATCTGCCTTTTACCACACCGAAAGTTCAGAAACTGGTAGAAACCATAAAACCGGAATATCTGACACATGAGCTGATGTCCTACGGAAGAAGCGAGCATGAGATCAAGCTGGTGATGCAGCGTGCAGCTTTGAAGGGGAAAAATGTATAATAACTATTCAGGCTTTGCCCGTGACAGCTTTTTAAAACGAGAAAAATTATCAAATACAAATCAGAAAAAAGCGAGACAACTGTGCTATAATGACCATAAGTTAGTTGATTCTAACATCAAATGTAAAGTGACTTCCGCCTTTGCAGACGGTGAGCGACAAGTTACAGACTATTTTTGGGGAGAGGAAAAATATGTTTTTAGAGATCAAAGACTTGAAAAAATCATTTGGCACAGCAGAAAACAGGACGGAAGTGCTGAAAGGAATTGACTTTTCTGTTGAAAAAGGACAGATCTGTGTGCTGCTTGGACCATCCGGTTCCGGAAAATCTACGCTTCTGAATATTATCGGCGGGATTGACCAGGCGGACGAAGGGTATGTCTCCATCAATGGTGAGAAAACGGCGGATATGAAAGAAAAAAGACTGACGCAATACCGCGCCGACATCTGGGATATGTATTTCAGATGTACAATCTGATACCAAATCTCAGTGTCAGAGAAAACATTGAAGTGGGGGCTTATTTAAGCGACAGACGCTGGAACTGGATGAGCTTCTGAAAACACTTGGGCTGTATGAACATCGCAACAAGCTGCCGAACCAGCTTTCCGGCGGGCAGCAGCAGAGGACGGCAATCGGGCGTGCAATTATCAAAAATCCGGACATTCTTCTGTGTGATGAGCCGACGGGTGCACTGGATTACAAGACTTCCAAAGAAATCCTCTGCCTGATCGAGCAGATCAACCAGAAATATGGCAACACGGTGATCATGGTAACGCACAATGATGCCATCAAAAATATGGCAGACCGTGTCGTAAAGCTCAGGGACGGACAGATCCGGAAAAATTATGTCAATGAGACCAAGATCGCAGCAGCTGATCTGGAATGGTAAGGCGGTGAGAATATGAAAAATCCATTGCTCAAACGTCTTCCAAGAGAACTGATCGGTGACATTGAAAAATACCTTGCAGTTTTTCTCTTTATGACAGCGACGATCGGATTTGTCTCCGGTTTCCTGGTGGCAGATGACAGTATGCTGGCAGCTTATCAGGAAAGCTTTGAGAAATATCATATCGAAGATGGAACTTTACATTGGAGAAAAAGGCAACGGACAGTCAGATCAAAAGACTGGAAAAAGAAGGCGTTCAGATTTATGAAAATTACTATGTCGAAGAAGATGCGGATACTGATCTCGACGGGAAAAAGGACAGTACAGTCCGCGTTTACAAAAACCGCAGCCAGATCGATCTCGTATGCCTGATGAAAGGAGAGCTTCCAAAGAAGGAAGATGAGATTGCCATCGACCGTATGTATGCAGAGAATAACAAGATACAGATCAGTGACATCATAAAAGTCGGAAAAGAAGAAAAAACGGTGACAGGCTATGTGGCACTGTCCGATTACAGTGCACTGTTTTCCAATAATTCGGATATGATGTTTGATGCAGTTAAGTTCGGTGTTGCCATCGTCACAGATGAAGCCTTTGACAATCTTGAAGAAACGCACCTTAAATATCGTTATTCCTGGACATATGATGATCCGCCACAGGGAGAAAAAGCAGAGAAAGAACGTTCCGATGACTTTCTTGAGATACTGGCAGATTACACATCGGTGACAGGCTATATCCCACGCTATGCAAATCAGGCGATCCATTTCACCGGAGACGATATGGGCAGTGACCGTTCGATGATGATCGTGCTTTTGTATATCCTGATTGCAATCATGGCCTTTGTTTTTGCGGTGACAACAAACAATACGATTGTCAAAGAGGCTGCGGTGATCGGAACCCTGCGGGCTTCCGGTTATACAAGAAAAGAACTTCTGGTACATTACATGACACTGCCGCTTCTGGTCACGGTTATAGCAGCGGTGATCGGAAATGTTCTGGGTTATACCGTCTTTAAAAATATCTGTGCCGGTATGTATTATGGAAGTTACAGTCTTCGACCTACGAAACGAGATGGAATATGGATGCATTCGTCCTGACGACCATTGTGCCGTTTGTGATCATGCTGCTGGTCAATCTGGTCCTGATCTCGAAAAGATTAAAACTCACTCCGCTGAAGTTTCTAAGAAGAGACTTAAGCACATCAAAAAAACAAAAAGCAGTGAGACTGCCGGATATCCGCTTTTTTGACCGGTTCCGTCTGCGTATCATCCTGCAGAACAAATCCAGTTACATCACGTTGTTTGTGGGAATCGTATTTGCCAATATTCTGCTGCTGTTCGGCATGATGATGGTGCCGCTTCTGGATCATTACCAGGAACAGACCGTTGACAATATGATCGCAGATATCAGTACATTCTGAACGTACCGGATGAGATTGATGAGGATGACACTTACACCCTGTATGGGGCACTGAGCCGCTTCCTGACTCCGTCACTGGAAACAGAAAACAAAAAGGCAGAAAAATTTTGCATGGAATCACTGGAAACCGTTCCGGGCAAACGGGACAGTGAGAGCGTCACCGTCTACGGAACACAGCAGGGAAGTCATTACATGAAGACGGATTTTCCGGATGAGGGCGTGTATGTTTCGGATGGATATGCGGAAAAATACAATATAAAAACAGGAGATACCATTTGGCTGAAAGAGACTTACGGGGATAAAACATACTCTTTTGCGGTAAAAGGAATCTATGTCTATCCGTCCGGACTTTCCGTATTTATGTCAATGCCGCAGTTCTGCCGTGTGTTTGAGAAATCCGACACGTATTTTAATGGCTATTTCTCAAACGAAAAGATCACCGATATCGAAGAAGCGTACATTGCTTCCACGATCACACAGGACGACCTGACCAAGATTTCCAGACAGCTGGATGTCTCTATGGGAAATATGTTTCAGCTGATCAATGTATTTGCGGTTGTTCTGTTTGCCCTTCTGATCTATCTTCTGACAAAACTGATCATTGAAAAGAATGAACATTCTATTTCCATGGTTAAGATTCTTGGCTATGAAAATGATGAGATCGTCCGCCTGTATCTGGTTTCCACAAGTTGGGTGGTTGCCGTTTCCGTATTGCTGAGTCTGTGGATCGCCACCTGGACGATCAAGGTGATCTATGTCTATATGATGGCGGAGTTTTCAGGCTGGCTTTCTCTGTATATTGAGCCTGCAATATACTGGAAGATGTTTCTGATGGGCATGGCAGTTTATGCATTGGTTGCTTTGCTACAGTTCTTTAGAATCAGCAAAATACCGATGGAAACGGCACTGAAAAATATCGAATAGAGAAAAGTAAATAAAATCTGCTAAAAAATACATTGCTATATAGTAAAAATAATGGTAAAATCTAAGTAATGTTTCAGCAGATGGGAAAAGATGCACGTCATGCAGACATGGCGTGCATTTTTTGATGAAACTTCTTCTGATTCAGCAAATGTTAAAAAAGAGAGTAACAATAAGAGAGGAGAAAAGCAAAAAGTATGAAAAAGAGAAAACTTTGGAAAGCCATGTCTGCGGCATTGTCAGCTGTTCTGCTGGCAACTTCCGTGCCATCTGCAGCATTTGCGGCAGTACCGGCAAAAACAGCAGATGTGCAGACAAAAGCAGCTGATGAAAATGAGCTGAAGCTGTGGTATGACGAAAAAGCTCCGGACAGCTATGACGGATGGGAAAAATGGTCCCTTCCGCTTGGAAACAGCGGCATCGGTGCCAGCGTGTTCGGTGGCATTACCCAGGAGCGTATCCAGTTAAATGAAAAATCACTCTGGTCCGGCGGTCCGTCCGCTTCTAGAACGAACTACAATGGCGGAAATATCGAGACAACAAATGTAAACGGTGTACAGACCAAAATGAGTAAGGTAGTAAAGCAGATCCAGGAGGCATTTGCATCCGGCAACACCAGCACGGCAGAATCTCTCTGTGCAAAGCTGGTCGGCGTCAGTGATGATGCAGGTACGAATGGTTATGGTTATTACCTGAGCTATGGAAATATGTACCTGGATTTCAAAGGTATCACAGAAAGCTCTGTCAGCAACTACAAAAGAGCACTGGATCTTCACACAGCTGTTGCAAGCGTAGAGTATGATTACAATGGCACACACTATGTAAGAGAAAACTTCGTCAGCTATCCGGACAATGTGCTGGTGACAAAACTGACAGCAACCGGCGGAAGCGGCAAACTGAACTTCGATGTCAAGGTCAATCCGGACAACGAAAAGGGCGGCGGAAGCAACAACCCTGGAGCAAATTCTTATCAGAGAGACTGGAATACAAAAGTAAACGGCGGTGAGATCACGGTTGCCGGAACTCTGAAAGATAACCAGATGAAATTCAATTCCCAGACAAAAGTGATCGCAGACGGAACCACCACAGACGGAACCGATAAAGTAACGGTTGCAAATGCAACAAGCGTTACGATCATCACTTCCATTGCAACCGATTATAAAGATGAATATCCAAAATACCGTACCGGTGAAAGTGCAGAAGCACTGGATACCAGAGTCGGCGGGTATGTAGACAAGGCAGCAGCAAAAGATTACGATACACTGAAAGCGAATCATGTTAAAGATTATCAGAACATCTTCGAACGTGTAGATCTGGATCTTGGCCAGATTCCTTCTGACAAGACAACGGATGCACTGCTTTCAGCATACAAGGCAGGTACTGCAACGGAAGCAGAACGCCGCTATCTGGAAGTCATGCTGTTCCAGTATGGTCGTTATCTGACGATCGAATCTTCCCGTGAGACACCGGAAGATGATCCATACCGTGAGACACTTCCGTCCAACCTTCAGGGTATCTGGGTTGGTGCGAACAACTCCGCATGGCATGCTGACTACCACATGAACGTAAATCTTCAGATGAACTACTGGCCGACCTATGTCACCAATATGGCAGAATGTGCAGAGCCACTGATCAACTACATTGATGCACTGCGTGCACCTGGCCGTGTGACAGCGAAGATCTATGCAGGTGTTGAGAGCAAAGACGGCGAAGAGAACGGTTTCATGGCACATACACAGAACAACCCGTTTGGATGGACCTGTCCGGGATGGAATTTTGACTGGGGATGGTCACCGGCAGCGGTTCCGTGGATCCTGCAGAACTGCTGGGAATACTATGACTTTACCAGAAATGCCGATTATCTGAAAGAGAAAATCTATCCGATGATGAAAGAGGAAGCTACTCTGTATGATCAGATCCTGATCAAGGATGCAGACGGCAAACTGGTATCTTCCCCGAGTTATTCACCGGAGCATGGACCAAAGACAAGCGGTAATACATACGAGCAGACACTGGTATGGCAGCTTTATCAGGACACCATCGAAGCAGCAGGTATCGTTGGTGAGACAGATACAGCAAAAGTAACACAGTGGAAGAAAAATCAGAGCGATCTGAAAGGACCTATTGAAGTAGGTGACAGCGGTCAGATCAAAGAATGGTATACCGAGACAACCGTAAACAGCCTCGGACAGGGCTACAACCACAGACATCTTTCTCATATGCTGGGACTGTTCCCGGGCGACCTGATTTCTGTAGATACACCGGAATGGCTGGCAGCAGCAAGAGTTTCCATGGAAAACCGTGTAGATAAATCAACCGGCTGGGGCATGGGACAGCGAATCAATACCTGGGCAAGACTTGGCGATGGAAACCATGCGTACAAACTGATCACAGACCTGTTTGACGGCGGTATTCTTACCAACCTGTGGGATACGCACTCACCATACCAGATCGATGGTAACTTCGGAATGACTTCCGGTGTGGCTGAGATGCTGCTTCAGAGTAATATGGGTTACATCAATCTGCTTCCGGCACTTCCGGATGCATGGAGCGATGGTTCCGTAGAAGGTCTGGTAGCAAGAGGAAACTTCGAACTTTCCTATGATTGGGCAGACGGAAAACTGAACCAGGCACAGATCGTTTCCAACAAGGGCGGAGAATGCCAGGTACAGTATGATAATATTGCAAATGCTTCCATCACAGATTCCGATGGAAAAGTTGTAGAAGCAACAAAAGTAAACGGAAAAACAAACCGTGTTTCCTTTAATACAGAAGAAGGAAAAACTTATACGATCAAAGTTCCGGAATCTCCGAAGAATGTAAAAGCAAACTACTACGGAGAGAGCGGCACAAAAGTAAGCTGGGCTGCAGCAGAAGGTGCAACTTCTTACAATGTATACCGCAGCACAGACGGAACAACGTTTGAAAAGGTTGCCGAAAAGACAGAAAGAACTTCTTTTGTAGACAAAACAGCATTTACAGATGTTTCAGCAGTCAGCTATAAAGTAACAGCTGTTTACGGTGACAAAGAAAGCGGCGACTCCAAAGTGGCAGCAGTCAAAGACCTGACACAGTCAAGTGAGAAACTTGCACATGAAGGATGGAAGGCAACCGCAGGAAGTGAAGAAGGATCCGGAAATGATGGCCCTGCTTCCTGGGCGATTGACGGAAATACCGGTACAATCTGGCACTCAAGATGGTCCAGTGGCGGAACACATCCGGATATCGCAAATGATCAGAATAATGAATTTACGATTGACTTTGGTCAGAATGTAACGATCAACAAATTTGAGTATGTACCTCGTTCATCCGGAACTTCTGTAAATGGTATTATTACAAAATACAAACTGTTATACAGTACTACAGAATCCGGAAATGATTTCAAAGAACTGACAAGCGGTGAGTGGGACGCAGACAAGACGGTTAAGACGGCAACGTTTGCACCGACCGAAATGCGAAGAATCCAGATCCGTGCACTGGCAACACTGGATGATACCGCAACCAAGAATCAGCACGTGACAGCAGCAGAATTTAATGCATACAAATACGTTGCAAATACACCGGTCATGACGGATACGGATGCACTCTGGGATGCAGTTCTGGCTGCACAGAAAAAAGACTTAAGTGTATATACCGATGCCAGTGTACAGGCTTACCAGGCAGCAATCACAGCAGCAAAGGCAAAACTTGCCCTGGAAGATGATGCAGCCAGGAGGATGTAAACAAAGCACTTGCTGAACTGAAAGATGCAGAGAACAAGCTGGAGGCAAAACCAGACAAAGGTAATCTGAATACGGCGGTGGATGCAGCTGCTAAAACAGACCTGAACGGTTATACAAAAGAGAGTGTAGATGCATTTAAGAAAGCACTGGATGAAGCACAGAAAGTGCTGAAAGATGAAAACGCAACAAAAGAGCAGATTGAAAATGCCCTGGCAAAACTGGATGCGGCAAAGAAAGCTCTGAAAAAAGATACTACACCAGATACGGAAAAACCGACACCGACACCGGAAACAAAAGTACCGGCTGTTGGAGCTACAACTACTGTAAAAGGTGTAAAATATGCAGTAACCAAGTCCGCAGCAAAGGGCGGAACTGCAGAGGCAGTCAAAGTGACCGGAAAAGGCAAGAAGATCACGATCGCAGCAACTGTGAAGATTGACGGTGTGACCTTTAAGGTAACTTCCATCAAAAAGAATGCAGCTAAGAAAAATAAGAATATGACAAGCGTTGTGATTGGTAAGAATGTAACTTCCATCGGAGCAAACAGCTTTGCAAACAGCAAAAAACTGGCAAATGTGACTTTCAAAGGAACAAAAGCAGTGAAAGTCGGAAGCAAGGCATTTAAAGGAACATCTGCGAAGATGAAAGTCGTTATACCGAAGAAAATGTCTAAAAAGACCCTGAATACTCTGAAGAGAAATCTGAAAAAAGCAGGTATCAGCAAAAAACGGTTTATAAAAAGAAATAAATACTAAAAACTATAATGTGTAAAAGAGATGCAGCTTCAGCTGCATCTCTTTTGTCTTTTCTTTACGCTTATAATAAAAAAATTCCGCAGAACAGAAAAAGTTTCTGTTTTACGGAATCTTAAAAATCAGGCAAATTTACCGCTCATTTTTATATTTTTCCAGAAGCTTGTGAATCTTATCCGTTGGAGACTGTACACTGGAAATGGATACATTGTGGTTCAGGGCATCGATGATGGATGCCAGGAATTTGCTCATATCTGCTTCCTGATAATAAGGGCGGGTCAGCAGTTCCTGCGGACGATAATTCAGATTTGTAGTTACGACTTTGCTGATGTAGCCTTTTTCGTAATATTCATCGAATTTCGCCAGCCCGTCGGTGAAAAGACCAAACGTTGTGCAGACAAAAACACGACCTGCCTCACGCTCTTTTAACTGCTTGGCAACATCCAGCATACTTTCACCGGAAGAGATCATGTCATCAATAATGATCACATCTTTTCCTTTTACATCATCGCCGAGAAATTCATGGGCAACGATCGGGTTCTTTCCGTTGACAACGTAGAGTAATCACGTCTCTTGTAGAACATACCCATGTCAACGCCGAGAATATTGGAAAAATAAACAGCACGTCCCATAGCTCCTTCATCCGGCTGATGATCATCAGATGATCGTTATCGATCACAAAGTCCGGTACGGAATTTACCAGTGCTTTTAAGACTGATAGGTAGGCATGAAAGAATCAAAACCATGCAGAGGAATGCTGTTGGATACACGAGGATCGTGTGCATCAAACGTCAGAATATTGCTGACACCCATGTCAACCAGTTCCTGGAGCATCAGAGCACAGTCAAGAGACTCTCTTTTGGAACGTTTATGCTGTCTTCCCTCGTATAAAATGGCATGATGACATTGATACGTCTTGCCTTTCCGTCAGCAGCGGAAATGATACGTTTCAGATCCTGATAGTGATTGTCCGGAGACATATGATTTTCATAGCCATTTACACGATAAGTCAGGCTGTAGTTTGTAACATCTACCATAATAAAAAGGTCGCAGCCACGTACAGATTCTTTCAGAACGCCTTTTCCTTCGCCGCTTCCGAAACGTGGGCATTCACACTCCAGCAGATAAGAATCTGCACAGTAACCCTGCAGACTGTCAGCCTGTCCTACATTGGTCGGAGATTCGTGACGGAAGGATACCAGATAGTTGTTGACCTGATCTGCAAGAGTTCTGCATCCTTCCAGTGAAGCCAGTTTCAAAGGAGCAACAGGAATCGACTGAATGAGCGGTTCTAAGTTTGCCATATTTACCTCCTAATGCTGCAATTGCCGCATATCTTAAAATTTAACCCATGGATGCTTTGCATTTTGTGCATCCTTATCATGTTAGTTATAACATTTCGGATTGGTGCGTCAAGAAAATTGTAGAATTTTGTAAAAACTATGTAAAGAAAAATTTCGCTTGCTTGTATTTGATGACTCTTGTATACTTGATAATATGCGGATGGTGTTTACAGGCATCATCCAAAGCTCAGACCATAAAAGTGGTTTGTATTTAGAAAGTGCAGAAAAGATATTTCTGACAGAGAGAAAAGGAAAAAAGTATGAGAAAAACAGGCAAACATATCGTATCAAAAGTACTGCCGGGAAGCATTGCGGAAGAACTGGAAATTGAACCGGGAGACGAACTGGTTTCTGTAAGCGGGAAAGAGATCGAAGATATTCTGGACTATCATTATCTGATGAATGATGAATATGTAGAGCTTCTGATACGTAAACCGAACGGGGAAGAATGGGAGCTTGAGATAGAAAAAGAATATGAAGATGATATCGGGATCGAATTTGAAAATGGTCTGATGGATAACTATCGTTCCTGCCATAACAAATGTATTTTCTGCTTTATTGATCAG
>ENA-OQAZ01000812-OQAZ01000812.1-human-gut-metagenome-genome-assembly--contig:-NODE-812-length-16699-cov-2.603548_pt1 | contig 16699 bp, 25 predicted proteins | sample MGYA00242737_ERZ504531 | MGnify/ENA primary metagenome ERZ504531 (study PRJEB26092, sample SAMD00036244) | human gut metagenome | host: Homo sapiens | study: EMG produced TPA metagenomics assembly of... | reverse complement strand
GAACTGGGCACTATATAAATATGCGGGTGTAGTTCAGTGGTAGAACACCAGCCTTCCAAGCTGGATATGTGGGTTCGATTCCCATCACCCGCTCTATTTTTTTGCCCGAAAGGCTGCCGTGCTAAAGAAAGCACGGTGGCTTTTCTTTTTATATTCCCCTTGTTGTATCTTTGTTCTTTTGTGGTAAAATTAAAAAAGAGTGTTGCGATTTTACGCAATGAAGAACGGAGGAATTAGATATGGCAGAAAAAGTTCAATTTACAAATTCACAGATGCTTAAATGGATGGAATATGTGGCAGATATGCAGGGAGTAAGTGCGGAGAAGATTAAGATGCTTAACACTTGCAGCAAGAGAAGAAATGTGTTGGCAACTATTGCAACACATAAGAGAGTTTTGATTTTTGCAGATTCTACATATCCTAACATGTTATATAAATGCTGGGAAGCAGGATATGGTGATTATGAAATGTACTTTGGTAAAGGGTACGAACCTTCTGAAATGAAGCATTGCAAAGTAAGCGATATGATGGACGGCAATTTAGAAGGACCAACGGTTATTTATATTGTTAATGAAAACACAAGGGAATCAATGATTTTCGGAATGAAGAATGATAATTTTTCATCAGGTATGGTTAAATATGTAGGTCATGAAATCCGTGCAGTTATTATGAATAAGCTTGAAATGGATGTAAGAGACACTGTTTTACTTGCAAATGCTGAGAGTATTGCAGTTGAAGCATCAATGGTAGCTTATGAAGGGGTTGTTATTGCAGCGGAAAGAGATGCAGGTTCACTTAGAACAATGGAAGAGAATGCTTCTAAGTTTGGTACCCATAATATTGAAATTATTCCTGAAATTACCGTTGAAGCATTAGAAAAACTTCCAACGCCAAGACTTGCTTTTATCGTGGCACAAAAAAGTACCATCGAAAATGATATAGTAACTTTATTAAAAGTAAATCCGAAGATTAAATTTATTATTTATACATTAGAATTAGATATTTTAGCAGATATTAAATACCTAATGAAGAAACATGGTGTAGATGTAACAGAAGTAATGCAGATAGCTGTGTCTAAGGTAGACAAGAATGGAGTATTTGTCGCACAGCCGGCACCATGGATGATTACATGTGAGGTAAAAGAGAAATAATATGAAGTTTTTGCTAGTTGCAATTAATGCAAAATACATACATTCAAATCTTGCAGTTTACAGCCTTAAGGCTTTTGCTGAAAAATATGGAAATAATAATAATGAAATAGAGATTGCAGAATACACTATTAACCAGTACAGTGATGATATTTTAAGAGATATTTATAAAAGAAAACCGGATGCAGTTGGTTTTTCATGCTATATCTGGAATATTGGAATGGTTAAGGAGATTGTTAGGGATTATAAGAAGATTTGTCCAAATGTGGATGTTTGGGTAGGTGGTCCTGAAGTTTCCTACAATGTGGAGCAGGTTCTTAGGGAGAATGAAGCCATTGATTATGTTATGTATGGGGAGGGCGAGCTTACTTTCAAAGAAGTAATGGACAAGTATACTTTTAATGGAATTGGTATTGATGACCTTAAGGATATACTTGGCATAGGATATAGAAAGTCTAAAAGTTTAGAACATCAGATATTCGAATCAGAAACAGGAATACTAGATTGTTCAAAAAAACAGAGAATCCAGATTATAATCAACAAACCTCAACAGCCTGTTGATATGTCGGATATTCCTTTTGTTTATAAGGAGATGAAGGACTTTGAAAACAAGATTATTTACTATGAAACAAGCAGAGGCTGCCCTTTTTCATGCAGTTATTGTCTTTCATCCATTGACAAAAGATTAAGGTTTAGAAGTCTTGATTTGGTTAAGAAGGAACTTCAGTTTTTCATAGACAATAATACTAATCAGGTTAAGTTTGTGGACAGAACTTTTAATTGCAACAAGAAGCATGCAATGGAAATTTGGTCATATATTAAGAAACACGATAATGGTGTAACTAATTTTCATTTTGAAATTGCAGCAGATCTTATGACGGAGGAGGAGATTGCTTAATAAGTGATATGCGACCGGGTTGATTCAGTTGGAAATTGGTGTGCAGTCAACTAACGAGAAGACTTTGGAGGCAATTAATCGTAAAACGGACATTGAAAAAATAGCAGAGATTACGGAAAAGATACATCATGGTGGTAATATTCATCAGCATCTTGACCTTATAGCAGGGCTTCCATATGAGAATTATGAAAGCTTTAAGAGAAGTTTTGATCAGGTGTATGCAATGAAGCCTGACCAGTTTCAGTTGGGATTTTTGAAAGTTCTTTATGGCTCAATGATGAAGGAAAATAGTGAAAAATATGGTATGGCTTATAGTGGCAGGGCACCTTACGAAGTGCTTAAAACCAACTGGGTTAGTTTTGATGACATATTGAAACTAAAAGAAGTGGAGGCTGTTGTTGAGATATATTACAATAGTTTTCAGTTTGAAAATACAATAAGAAAGCTTAGTGAACTTTACGAATCACCATTTGAACTGTATGAACAACTGGGTAGTTTTTACCAGAAACACAGTGAAAACGGGGAGAAACATTCAAGAGTTAAGCGTTATGAATTACTTTTGAATTTTATTAAGAAGAGGAACTTTGAAGAGAACATTCAATGGGAGGAGCTTTTGACAAAAGATTTTTATTTGCGTGAAAATGCCAAAAGCCGTCCTGGATTTTCTAAAAGCATTGAAAAATACAAGCATCAGATTAGAGAGTTTTTTAAAGGAGAAGAGGTTAGAACAATCCTTGTGGATTATGAAGATTACGATTCCAAGCAGTTAGAAAAAATGACTCACGTTGAAGTGTTTGGAATAAATGAGGACAATCTTACATATATATTATTTGATTACAAACACAGAAATCCTTTGAATAAACAGGCTAAGCTGATTAACATAACAAAGCAGATAAAGAGATAGGAATTATGGTTAAAGATTATGTGTGTGTGGATATCGAAACATCCGGCGTAAGAGTAAAGTGGGACAAAATAATAGAGATTGGAGCAGTTAAGGTAAGGGACGGTAAGGCAGTTGATACTTTTTCGGAGCTGATTAATCCGGGACTGAAACTTAGTCCTATATTACGGAACTTACGGGAATAACTGACGAAATGTTAAAGGATAAACCTTTTATAGAGGAAGTTCTGCCAAGATTTATTGAGTTTACCGGGGACGATGTGATTATGGGGCACAATATTATGTTTGACTATAGTTTTTTGAAACAGAATGCAATTAACCAGAAACTTAAGTTTGACAAAATGGGAATTGATACATTAAAGATTGCAAGAAAGACTTTGAATTGGACTTGAAAGCAGAGGCTTGGAATATTTGTGCAATTATTATGGAATAGCAGATGAAAACCATCACAGGGCATTTAATGATGCAGAGGTTACATCTAAGTTATACAATGTGCTAATGGAAAAGTTTGGGACAGAGTGTCCGGGATTTTTTTGAACCTTATCAGTTAGTATTTAAAGCGAAAAAAATGCAACCTATTACTGACAGACAAAAGAAATATTTAAAAGATTTGATGGTATATCATAAGATTGAAATGAATTTTAATATAGATGAGCTTTCAAAGAATGAAGCGTCTAAAAAAATAGACAAAATTCTTTCAGAAAAAGGCAGAATTTTTGACTAGGACATTTTTGACAGTTATGGTATACTTTGTTAAAGAAAAAGTGGGTTATTAGACCACAGTTCACAATATTATCGTTTTTTATTAATATAATAAATGTTAAGACACCTAAAATTTGATTACACTGTAATCATTAGTTTATTGGGAAAAGGAGAATGGTATGAACTTTTTTTACAACAAGAAGAATCAGAGAATTATCGCAGGAGTAATAGCAGGCTTATTAATACTTGCAATGGTTGTTACAACAGTATTTAGTGTATAGAGAAGGACTTGAGGAGGCTAATTGTGAAGGGGATTAAGAAAGTAGTTTTATTAATCGCATGTGTTATTCTTACAATGGGAACAGTGCGTGTATGGGCTGCTTCTGAGGATGCAGAAGAAAAGATTAAAAACGGCGTGTCAATTGACAGCGTTGATGTAAGTGGAATGACAGCAAGCGAAGCTACAAAAGCGTTGAAGACAGTTGTGTCAGACAAGACAGCTACAACAGTAACACTTGATGTTAATGGTAAGTCAGTTCAGACTACGTTAGGGGATTTAGGATACAAGTGGAGCAATAAGACAGTAGTTGATGAAGCTGTGAATACAGGAAAGACAGGTAACATTATAAAGAGATATAAGGATGGTCTTGATTTACAGCATAATGGCATGAAGTTTAATATTGAAATGTCATTTAATAAAGATACCTTAAAAAAGAAGTTACAAACTATTTGTGCTGATTATGAAATAAAGGCGCAGAATGCGTCTTTGGAGGCTACAGGTCATGGATTTAAGATTATGAAAGAGAAAGAAGGCGTGACTGTAGACTATGATAAGACTGTAGAACAGTTATATACATATGTAACAGAGAAGTGGAATAAGAAAGCTAACATAAAGTTAACTGCCACAACTACAGTTTCAAAACCTAAGTATACAACAGAGGATTGTGAAAAGGTTTCTAACGAACCAATGGGCAGTTATACAACAGAGTTTAGTGTAGGAAGTTCTTATGCTAATAGAAACTTAAACATACAGAATGGTGCTAAGTTAATTAACGGAGCAGTTGTTTATCCGGGAGAACAGTATTCATGTAATGAAAACTTATATCCGTGGACAGAGGATAACGGATGGCATCCTGCAGGTACATATGTTGATGGTGGCGTTCAGGACAGCTTAGGTGGTGGTATTTGTCAGGTTTCAAGTACACTTTACAATGCTTTGCTTAGAGCAGAGATTAAGGTTGTTAAGAGATTCCCGCATTCAATGGCAGTAGGATATGTTCCTTTGTCAGCAGATGCAGCTTTGGCAGGAGATTACAAGGATTTAGTATTTGAAAATGATACTGATGCGCCTATTTATGTTCAAGGTATTTATAATTCAGGCGGTTCAATTACTTTCAATATTTATGGACATGACACAAGAAAAGCAGGTCATTCAGTAAAATATGAAAGCAAGACTGTAAAGACTACACCTGTTAAAACACAGACCAAGAAGGATTCAAGTAAGCCTGTAGGCTATTCAGAAGTTGAATCTTCAGGTCATGTAGGGTATGTGGCTGAATTATGGAAGATTACATATGAAGACGGCAAGCAGGTTAGTAAGGAATTAATACATACAAGTACTTATGCAATGTCACCAACAATTGTTGTAAAGGGAACTAAGAAGGCTTCCACAACAACTAAGAAAGATGATAGTGATAAGGACCACAAGAAGAGTAGTGAAGAGACAACAAAAAAGTCAACTTCAAGTAAGAAATCAAAAAAATCAGAATAGTTAAATAAGGCGGTGAATTATGAATCCGGGAAAAGTTTCAGAAGTAACTTATAAAAGAGCTATTTTAAAGAATTTAAATTCCAAAAACGAAGGAGTTAAACCGGGAGTAAATTCTGCAAACATACAATTAGAAGACATTACGACTGTAGTGTCTTCTAATTGTATATTAAAGACTTTTGACGGATGTGAAGAGTTTTATGTTCAGCGAAGTATTAACAGTATTTGCGAAAAGGGTGGCGTTCCAAAAAGTTACAATTAAGCATTACAATGCCATTGGAATTTGAAGAAAAAGAAGTAAACAGAATGATTAAAAATTTTAGAAAGTCAGCAGACAGTCATAATGTGGAAATTAACCAGTGTAATGTTTATAGAGGAGCCACTGAAGGTCCAATTATTAACATTTTTATGATTGGAACAACAGGCAATTTACTAAAAAGTGATAGCATAAAACCGGGAATGGATGTTATAATGGCAGGAACACTTGCTATTGGTGGAACATCAGTTATAGCAGAAAGATATAAAGATAAGTTAGCAGGCAAGTTTTCCGGAAGATTTATTTCAGAATGCTTGGAATTGAAAGATTACACTAGTACCGAGAAAGCTTCTGCAATAGCAATAGATGCAGGAGCTGTGTATATGCACGCTGTTTCTGAAGGAGGATTGTTTAGTGGATTATGGGAAGTGGCTTCATGTGTGGATAAAGGCATTCAGGCAGATATTAACAAGATTCCTATTTGGCAGCAGGTTATTGAAATAGCAGAATTTATGGATATTAACCCTTATTTGTTGGAAGGTTCAGGTTCGCTATTGATTGTAAGCCCTGATGGTTATAAAATAGAAGAGTCACTAAACGCTAACGGAATCTATGGAGAAGTAATCGGAAAGATAACTGACAATAAGAACAGAGTAGTTATAAATGGCGATGAAACAAGGTATTTGGAACCTCCAAGAGGTGATGAAATATACAAATTTATTTAAAAAAGGAGATTGGCAATGAGAGAAGAGATTTTACGTTTAATTGAAAAAAATAGCAGAATTGACATTCATGAAATGGCGATTCTTTTAGGAGCGAAGGAGGCGGAAGTTGCCAACGCCATAGCGGATATGGAAAAGGAAGGTGTAATATGTGGATATTACACACTTATTGATTGGGATAAAACTAACGATGAAAAAGTAACAGCATTAATCGAAGTTCGTGTTACACCACAGCGTGGAAGCGGATTTGATGAAATTGCAGAGAGAATATATAAATTTGAAGAAGTTAAGGCAGTTTTATCTTATGTCAGGTGGTTTTGACTTTACAGTTATACTTGAAGAAAAAACAATGAAAGAGATAGCCCAGTTTGTATCAAGTAAGCTTTCTACTTTAGATTCAATTTTGAATACAGCAACACATTTTGTATTGAAGAAGTATAAAGACTACGGAATGATTTTAGATGAAAAACAAAAAGATGAAAGGATGTTAGTGACACCATAATGAGAGATCCATTATCAAAAGTAACAAAGGAAATTAAACCATCAGGCATTAGAAAGTTTTTTGACATTGTAAGCGAGATGAAAGATGCTATTTCACTTGGCGTAGGTGAGCCTGATTTCGATACCCCTTGGCATATTAGAGAAGAGGGGATATATAGTCTTGAGAAAGGACGTACTTTTTATACATCTAACTCAGGTCTTAAAGAGTTAAAGATGGAGGTATGCAATTACCTTAAAAGAAAATTAGATGTAGATTATGATTATAACGGCGAAGTAATGATTACTGTAGGTGGTAGTGAGGCCATTGATATTGCGATGAGAGCAATGCTTGATCCGGGTGATGAAGTTTTGATTCCACAGCCAAGCTACGTTTCATATGTTCCATGTGTTGAATTAACACATGCTGTTCCTGTCATTATTGAATTAAAGGAAGAGAACGAATTTCGCTTAACTAAGGAAGAAGTTTTAGAAAAGATAACTGACAAAACTAAGATTTTGGTTTTACCTTTCCCTAATAATCCAACAGGTTCTATTATGGAAAGAAAGGATTTGGAAGATATTGCTCAGGTTTGTATAGAAAAAGATATTTTTGTATTATCTGATGAAATTTATTCTGAATTATCTTACAAGGAAGAGCATGTTTCAATAGCATGTATTCCGGGAATGAAGGAAAGAACAGTTTTGATTAACGGTTTTTCAAAGGCTTATGCAATGACAGGTTGGAGACTTGGTTATGCGTGTGCACCAAAGGTTATTATGGATCAGATGGTTAAAATCCATCAGTTTGCAATTATGTGTGCACCTACAACAAGCCAGTATGCAGCGGTTGAAGCATTAAGAAACGGTGATGATGATGTGGCAAGAATGAAGGAGTCATACAATCAGAGAAGAAATTATCTTGTTCACGAATTAAGAGATATGGGACTTGATTGTTTTGAACCATATGGAGCATTCTATGTATTCCCAAGCATTAAGAAGTTTGGACTCACATCAGAAGAGTTTGCTACAAGATTGCTAGAGGAAGAAAAGGTTGCCGTAGTTCCGGGAACAGCTTTCGGTGATTGCGGAGAAGGTTTTCTTAGAATATCATATGCATATTCACTTGATGATCTTAAGCTTGCCCTTGGCAGAGTTAGAAAGTTCGTTGAAAGACTGGAGCAGAAGAAGACTATAAGCTTACATGATTAGCAGATGTACATTAGTGTACAGTTTTGTAAGCCAGAATGGAGATAGGTTATGAATGTTATATTATTAGAGCCTGAAATCCCACAGAACACAGGTAACATAGGACGAACATGTTGTGCAACAGGCACAAAGCTTCATCTTATTGAGCCTATGGGATTTAGAATAAATGAGAAGAATCTTAAGCGTGCAGGAATGGACTATTGGGATGATTTGGATGTGACTATTTATGATAGTTTCAAAGATTTTATGGATCAGCATCCGGGAATAAAGATTTGGATGGCTACAACTAAGGCTCCACACAGATACACAGATGTAAAGTTTGGACCGGATGATTATATAATGTTTGGAAAAGAAAGCGCAGGAATACCGGAGGAGATTTTGGTAGATAATGAAGATACATGTATTAGAATCCCAATGAATCCGGAGATTAGATCGTTAAATCTTGCCAATTCAGTTGCAATTGTACTTTATGAGGCATTAAGACAGAATGATTTCCATGGAATGCAGATGGAAGGTCACCTTCACAGACTGCAGTGGAAGGAATAATATAATCAGACACAAATTGATTATAGAAATAAAAAATAAATTATAAAGCATTTAGACTATTAAGTAACAATGTAAAAAATAGCCTAAATGCTTTTATTTTTTTGTGCATTATAACGTTTTTAGAGATTGTGGTCGAAAAATCTTTAAACTTCTGCTAAAATGTTTTATCGAAAGTAAAAAAAGGAGGATTTGACAATGTCAAACAACGAAATTGGTAACTCAGCAGTATATGATGCCAGAGAGTTGGGAAAAGGAAAGATGTTTCTTTTAGGTTTCCAGCATATGTTCGCCATGTTTGGTGCAACAGTTTTGGTGCCACTTTTAACAGGTCTTGATGTTCAGACAACATTACTTATGGCAGGTCTTGGAACTATTCTTTTCCATATTTTTACAAAATTACAGGTTCCGGCATTTCTTGGTTCATCTTTTGCATTCCTTGGTGGATATACAACAGTATCAGGAGCTTTTGGTGACTTTGGAGTAAAAGATTCAGCTCATATGCTTCCATATGCATGTTTAGGTGTAGCTTGCGCAGGACTATTATATTTAGTTTTAGCGTTGCTAATAAAGTTAGTAGGTGTTAAGAAGGTTATGAAGTTCTTCCCACCTGTTGTAACAGGTCCTATTATTATTGCTATTGGTCTTTGCCTTGCACCATCAGCACTTAATAACTGTGCAACATGTTGGCCACTTGCGTCGTAGCGCTTGTTATCGTAATATTATTTAATATCTGGGGAAGAGGAATGGCAAAGATTATTCCTATTCTTTTAGGTGTAGTTGGAGCATATTTATTCGCCCTTATTTTCGGAAACGGATTAGGTTTATTAGGCGAAGCAGGTCAGGTTGATGTAAAAGCTATTGCTGATGCAGCATGGATTGGTCTTCCTGTTCATATGGACGAAACAATTTTTGCAATTGACTGGAACAACAGCTCAGCAATTATTTTTGCTATTACAACAATGGTTCCAATTGCCATTGCAACAATGATGGAACATATCGGTGACATTTGTGCCATCGGTGCTACAGTAGGAAAAGACTTTATTAACCGCCCGGGTCTTCACAGAACACTTTTAGGTGACGGACTTGCTACAACATTATCATCAATTTTTGGTGGCCCTGCTAACACAACATATGGTGAAAACACAGGTGTACTCGCTCTTTCAAGATATATGATCCAAGAGTAGTAAGAATTGCAGCTTATCTTGCAATGTTATTCTCATTCTCCCCTAAGTTTGCCATGATTATTCAGGCTATGCCATCAGGTATCGTTGGTGGTATTTCATTTATGCTTTATGGAATGATTGCAGCAATCGGTGTTCGTAATGTAGTAGAAGCACAGGTTGACTTTAAGAAGAGCAGAAACGTTATCGTTGCAGCTATTATCGTTGTATGTGCTTTAGGTATCAAGTTTAGTTCAGGAATGGGCGCAGATGTATTAAGCGGAGTTGACGGAGCAGTTTCATTCTCAATCGGAGGAGTAGTAATCAGCTTTCAGGACTTGCAGTTGTCATCAATTGCAGGAATTATCCTTAATGCAGTATTCCCAGACAAAGATGAAGTGAACGACGTAACAGAATCCAAATAATAAATTAATGTAATTACAGTGTCAAAAGGTCCTATCCCAATTATTCCAGTACAAAAAGGGAAAGGTGAATTGGAATTTTGATATTTTAATTAAGTATCACAAAAAAATGGATGCCAGCAAACAATAGGCAGATTTTCGAAATTTTGCGAGTATAGTGTACAGCGATAAAACTACTGTCCGAGCGAAGCGAGTTTAGGTTTTCGCCTTACAATAGACGGCGGAGCAAAATAAGAAAATCAACGTGTTTGAGGGCATCCATTTTTTTGTGATACGACAAGTGGCAAATTACCTGTTAATGGTAACAATTCCTTTGTTAGTCTGTATCAATCCTTCATCTTTCATTTTCTTTAATTCTCTACTCATGGCACTTCTGTCAACTGAAAGATAGTCCGCAAGGGCAGTCATTGTGAAGGGAAGCTTGAAAGTATTGCTTCCGGATTTCGAAGACAAAATTTCAAAATAATTATTTAAACGGTCACGTATGGTTCGACCACTTAAAACTTCAAGATGTTCACAGATAGATCTTGTCTTATCTGAAATTATAACAAGAATATTATTAACTAACTGACTATGATGTGGACAAGCTTTCGAGCATCTTTTTATAATGTGTTCATAATCAATAAAACGAACAACGCAGTCACATGTAGCTTCAAGAGAAATGTTTTCAGGACAGGCATAGTGATAAAAAAGCTGACCGAAAAGATCACCACGACATAATTGCTCAAGAATAGTCTGGGTCCCGTTAGGAAGAAAATGTATAACCCTTGCGCTACCTGACTCGATTATACCTACCCCTATATTGTTGTCGTCATAGAAGCAGATAACTTCTCCGGATTTATAAGTTCTGGTATACGTTTTAAAACAGTGCATCATTTCAGCCTGTTGCTGTTCTGAAATATTGTAAAACAAATCTGTTTTTTTTATTTCCATAAATAAACTCCAATCTATATTGATATAACTATTGTATAAAAATTTTTATCATGAATATGTTGCAAATGCAACAGAAAAATAAAAACAATCATCATATAATAAGAATGTAAAGAAAATATATACCAGGATTGCACTTTATAAAGTGAAAAACGTTAAATTTTAAAACGAAAATAATTCCTTCTTAACGTTGCAAAAAAAAAGATAAAGTGTTATATTATTCACAGTTAGTGAAAATTACTTTTATTGTGTCTAGTTGCGTCTTTTTGACAATTAAACACGGCACTGGCTAATATTTTTGAGAGGTGTATGATATGGATACAATAACATGCATTAAAACAAGGAGAAGTGTTAGAAAGTTTAAACAGGAATCAATATCTAAGGATATTATTGAAGATTTGGTTTTGGATGCTTCATATGCGCCTTCTTGGAAGAATACTCAGACAACACGATATATTGCAATAACAGATGCTGAGATTAAAGCTAAGCTTGCAGAGGAATGTTGTGCAGAGCACAACAGAGGAATTATTAATGGAGCACCACTTCTTATTGCTACATTAATAGTGGACAAGCGTTCAGGTTTTGAGAGAGATGGCAGTTATTCCACATCTCGAAAAGATTGTTGGCAGGCATTTGACAATGGCATTGCTACACAGACATTGTGTTTGGCAGCTAATGACAAAGGCTTGGGAACAGTAATAATGGGATTGTATGACATCGATAAAGCAGAAGAGATTATCGGGGTTCCCGAGGGACAGTTACTTATGGCACTTGTTGCTGTAGGTTATCCTGATGAAGAACCTGGTGTTCCAAAGAAGAAGACAGTAGATGATTTATTAAGCTATCGTTAGTCATTCACTATATTTTATGCTTTACATTTATTTTTAGGAGGAAAAACAAGATGAGAGAAGAATGGAAAGGATTTACTACAGGCGAATGGGCAAAAGAAGTCAACGTCAGAGATTTTATCCAGAAGAACTACACACCATATGATGGTGATGCAAGTTTCTTAGCAGGTCCTACACAGGCAACAACAGATTTATGGAATCAGGTACTTGATCTTCAGAAACAGGAAAGAGCAGCAGGCGGCGTACTTGATATGGATACAAAGGTTGTACAGACAATCACATCACACGGCGCAGGTTACTTAGATAAAGATAAAGAAACTATTGTTGGTTTCCAGACAGATAAGCCTTTCAAGAGAGGTCTTCAGGTTAACGGTGGTATCCGTATGGCAATGAAGGCTTGTAGTGACAATGGATACGAAGTAGATCCAGAAGTTGTAGATTTCTACACAAACTACAGAAAGACTCATAACGCTGGTGTATTTGATGCTTACACACCAGAAATCAGAACATGTAGAACAAACCACATCGTAACAGTCTTCCAGATGCTTACGGACGTGGACGTATCATCGGCGACTACAGAAGAGTTGCATTATACGGTGTTGATACACTTATCACAGATAAGGAAGCTCAGAAAGCAGCTACACCTACAGAAATGAGACCAGAAGTTGTCCGTGATAGAGAAGAATACTCAGAACAGATTAGAGCTCTTAAAGAATTAAAAGAATTAGGTAAGATTTACGGATTTGATATTAGCAGACCAGCTCAGAACGTACAGGAAGCTATTCAGTGGATGTACTTCGGATACCTTGCAGCAGTTAAGGAACAGAACGGTGCAGCTATGTCATTAGGACGTACTTCAACATTCATCGATATCTATGCTGAAAGAGATTTAGCTAACGGAACATTTACAGAAGAACAGATTCAGGAATTCGTTGACCACTTCATTATGAAGTTAAGATGTGTTAAGTTCGCAAGAACACCTGAATACAACCAGATTTTCGCTGGTGATCCAGTTTGGGTTACAGAAGCAATCGGTGGTGTTGGTATTGACGGACGTCACATGGTTACAAAGATGTCATTCAGATATCTTCATACATTAGAAAACTTAGGTGCAGCTCCAGAACCAAACCTTACAGTTCTTTGGTCAACAAGACTTCCACAGGACTTCAAGAAATACTGTGCTAAGCTTTCAATTGAATACTCATCAATGCAGTACGAAAGTGATGACTTAATGAGACCAATCAATGGTGATGACTATGGTATCGCTTGTTGTGTATCTTCAATGAGAATCGGTAAGGAAATGCAGTTCTTCGGAGCTAGAGCAAACCTTGCTAAATGTTTACTTTACGCTATCAACGGTGGTGTTGATGAAAAGACTAAGGTTCAGGTAGGACCTAAGTACAGACCAATTACATCAGAATATCTTGATTATGATGAAGTAATGGAAAGATATGAAGACATGATGAAATGGTTAGCAGACGTTTATGTTAACGCTCTTAACATCATTCACTACATGCATGATAAATATTCATATGAAAGAATCCAGATGGCTTTACATGATGCTCATGTAACAAGATGGTTCGCAACAGGTGTTGCAGGTCTTTCAGTAGTAGCTGACTCACTTTCAGCTATTAAGTATGCTAAGGTTAAAGCTATCAGAGATGAAGATGGAATCGTAGTTGACTATGAAACAGAAGGTGACTTCCCTAAATATGGTAACGATGATGACAGAGTTGACCAGCTCGCAGTTATGATCGTTAACAAGTTCATGGGTTACTTAAGACAGCACTTCACATACAGAGATAGTATTCCAACACAGTCAATCCTTACAATTACATCAAACGTAACATACGGAAAGAACACAGGTAACACACCTGACGGTAGAAAGATGGGACAGCCATTCGCACCAGGTGCTAACCCACTTCATGGTAGAGATACACACGGTGCTGTAGCATCACTTGCATCTGTAGCTAAGATTCCTTTCGAAAACGCTAGAGATGGTATCTCAGATACATTTACAGTAGTTCCAGATGCACTTGGAAAAGACTGTGACGTATTTACAGGTGACCTTGACGCTGATGCACTTGGTCTTGATATTGATGAAATCATCAAGCAGCAGCAGTTATAATAAATATAAATAAAAAGGAAAATCAGAATGTCAACAGGAATAATTCATTCAACAGAAAGTTGCGGAACAGTAGACGGACCGGGCGTGAGATTTGTAGTGTTCTTTAAAGGGTGTCCTATGAGATGTGCGTATTGTCACAATCCTGACACATGGTCAATGGAAGGCGGTACGGAAATGACCGTTGATGAATTGCTTAAAGAATATGAAACAAAGAAATTTTTCTACAAAAGTGGAGGTATTACTGCCACAGGTGGTGAACCCATGGTTCAGATTGATTTCCTTACTGAACTGTTTACTGAAGCACATAAGCGAGGAATTCATACCTGTCTGGATACATCAGGTGTAACATTTAGACCTGATGATCCGGCAAATCTGATGAAAGTAGATAAATTACTTGAAGTAACCGATTTGGTTATGCTGGATATTAAACATATTAATCCGCAGGAACATTTAAAACTTTGCAAACAGCCTAATGACAATATTTTGGCTTTTGCAAAATATCTTGATAAGAAAGGTATTCAGATGTGGATAAGACATGTTGTTGTACCACATATAACTTTAAATAAAGAGTACTTATATGAATTAGGACTTTTCATTGGAAAGTTAAAGATGGTTAAGGCTTTGGATATATTGCCATATCATGATATGGCTAAGCCAAAGTACGAGAAACTTGGCATGGATTACCCATTGAAGGATATAGAGCCTGCTACCAAAGAAATGGCAGTAGCTGCTCGAAAAATAGTGTTGCAGGGATTTAAAGAATCCAGAATTAAGTTATTACAAGAGAATAAATAGGAGGTAATAAAAATGGCAGCAAGCGAAAAACAGATTGATAATTTAGTTTCTTTAATAGATGGATATGCACAGGAAGGTGGTTACCATCTTAATGTTAACGTATTAAACAGAGATACATTACTTGATGCTCAGAAGCATCCAGAAAAATATCCACAGCTTACAATCCGTGTATCAGGATACGCTGTAAACTTCATTAAGTTAACAAAAGAACAGCAGGATGACGTTATCCACAGAACATTCCACGGAAGTCTATAAGATAACGAAAAGAAATGATCCTTTATCGCCATATCGGGGTTTCCCGGTATGGCGATTTTTTCTTGCTAATTAATGAAAAGAGTTTATAATTATAAAAAGAGTGTCTTACTCAAATATATAGTAAAAGAGGCGAGAATTATGCATAATATAGTTTCAAAATTACTTATTTACGGAGATATGCCTAAAGATTCCATTCTTATGGAACTTAGTGACATTATTAGAGAATATAAAAGTGGTGACTATAAGAAAGATGAAATAATCACTAGGATATATAATCAGATTAAGAGAATTCTGGAAGTATCAACAGATTATGCTTTCGATAAGAATTTGTGGCACAACTATCTTACATATTTATTAATAACAAATGAGAACCCATTTAGCTTAACATGTGAAAAGGTTGGAGCAAGTGTGGGAACAGTAAACAGTTTTGCAAAGAATGACTTTAAGCAGTTCAAGGCTTATTTGATTATGACTTTAAGCCAATGGAAGAAGAGCTTGGTATTGACTGTTTTACAAAGATTGAAAATTATCAGGCAATTGGGAAACCTGAACTTATGTACAATAAGAATGTTAGTGAAAAGGTTAGAGATTTAAGCGAAAAGCTTGAAAGCGCTAAGGATGAAGAAGAATTTTTTGATCACGTAACACAGTTTTATAAAGATTATGGTGTTGGAATGTTTGGTCTTAATAAGGCGTTCAGAATTTCAGACAACAATGGCAAGGTTGAATTCCAGGCTATTAACAATATGGAAAAAGTTATGCTTGATGATCTGGTTGGATACGAAATTCAGAAAAAGAAACTTGTTGATAATACAGAAGCTTTCGTACAGGGAAGAAAGAGTAACAACTGCTTATTATTTGGTGACAGCGGTACAGGTAAATCTACAAGTATTAAGGCTATTGTTAACGAATACTATGATCAGGGACTTAGAATGATCGAAATATACAAGCATCAGTTTAAAGACCTTTCTAACGTTATAGCTATGATAAAGAATAGAACTACAAGTTCATTATTTATATGGATGACCTTTCATTTGAAGAATTTGAAATTGAGTACAAGTTCTTAAAGGCAGTAATTGAGGGGGGCGTTGAAACAAAACCTGAGAATATTTTGATTTATGCAACATCTAACAGAAGACATCTTATTAAAGAAACATGGAATGACAGAAGTGATGTTCAGGTTGATAATGGAATGCATAAGTCAGATACTATGGAAGAAAAATTATCACTTGTACATAGATTTGGTGTTACAATTAACTACTCAAAACCTACACAGAAGGAATACTTTGATATTGCAATTGAATTGTGTAGAAGATTAGGTGTTGAACTTAGTGATGATGAAATTAAGGCTGAAGCAAATAAATGGGAATTAAGCCATGGTGGAATTTCAGGTAGAACAGCACAGCAGTTTGCTAACTATCTGGCAGGTCAGCAGAAATAGTAATTATTATGTGTGGGTAACTTTTCAATAATAATCAACATATGTAGATAAATCTTGCAAGGTTGTTAAAAAAATTAACCTTGCAAGATAAAAG
>ENA-OQAZ01000811-OQAZ01000811.1-human-gut-metagenome-genome-assembly--contig:-NODE-811-length-16727-cov-2.363735_pt1 | contig 16727 bp, 24 predicted proteins | sample MGYA00242737_ERZ504531 | MGnify/ENA primary metagenome ERZ504531 (study PRJEB26092, sample SAMD00036244) | human gut metagenome | host: Homo sapiens | study: EMG produced TPA metagenomics assembly of... | reverse complement strand
CGGAATTGATACTTTAAGTCCTTCAAATAGTCCTGTTCGTTTTCCATCCCATAAGCGTTTCGGCATTATTTCTTTTAAACCATGTCCACCTGAAAAATTCCATGCATAATTCACCTTATCAAAGTCATATTTCTGAAGTTGTTTATCTAATTTATCTAATGTTTTTTCAGCCGAAAGTATTTTTCCAATATGAGTAATTTGTGCAAACTTAATTATTAACCATTCCATTTTGCTTCGTTCACGGTTGGTCATTACATAATCAATTTGTGTAAACTTATATAGCATTTTCCACCAAAGCACTTTAAAAACTTGTAGTTTTCTTAAAATTCTATTATCTGGCAAGCCATCTATAGGAAAAACATCCATCCAAACACCTATTTTTGCTTTGTACCCTCCCTGATCCCAATATATTTTCTTTTTGTTATTAATCATTCTTGTAAAATAACATTTGAAATTAGGATCTGAAGATTTTGTTACAATCTCCATATATTCAGGTAGATACTTAGGTGCAATTTCCAAAAAATTTATTGTAATCCGGTCTTGGCAAACCAATATCAATATCGTCATCCCATGGTATAAAACCATTATGTCTAACTACACCGATTAATGTTCCCCCTATCATATAATATCTAAGATTATTGTCATCACATATTTTTTTAAAAAGTTTAAAATTTTCTAATTCACATGACTGTAATATTTTCAAATCTTCATTAAAATTTTCTTGTATTTGAAAATTATTTTTCTGTTTCATCAAACATTCCTCTTTTCTATTAAATCATATTAAATATAACTTTATAAATCCATACCATGCGCGTTTTTATTTTTCGTTTCGAAAATCCTTTGATAAACATAAGTTTAAATTTATGTTTTATATTATAGTTATAATCTATAATTATTTCTGAATAATATTTAGATTCTGACGTCATATCTTCTTTCGCTAGATATAATTCTTTTACAAAATTTTGAATAATATGTTCTCGCGAAGAAAAAAATATTTTTAAACATATTATTCAACATATATCGTAAATCATGGTGAAGAATTGTTGTTTTCATTCCACACACATTCATATCATGCTGCCGATATAAAATTAATGGTTTTTCATCAAAATAGATATCTGAGCCTATACATTTCGCAAGTCGATATATCCATGAATCATGTATACAATTTATTTTAGGGTAATTTTTCAATGTAAAATATACTAAGCTACGATTAAAAATCATGGTGCATCCTGAAGCTAATGATGGCCACAATATTTCCATATAATCATTGTAGTAGACAATATTTTCTTTTTTTATTTCATTGAGATTTTTATCCACAAATATTTTATTTGTATAATAAAGAGCACCTTTTGTATTTTTTGATTTCTCTAATCTACATTACGCCCTCAAATAATTTATCCTCCATCCAGTAATCATCTTGATCTGAGAATGAAAAATAATGAATATCCGGATAATTCTTATATACAAAAGTAAGCGAACGCAAAAAACTATCTCTAACTCCTAAATTCTCTTTTTTAAGCTCATCAATCCATATAACATTCCTATAATTTGTACAATATTCTTTTATGATTTTTCTTGTATTATCTTTTGATCCATCATCTCTAATAAACAATAATACAGAAACTTTTTTTTGGTTTAGAATAGATTCTATTTGTTCCCGAATATATCGCTCTCCATTATATGTGGACATTATAACAGCAACATTCTCTACACTATTATCTAAACTGTTTGGCAATATCTTCATTTACTATTTCCTCACCGCTTTTATGTTTTAACTGCTCCTGGGATGCTTCACTCAAACCATTATTGACCACACAATTGTTATCACATGTACTACATTTGTCCAGTTCCTCTTTTGACACCCTTCCATCGCGATATTCACAACAAATTTTGTTCTCATACATACTATATGGATGTTTTGAAAACAGAGCTTTTAACTTATGAACGATAACCCAAATTGCAGGTTTCCAAATATATTTGTGCATCGCTGGGGAAACAGATCCAATCATCCAGCAATTTCTATCACAATGGCGAAACTTTTTTTCTAACAGACTCAGCTTCTGGCTATTCCATAACTCATTCCAAGTCTGAACATTCAAATTGCCCATAACTTCTTTATCCTTTGTTCCATTGCATGGCATAACATCACCATACGGATCAATGAAAAATGTATCAAAACTCATATCACAAGGTAATAAACGTTTTTGGCCATAAATATAATTAATCAAACCATGGTTAAAATACGCTCTAAACCATTTTTTAGGGCTATTACTACGAAGCAACTCATTTACTAAATTTTCAAAATTTTTGCAACCATTGGGCGATTATGAATAATATTTTTAGCTTCTACAAAATAGAAACTGTTATGTAAAGATGCAGTTGCAAACTCCATTCCCATTTCATCAGATATTTTATATAGCGGAACCAAATCAGAAGCATTTTTATCTTGTACTGTCATACCAAATCCAACATCTTTCATACCCATTTCTCGAAGTTTTTTTAATGTACTATAGCCTCTCTGATATCCGTTCTGCAAACCACGAATTTCATTATTGGTCTGTTCTAATCCTTCAATAGAAATGCGAATACCAATCTGAGGAAACTCTTTACAAAGATCAACAATACGATCTGTAAAAAATCCATTTGTAGAAATAACAATGCGATCAGACTTCTTATACAATTCGCGAACAATATCCTTCAAATCACTCCGAATAAATGGCTCTCCACCCGTAATATTTGTAAAATACATCTTGGGTAATTTCTTAATAGTTTCAATACTGATTTCTTCCTCCGGTTTCGAAGGAGCTTTATAACGATTACACATAGAGCATCGTGCATTACAACGATAAGTAACAATAACTGTACCATTTAATTTTTTTTCACTTATTATTAGACATTCCTTTAATACCTCAATCTTTTTATTTTAAATTTCGCTTTCATTTATTTTCATATATTATTTCTGTTTTCTTAACTACATCATCCCAATTATATTTATTTAAAATAAAATTCGACGCTACTTTCTTCAATTCCCGAACTTTTCTTGAATTATCACAATTCTCTTGAAGCTTACGAACTAATTCACTCACATTCGATTTCTTGAAAATTACTGCCTTATTTTCCACCACTTCCGTACATTCAGGAATGTCCGAAACCAGGCAACAATTCCCATAGCTCATTGCTTCTAGCAAACTTAACGGCATTCCTTCCAAATCTGACGGGAGAGTATAAACGTATGCATTACTATATAATTCATCTAATATCTCTCCCTGTACAAATCCAGTAAAGATAATCCTACTGTCACTTTTAGATAACTCTTTCAGTTTGCAGGCAAATTCATCTGTATCACTAGAGCCTCCAGCGATTACCAGTTTCTTATCTGTTTTTATCTGTTTGAACGCTTCCACCAGATACCGAATCCCCTTCTCAGGTACCAACCGGCCAAGAAAGAGAAAATATGAATCTTTTGTAAGACCATATTTTTCTGTAATGATTTCTGCGTTTTTAATAGCTGGACGATTCACTCCATTAGGAATAAAATGTGTTTTTCTACCATATGTTTCCTGAAAATAATCCTGAACACCTTTGCTCAGAACGATTATTTCATCAGCATATTTCACTGCATTTCGTTCTCCCTGACGGATAAATTTTGAACCAAATCCATTTTTCCATTTTTCTCTTTGCCAATCGATTCCATGTATGGTCACTACAACTTTTTTCCCAAATAATTTGGGCAACCACGCAAAAAATGCTGGTCCTTCAGCATGAATATGTACTACGTCGTATCTTCCTAATGCACAGCATAGAGACGCAAAAAAAGAAGAACTAACTGCTGCCAGTCCCTTTTTTTCAATAGTGGGAACTGTTTTCAGTTTTATCCCCTTATATTGGTTTTTAATTTTTGCATCATATTCTGCGCCACTTACATGATGTCCAGCTCTGTTGTAACAAACAACTGTATGTCCGTCTCTCACCAGACGGGTACACAGTTCTTCGACAACAATTTCCACGCCACCCTCCCGACTAGGTATTCTCTTATGCCCAAACATCGCTATCCGTATCGGCTCTTTAACCTTTTTTTCTCTCAATACTTTCCATCCTTACAGAAGATGCTCGCATCTTCTTACTAATATTTTTAATTAATCCTATACGTTCACATTCTTATAACTTCGAATACACCCCGCACCCACAAGGCACAGTTCTTTGGCGACGCCTGCGTTGGGCCACCTGGCGGTATTCAACCGGAAAGGAGGCGTCACTGGCGCTTCCTCTCTTGCTGATTGCTCAGCATTTATATATAAGAGGCATTTCTGCCGCTTATTAACTTTATTTGTTGTTTTTCCGGAAGCTTTCCTGGCATTTGCGGCCCAGGTTTCGGGCGCCGTTCAGGAAGCGGTTGACCTGATGGCCGTTCTGGCAGATGAATATGCTGCCCTGTTTTTTTCCGGTGGCTCCGCAGATAGAACATTGCTTTTCTGTTCCGTCGGCGCGCAGCTCAAGTACCAGGATTCCTTCTGCCCAGGCTTTGTATTTCAGATAATTCCGGATGCGGATACTTAAGTGAAGGGGCGAATAGTTGCCACTCCTGTACATGGATATCCTGGAAAAATCTTCATCATACTCCGGCAGTACCAGTATCCCGGTGTGTTTTTCTTTGCAGAAATCTATGATCTCCTTGCTGACCTGATGTGCATAATGTTCATTCAGGTGCTTGAGATGCATGTAATATTTCCTGTTTGGCTGACTGACGTTGTCTTTATCGGTAAATGCCCTGGATGCTTCTACTTTTTTCAACAAAGCTCTGCAATGATGTCGGTATGCATTTCCACCTCTGCAGTTTTTTACAGCCAGCTGCCTGGATTCTTCATCCAGAACTGTGCATACTGCAAAGCTGTCCGTATTGGTAAAGCGGACGCTGCATACTCTGGCGCCTTCCTGCATTCGTTCCTTTGCTGTCCGGGCATCGGAGTTTTCCTGCTTGACAGGTACATGGAACATGAGCCATTTTTCCTCATGGACCAGTGTCGGTGAAAGGATTGCTGCTTCCTTGGGGAAGGGGCGTCCTGTAAGTCCGCAGAGTACCCAGATCCATTTCTTTCCGTTCCAGAGCTTCAGCACTACGGAGGTGTCTGTCAGGTCTCTGTACATTCCCTTGAAAAAGGTGATGTTGGCATCGATCTTTTCGGGGAAGCTTTCTGCGCTTGCTGCGGTCTTTACTGCCATTGCAGCTTTGTTCATGGCAGATCTCCGAAAATAAACGGGGAGCTTTCCGCCTGGCGGGATGTACTTTGGTTCTCTTCCGTCTCTTCCGGGAACGGTGAGTTTTTCCAGATATCCCTGGATGGTTAGCAGATTTTCGGTCCAGAGCTCTTCGCTTTCTTTCAGGAGCTCATAGTAAAAGGCTACGGCTTCCCGATACAGGGCTTCGGTTGTTTCGATCATCTGCTTTTCCGGACAAAAGAGCCGCATTTTCCATGTTTTGATACTGTATCCTGTTTTCATGGCATCTCTTTCTGCTGTCAGGTATCGCTTAATATCTTCATTAGTCACAGACCAAAAAAGATATATTTTACAGCCATATGTAAGAATACCATTGATATTTTCCTTTGTCAAGGCGTGCCAAAGGCATGAAGCATGCTAATAATGTCGTTTTTTAAGCATCATATGCAGTCGTTTTCTATCAAAAAGTGAATAAACAGTCTGATAATCATCGAAATCTAACATTAGTGGTCACAAAAAGTGGTCACTTTTTTCTTGCGTAAATCCGCGTAAAATCAATACTTTTCAAGCTTTTTTCCTTTTTCTTTCCAATTATTAGTGGTCAAAATCGTGGTCAACTGTGCCGGAAAAGCCAGCATTTAACAGTGTTTCAGGCTTTTTTTCGCTAATGAAGATAATAAGCGACACAAATCCCATAATCCACGAGCTGTCCAAGTATGTTTTCTCTTGTACCAGCTCTTTTTTTATGTCTAATCGACATTTCCATGCCCAAATGCTATACTATACCCGCAGGCCGCGCGTTTTGACTTTTGGCCTGCTAAATTTCAGAAAAGGATTTTTTTCTATGGAGAGAATTATTACCTATACGATCTCAACCGGGGATTCCGGGGAAAATGTTCTTGGATTTCTTCGGAAGAAGGGTTTTTCCAAACATATATTGACTACTATGAAGCGGGCGGAGCAGGCGATCCTGTTGAATGGGGAGCCGGCTTTTGGCAGAACGGTCCTGAGGGAGGGGGATGTTCTCCGGATTCTTGTTCCGGAGGAGGCCGGGGACGGATCGGAGCCTTCCATTATTCCGGTGCCGCTGCCTCTGGATATCCTGTATGAGGATGAGGATATCCTTGTGCTGAACAAGCCTGCTGATATGCCTGTGCATCCCTCTGCCGGGAACTACGAGAATACGCTTGCCAACGGTGTTGCCTGGTATTATAAGCAGCAGGGGAAGGCTTTTGTCTACCGCTGTATCAACCGGCTGGACAGGGATACCACCGGGGTGCTGGTGCTTGCCAAGAACCCTCTGAGCGGGGCTCTTCTCTCTGCCAGATGAAGCAGCGCCAGATCCGACGTACCTATCTTGCACTTACTGACGGGATCCCGCCGGAAAAGGGGACGATCTCCGCTCCTGTTGCGAGAATGGATGCTTCTGTGATCACAAGGGAGGTTAATTTTGAGCGTGGGGAGGCTGCCGTGACTCATTATGAGCGTCTTGCAGTCAGCAATGGATATGCTCTTGTGGAGCTGCATCTGGATACGGGGCGGACTCATCAGATCCGGGTGCATATGAAGTATATCGGCTGTCCGCTGCCTGGGGATTTTCTGTATCATCCGGTTTTTGACCGGATCGGACGCCAGGCCCTGCATTCCTTCCAACTGGAATTTGCTCACCCCATCACCGGGGAGCCTATGTGTTTCCTGGCACCTGTGCCTGAGGATTTCCACAGAGCATTTGCGCAGTAAAAAAATCAGCTGTCCGGTAGGTGTTTCCTGCACCGGCAGCTGATTTTTTTATTGTTTTCATTTATTTTTTTTGTAGATCACAAGGAGTCCCTTGAGCAGAAGGTCCTCATCCAGAATGATTTCTTTCTTACAGTGAGAAATGATCTTTTTTGCAAGACCGCCTGTTGCGATCACGGTTGTTTTCTCACCAAGCTCTTCTTCCACCCGGTCTATGATCCCGTCGATGGCTGCTGCGTTGCTGTAGAGCACGCCGCTTTTCATGCATTCGATGGTATTGCGCCCGATCACATGCTTCGGGGCATCGATGCTGATCCGCTGAGCTGGGATGCTCTGGCTGTCAGTGCATCCAGGGATATTCCGATGCCAGGAAGGATCATTCCGCCAATGTATTGCTTTTTGCTGTTGACAACCGAAACTGTAGTGGCGGTTCCCATATCGATCACAATAAACGGAACCGGATATTCATTTAATCCTGCCACAGCGTCTGCCACAAGATCCGCGCCCAGCTGTCCGGGGTTGTCCATCATGATGTTCAGACCTGTTTTTACTCCTGGTCCCAGGACCATGACTTCTTTTTTGAGGATCTTTTCTGCTGCCAGCTTGGCAATGTTGGTGATCTGCGGGACTACAGATGAAATGATACAGCCTTCTATGTCTGCCTTTTTGATGTGGTAGATTTCCAGTAAGGTTTTCAGGTCTACGGCATATTCCAGTTCTGTTTTTGTTCTTACGGTAGCAAGTCTCTCGATGAAGTATGTTTTCTGATCATCGATGCAGCCCACGACTATGTTGGTATTTCCAATATCAATTGCTAATATCATAATTTTATTTTCCCTGTCTTTATGCTTTTGTCTTCTCACGGCTGATCTGTGCGGATGGGATCAGATGTGCCTTGGAAAGTGCAGCTCCCACTGCTCCTGTGATCACTGTGGAGGAAATCATTTCGCATACTGCGTTGATCCCTACCATGAGACAGCAGCCGATGATGATGTTATGACCGCCCATCAGATTTTTTACATAATCGGTATTTCCGAACAGTCCTACAAGTGCTGACATGAAGAACAGGGTATTCAGGAATGCGGAAAAGAATCCGGTTACTGCACATGCCACATAGGTATTGCTGACCTTTCGCATGCCTTTAAAAATATATCCGAGGCAGATACCGTCCAGAAGACGTGGGATGAAGCGCTGGATAAAGGCAAATACCGGATTGATACCGAAAAGCACAACTCCCATTGCACTGGAGCCGCCTACTCCGATGCACTGGAGAAAGCTGGTCAGGCCGAAGATCGCACCTGCCACGGCTCCTCCTACGGGTCCAAGGACGACTGCACTGATGGCTACCGGGATCACGTTAAAGGAAATGGCCAGTGGCCCGATATTCAGATATCCCAGTGGTGTGTAGGCCATCAGCAGAAGGATTGCTGCCATCAGGCCCAGTAATGTAAGCTGCGCTGTTGTAAATCTGTTGTTTTTCATTTCTTCTCCTCCTTGTTACCGTTCCGCTCTGTGAATGTTTCCGGAAATACAGCATTTCCCGGCGTTTTCTGCGGATACAATACGGTGATGGAAAGCGGTGATTTTTCTGTTCCGCTTTTCGTTGTTAAAACCGGCTCTCCGACCGGTTCTGTAGCTATGCTTCTGCCTTTGTGGTAAGCAGAATGATCTTATCCAGGATCTTTAACGCTGCATCCTCCTTGCTCATAAGCGGGAGTGACACTTCTTCATCCTGTGTGATCAGAGTCAGGACATTGGTATCTCCCTGGAATCCGGCGCCTGTACCTTCAGGTTGTTGGCTGCCACCATATCCAGGTTTTTCTTCTCAAGCTTGGCTCTGGAATTACGGATCATGTCTCTGGTCTCCATGGAAAATCCGCAGAGGAACTGGCCCTGCTTTTTGTGCTGGCCAGATATTTCAGAATGTCGTCTGTCCTCTCCAGCTCTATGAAAGCCTGATCGTCTTTTTTCTTGACTTTGTCTTCGCTGACCTGCTTCGGACGGTAGTCTGCCACTGCGGCAGCCTTAATGATGATGTCCTGTTCATCGCTTAAGCCGGTGACTGCTTCAAACATATCTCTGGCAGATGTCACAGGTACGACCTTCACAAAAAGGGGCGGCTCAATAGCAGTAGGTCCGCTTACCAGCGTAACCTCCGCTCCTCTGAGCATGGCCATTTTTGCAATGGCGTCATTCCCATCTTTCCGGATGAATGGTTGGTGAGGCAGCGGACCGGTCGATGGCCTCCTGGTAGGTCCGGCCGTTACCAGGAGCTTTTTGCCGGCAAGGTCTTTCTGGAAGGCTGCTTCCTTCAGGATATATTCCAGAAGGATTTCCGGTTCCGGCATTTTTCCGGCTCCGGTGTCTCCGCATGCCAAGTAGCCGCTGGCCGGTGTGATCACCTCATATCCGTAGTTTTTCAGCTTCCGGATATTGTCCTGTACCACGGGATTCTCATACATGGCGGTATTCATGGCCGGTGAAAGAATTTTCTGACATCTGCAGGCCATTACCGTAGTGGTGAGCATATCATCCGCAAGGCCATTGGCCAGCTTTCCGATCACGTTTGCACTGGCTGGTGCGATCATCACAACATCTGCCTTCTTGGCAATGGATACGTGCTCTACCTGGAACTGAAAGTTCCGGTCAAAGGTATCCACCAGGCATTTATTCCCGGTCAGTGTTTCAAATGTGATCGGATTGATAAAGTTCGTTGCATTCTCTGTCATCAGTACATGAACATCTGCATGAAGCTTATGTAATGCACTTGCCAGATATGCGATCTTGTACGCAGCAATACTTCCTGTGATGCCAAGAAGCACTGTTTTCCCTTTCAGCATCCCTGTCCCTCCTGTCAGTCAACCATACGGATACTCTCGATCACCGGCTGCTGGTCCTTTGCAATGGTTCCGTTGCCGTCTGTCGGCTTGGCATCCTTGCAGATCTGATCTACAATGTCCATCCCGGCGGTCACGTGTCCGAATGCAGCATAGTCGCCATCCAGATGTGTGGAATCAGACTGTACGATAAAGAACTGAGAGCTTGCGCTGTCCGGATCTGTGCTGCGTGCCATGGAAATGGTTCCTCTTACATGAGAAATATCGTTCTTCACTCCATTACTGGAAAATTCGCCCTTGATGGTGTCCTCTGCTCCGCCGGTTCCGTCTCCGTTTGGATCTCCGCCCTGGATCATAAATCCGTCAATGATCCGGTGGAAGGTCAGACCGTCATAAAAATTGTCCTGTACCAGCTTTACAAAATTTGTGACTGTAATGGGTGCAGTGTCTGCATCCAGCTCTACATCGATCTCGCCATAGTCCTTTACGGTAATGGCAGCATGATGGGTTCCTGTCAGCTGCTGGCTGGTATCGATCACAGTTGTTCCTGCCATTTGTGCATCCTCGGAACCATCGGAAAATTCTCCGTCTGCGCTGTCTGTATCCTCTGTACTGTCTGCAGAAGCTTCGGTTTCATGTGAAGTGTCCCCTGCATTACCGGAAGCCTCCTGATCATCGGCGCTTTCTTCATGATCTGAAAAGCCTGCCGCCTCAGCCTCCTCTTCGGATACTGCATTGGCTGCTGTCTCTTCATCTACGCCTGTCTGTCCTTCTGAGGTTTCTTCCTCCAGAGATTCTTCCTTCTTGTCTGCTTTGTCAGAAGTGCTGTCTGTGCTTCCGCATCCGGAAAGCATTCCTGCGGTAAGAGCTGTCGCAAATAATACGGCTAAAACCTTACGTTTCATATTTATAAGTCCTCCTTATCAGATCCCGAAAACGCCTGTTCCGGCATTTTCAGGTGAGCTTTTCACTCTCCCCCTGTAAGCTTTTCTCAGTTTAACATCATCTTTTCATAAAGTCAACTTTGCACGGAACCAGGTACAGGAGTTACTATTCACTCCGTTTTCAGTAACGTGCAGGATTCCCTTTGTTTTTGCCTTGTATCTCTTCCGGTTCTCTGCTAAAATCATGTATGGAGCTTATCATGGGTTCCGTACATATAAGTAGAAAGTGAGGAATCAACATGGAAAAGATCACAAGTTTTACCATTGACCATATCAAGCTTCAGCCTGGCGTATACGTTTCACGTAAGGATCCGGTTGGAGATCAGATGATCACCACCTTCGATATCCGTATGACTTCTCCCAATGAGGAGCCTGTTATGAACACAGCCGAGCTTCATGCCATGGAGCATCTGGCGGCTACCTTCCTGCGGAACCATAAGGAGTTTGGCCCGAAGGTCATTTACTGGGGTCCTATGGGCTGCCGTACCGGAAATTATCTTCTTCTTAACGGGGATTATGAATCCAGAGATATCGTTCCGCTGATGATCGAGATGTTTGAATTCATCCGTGATTTTGAGGGTGAGATCCCGGGAGCCTCTCCCAAGGACTGCGGAAATTATCTGGATATGAACCTTGGCATGGCAAAATATCTGGCAAAGAAATTCCTGAACGAGGTTCTCTACGATATCAAACCGGACCGTCTTGTTTATCCGGAATGATCTGCGGGTACGATCCGCTGGCATGATCCTTGTGTTCTGAACGGACTATATGCCGAAACAAAAAACAGGCTGCCTGTATCGATGTATTTCATCAGATACAGCTGCCTGTTTTTTATTATATCAAGGAGATATCTGCAATTGAAGCAGGATCAGGATTTCCCTGATCTGGTCAAAAGCCTGTAGTCTGTGCTCTACTGTGCTGCTTCTGCGGTAGTATCTTCTGCGGTAGTATCTGCCGCCACTGCTCCTACCGGCGGTGTTGTGCTAACATAGTCACCGGATGCGTAGCAGGTCTGGCCATTATAATCCACACGGATCCATCCATTATCACAGACACCGGTACACTTCAGGGATTCTCCGGAAAGGCACCTGCCACAAATTCTGCCTCTGCGTTGGCGTCAGAACGTAAATTCACACCCTCCACTGCATAGTAGGTGGCATCCTGAGCCTGTACGTTGATGCCGCTTGGGGTCTGCTCCGTAGCTGCTGTCTGTGCTGCGGGATCTGCTGCCCCGGCTGTGGTGGAGTCTGCCGCCGCTGCCGCTCCGTCCGCTGTGGAATCAGCTGCCGCTGCTTCCGGTGTGGGTGTTGCAGTTGCCTTCGGCTTCTCTGTGGGCTCCGGCGTCGGTGTGGAATCTACTACTGTTACCACTGCATCGGTTCCTTCCTCATATCCACAGCCCTGTGCAAGGAAAGCCGCGCCTATTATCAAAGCCATAATACATTTTTTCTTCATTTTACCTGTTTCCTCCTTATACGCCGGTAAAAAATTCTCTGCGTTCAATATACACGATTCTTCAATATTATGCAAGTCCTGGCCGGTTCTTTCACATATTTACCGGCTCAAAAAGCACCCGGACAGTTCCGCCGCAGATCATTCCCAGATCTCCTGCTCCCTGCCCCAGCTCGTAAACCTTTGTTTCCGTATTTCGGATATTTCCTGCGTGTTTTCCGGCTTCAAACTCCACTTTTCCGCCGCCGATGCTTCCTGCCGTGCTTCCGTCCCGGAATACGAACATCTTGCTCCCGGTTCCTCTCGGAGAGGACCCCTTCTTTTCGATGATCGTGACCATGGTTCCCGGTGTCCTGCGGCGTACTGCTGACTCCACCTCCTCATCACAGTAGGTACGGAAATGCCGGTTTTTCTCCTGCACGATCTCCGCCATGATGCTCACGCGATCTCAGCCGGCATCTGTCCTCCGATGGGAAGTCCGATGGGGGCATGGATCTGATCCAGCTGTTCCTCCGTAAATCCCTCTTTCAGGAGCTTTTCCCTGGTGATCCGCACCTTTGTCCTGCTTCCGATCATTCCGAAATATGCAAAGGGTCTCTTAAGGATCGCTCTTGCACAGGCGGAATCTCCCAGATGTCCTCGTGTCACCACTATATAGTAGGCATTCTCATAAGGAGGGATCCTGTCGGACAGGGTATCAAAATCGCCAAAGATCCTCTCATCTGCCATGGGAAATCTTTCCTCAGCCACAAATTCCTCCCGGTCATCCATGACTGTTACATGAAAGCCCAGCATCCTGCCGATCTCTGCTACCGGAAGAGAAACATGGCCGCCACCCAGTATGATCAGCCTGGGATTCTTCTCGTAGGTTTCCACAAATATCTCCCTGTCTCCGTTTTTCACAACGCCGGTTTCCACGGCTGCTTCCACGGAAGCCTTCAGGAATTCTTCTGCTTCTTTATTTCTTTCTGCTCCCTCCGGATAAAAAAAGCTGCCTTCTTCCGAAAGATATTTCAGCCCGGCATCCTTTCCGTTCAGAAGGATTCCTGTTTTTACACGCCCTCTTTTTTCTACCACATCATATATTGTCTGATACATGTTTTGTGTCCTTTCTGTCCGTCTTTCGCCGCTTATTCCAAAGCAAGCTCTTTTACCGCTCTGGCAGCCACCTCCACCTCTTCTTCCGTATTAAAATAAGAAAAGCTGAAGCGGACGGCTCCTGTTTTTTCGGTTCCAAGTGCTTTATGCATCAGCGGTGCACAGTGGCCGCCGGCTCTTACACTGATCCCGTACTCTTCATCAAGGATCATGGCCACTTCTGCCGAGTCCATCCCTGCAATATTCAGAGTCACCACAGGGGAGCGTTCTTCTCCGGAAAAATCTCCGTACAGGGTGACTCCCGGAATTTCCTTTACCTGGTCATAAAAACGCCACATCAGCTGCTGCTCTCTTTTTCGGATCTGTTCTGTCCCGGTTTCCCTGATCCAGCTGATTGCTGCACCAAGACCTGCGATCCGTGGCTGTTCAGGGTTCCTGCCTCCAGTGCCTCCGGCATATCCTGCGGATGCTCCCTCTGAAAGGTGAGGACGCCGCTTCCGCCTACCTTTAGAGGCTCCACAGCTACCCCCCGGCCGAACACAGATGGCTCCTGTGCCTGAGGTCCCATAAGGCCTTATGTCCGGAAAAGCAAAGAATATCTATATGATCTTTTTTCATGGAAATCGGAAATACTCCTGCTGTCTGGGCAGCATCCACAATAAAAAGCTTCTGGTGCTTCTGTGCAATCTCACCGATGGCGTGGATATCATTGAGATTTCCTGTTAGATTGGAAGCGTGGGTACAGACGATCACCTTCGTCTCCGGACGGATGGCTGCTTCAAGCTCCGTAAGGGAGATCCGTCCCTTGCGGTCTGCCGGCAGGATCGTAAGCTTCATGCCGTTTTTTTCCAGGCGATACAGTGGACGGAGCACACTGTTGTGATCCATCTCCGTACAGATCGCGTGGATAGTTTCTTCCTCCGGATGAAGTGTTCCCTGCAGGGCGATATTGAGCGCTTCCGTGTCATTGGATGTAAAGGCCACACATTCCGGTCCCCATATGTCAAACATCTCTGCAATCTGGCATCTTGTATTAAAAATAAGTCTTGAAGCTGCCATTGCTTCTCCGCTGCTGCCCCTTCCGCTGTTTCCTGCATGCTGCATGGCTTCCACCACAGCACGCGGCACACAGTCCGGCTTATGAAAGCTTGTAGCCGCGTTATCCAGATAAATCATTTCATTCTGCTCCTTGTGATTTTTATCAAATGCCTTTATAATAAACTCTGGCTTTATTTTATACTATCCGAGGAGGTTTTTCCAATGAAAAAAACATCTTTTTTCAACAGTCTGCCATTTAAGCTGCTGGTTGCTGTGATCCTGGGGATCATGGCCGGGCTTATCCTGAACCGGTACAGCACCAACGGAATCTCCATGCAGTTCTCAATATCACAGTTACTATCAAGTACATTCTGGGCCAGATCATTACCTTCTGCGTACGCTGATCGTGCTGGGATTTATCGCTCCGTCCATTACCCGGCTTGGCAAAAATGCTTCGCTGATGCTGGGAGTTGCGGTTGTCCTCGCTTACGGCTCCTCTGTTGGCGCAGCGCTTTTTTCTACGGCCTCCGGCTTTCTGATCATTCCACATCTGTCCATCCATTCCTATGCTGCAGGACTGAAGCAGCTGCCGGAGGTGATCTTTGAACTGGAGATCCCGCAGATCATGTCCGTTATGAGTGCTCTTGTGTTTGCAATGATGCTGGGCCTTGCCGCCACCTGGACAAAAGCGAAGCTGATCACAGGACTTCTGGATGAATTTCAGAAGATCGTTCTTTCTCTGGTTGCACGGATCATCATCCCCATTCTTCCGCTGTTCATCGGCACTACCTTCTGCAGCCTTGCCTACGAGGGAACCATCACCAGACAGCTGCCTGTTTTTCTGAAGATCATCGTACTGGTGCTTGCCGGGCATTTTATCTGGATGGCTCTTCTTTACATCCTTGCAGGAATCTATTCCGGAGAAAATCCTCTGGAGGTTGTCCGCCATTATGGTCCTGCCTATCTGACTGCCGTAGGGACCATGTCCTCTGCTGCCACACTGGCCGTTGCACTGCAGTGTGCCTCCAAAGCCAAACCGCTCCGCAAGGATCTTGTCAGCTTCGGGATTCCTCTTTTTGCAAACATCCATCTCTGTGGTTCCGTCCTGACAGAGGTTTTCTTCTGTATGGCGATTTCAAAGATCCTGTACGGCTCCGTTCCCACACCGGGTACCATGGTTCTGTTCTGCCTTCTTCTGGGTATCTTTGCCATCGGAGCTCCCGGCGTTCCCGGCGGAACCGTCATGGCATCCCTTGGTATCATCACCGGAATACTGAAATTCGACAGCTCCGGCACTGCACTGATGCTTACCATCTTTGCACTGCAGGACAGCTTCGGAACTGCATGCAACGTGACCGGCGACGGTGCGCTGACACTGATGCTCACCGGCTATGCAAAGCGCCATCATATTGAGGAACAGCAGCTTGATGTGGAATTATAAGTTCGGAGCTAAGTCAGGCGGATATTTGCGATCCGCTCCGCTTCGTTGCTTGCTCATAACCGGATATCAACTGTTTTATGTCTTTTATGAGAAAATACTGGCTCGAAATGAATTTCCATTGTGACCGTTTCAGGAGTACGGCGGTAATTTTCTGTTCCGTCTTTCTCCTGCGGTTCTGAGATAACGATTTTACTGTTCAGCCGGTGGAAACGTTCTCTGTGTTTCAATATTCAACACCATCCGGATATGCATTCATTTCAAATATGATATCCTGTTTTTTTTAATTCTTCCCTATACAATTCAGCTATATATGCCGGACCATTACACCACAGCTTTGTTTTCTCATCATACAGTGCTTTTCCTGTCTTTGAACATAGAAAATCTGTCAATACCTCTTTTCTGTCCTTGCCCGTCTCTTCTGCGATTTCTTCTGTCACCATAGTGATAAGAAGGTCGATTGTATAATCCATTTTTTCTTTTGGAATTGTTACTTCAGCCATATCTTCTCACCTTTCACAATGAAAAATTCCATAACATTTTTCTATATATCCAAGAACATCAGCTTCTTTAAACAAGTGGATAATCTGTTCAATAGGTAAATGCCACTCTTCTGAAGCAAGCCGGATTAATCTTGTTTGCATGAAAGTAATCTCTGTTTTCTCACTCATTATGAATCCTCCTTAATTTCTTGGTCAATAAAACTGGAATTGGTTATTCTTTTACGATTTTATCAATGCAGAAATAAACAGCTATCATAATTAAAGATATTACCAATCCAACATAAAACTCTGGAAAAGCAAATTCGATACTATTATGAATACTCATTTTCCCTGTTATATTCATTATTGTGCCAAGTAAAAAATTGTATATTTCAGAAATCACAATTCCTACTACTCCTAATCCACCAAAACTTATTGATTTTTTATTTTAAATGGAATTCCTATAACACCTTAATAATAAAAA
>ENA-OQAZ01000809-OQAZ01000809.1-human-gut-metagenome-genome-assembly--contig:-NODE-809-length-16740-cov-1.677722_pt1 | contig 16740 bp, 19 predicted proteins | sample MGYA00242737_ERZ504531 | MGnify/ENA primary metagenome ERZ504531 (study PRJEB26092, sample SAMD00036244) | human gut metagenome | host: Homo sapiens | study: EMG produced TPA metagenomics assembly of... | reverse complement strand
TGGAACTTCGGTGGCCACCTCGTTCGGGGGTGCCGCGGCGAACCGCTCCGCCGGCGCCGCAGTACAGCCTTCGGTGCCTTCACGCACCACGACGAAGTCGATATCACCCGGGTTGGCGAGCGGGGAGGTCACGCCCTTGTACAGCTTGGACGGACGCAGGTTGACGTACTGGTCGAGATCGAAACGGAGCTTGAGCAGCAGGCCACGTTCGAGAATGCCGGCCTTGATACGCGGATCACCGACTGCCGCCCAACAGGATACGCGTCGGTCCATTCTTGAGTGCGATCCTCTTCCTCTTCGGAACAAGCACCGTCACGCAGGTAACGTTCGGCGCCAAGATCGAAATTCTCGTAATCGAATTCGGCAACGCCCTCGGCCGCCTTCTCCAGAGCCTTCTGAGCCCACGGAGTCACTTCCTTGCCAATGCCATCGCCCGGAATGACGGCGATGGTGTACTTCTTTGCAGAATCACTCATAGCACGCGACTCTAGTCAACGAATCAGCACGTGGACTTAAAACGCTCAACTAATGGACACTCCATGCCGCTTTCCTGTACGAAACACACGAAAAGCATGAATCATACGAATCTCACAAATCGCACAGCCTAATCAGCTGGTAATACCCATCACGCCAAGACACCAAGCATTCTCATAGGAGATCTCCTCCCACTGCTTGTACCTTCCAGACGTACCCCCATGACCAGCCTCAACCTCAATCTTCGCCACGGCATCCACGCCCGCACGCTGCAGTCGGGCCAACCATTTCATCGGCTCCACATACAGCACACGAGTGTCATTCATCGACGTGGTAATGAAAATCTTGGGAAAAACCGCAACCCGCGCATCATTTGCATCAGACGGCGCATTCTCATACGGCGTATATTCCTTCATATACCGATACACGTCCGCATTATGCAGCGGATCGCCCCACTCATCCCACTCCGTAACCGTCAACGGCAACGACGGATCAAGAATCGACGTCAACGCATCCACAAAAGGCACATCCGCCTCAACGCCCGCGAAACATTCGGGAGCCATATTCGCCACGGCACCCATCAACAGGCCACCGGCGGAACCGCCATCGGCCACCGTGCGAGCAGGCGACGCCAAACCGGCACACTGCAACGCACGCACGGCATCAACGAAATCCTCAAACGAATGCTTCTTATTGAGCAAATGCCCCTGCTCATACCAAGCACGACCCATCTCACCGCCGCCGCGAATGTGCGGCACCGCATAAAGCACACCACGATCAAGCATGCTGATGCGAGACACCGAGAATCCCGGATCCGAACTGATCTCATACGCGCCATACCCGGTAACGAACATCGCCGAATCACACGCAGGCACATCCCTGCGCCACACCAAGGAAACAGGAATGCGCTCGCCATCGCGGGCGGTAACCCACACCCTGCGCTCCATGTATTCGCGCGGTTCAAATCCACCAAGCACCGTGGCACGCCTCAACAGGCGATCCTCGCCGGTCGCCGGATCGATATCATGCAGTTCGCCGGGACGCGTGTAACTGGAGAACGAGTAGCGCATGCGGGCGCTCATACGAAGGATTGCTCCCACACCAATCGAATACAAGCGCCGGGTCTCCCCCGGCATCGCATCGGCGGTCGCACCATCCGATGAGGTCATCGCCTTGCGGGAAACCCCATGCACGGCCGACCCCTCGCCTTGCGCGGCGGCCAATTGGTCGAGCGCGCCCCACACTTCGGCACGTTCCTCGTTGATCTCGTCCACCGACTCGTCGACATCCCAATCGTCTTCCAACGCGTGGGGAACCAGCTCGGTGAACTTCCATGGACGCCCCGCAAGAAAATCCTCCGCAGCGGCATCCTTCGTCATCACCGCAATATGCGTCAGGCTTTCCGCCCGGTACTGCAGCGCCACATAATGCCGGTGAATCGAGATCCCCTCAATGCCAAGACCATGCGCGCCTGCAAAATGGCTGGATTGCAGGGATTGGAATACGGTGTGCCGATCGGCATCTCAGAAGCGCCCGGTTCGACCTCGTCGCCGTGCTCGCATCCGTACGGCGAACCGACGGCCACACGCACGCCCTCACCCAAACGGTACGGGCTCATGGGAGCGCATGTCGATCACATCGATTTCGAAATTCGGGTTCAACGCATTGTGATAGACCACGGCGAGCGGAATATCCTCACCGCGTTCGCCGGCACCTTCGAAACGGCTGAAACTCACGTCGTATTCCACGTCCTGCTCGCGCGGAATGAACGCGCGGAATTCGCCTTCCGGATCGTCGGTGGAAAGCAGCAGCACTTCGGTGGTAGTCTTCGACCCGGTGCCGATCACCAGATTGCGTTCGTCGAACGACAGGCCGATGCCAACCCAGAATCGTTCGTCCTGTTCGCAGTACACCTCCACATCGTCGACGATGGGAGTGCCGACGCGGTGCCTCATCACCGCGTATGGACGCCACGCGTCGTCGAGCTTCACATAGAACACCCATTGCGCGTCCGGTGTGAAGCAGGCGCCACCGATGCCCTTGAACACTTCCGGCAGTTCCTTGCCGGTTTCCAAGCTGCGGATGCGGAAATCGTAACGTTCGTCGCCGCTGGTGTCGGTGCCGTACAGCATCCAACGTCCGTCTTTGGAAATATCCATGCCGCCGATACGGAAGAAATCATGGCCTTGCGCTTCGGCATTGGTGTCGAACACCACTTGTTCGCCGTCGATGGGCACGCCGATTTCAATGGTTGGCGGATCCCAATCGTCTGCGCCTCGAATAGGCACACGGCATTGCACCGCATACTGCTGGCCCTCCTGGTGCGTACGAAATACCAGTAGCCATCCATGCGTGTCGGCACGGACATGTCGTTTTCCTGAACGTGCGACTTGAGCTCGTCGAACAGTGTGGAGCGTAGGGTTTTCAACGGTTCCATGCGCTGCTCGCAATACCGGTTCTGCGCGGCGACGTAATCCTGCACGTCATGCGATTCCTTGTCGCGCAGCCATTCGTACTCGTCGATGAAGGTGTCGCCGTGGAATACGCGCTCCTTCGGCACACGCTTCGCGATCGGCATCCCGCATTTGTCTTGCACGCTTTCGTCGCTTTCTCGCGCGCCGTTGCGCCTGTTCACCCCGAAATCAGTCATGCACGCGATTATACCGGCATTGCATTCCCAATCCCACGCGGCACGCACCCCCTGCTCCGGGCGTACGAAAAAGTCAGACGCCCATCTGTTGTTTCAGGAACGGCAGCATGGTTTTCATCAGATTCGAGCCGGTCGTTCCCGTGAATACCGGGACATCGGTGACCGGGATCGGCTGCGTGACCGCACGCCCCGCAACGGTGCCGAGATTGCCGGCGACTTCGCGTGGAGACAACTGCCGGATGCCGATCGCCAGCACACGCCCTGGGTATCGGCGTGCGATCGTGGCGTACGTGGTCGGATCCCTCTGCCCGTCATCGCCGATCAGAATGAACTTCATATCAGGAAAATCAGCCATCAATTGTTCGGCATACTCGAGTTTTGTGCTGCACTCCAGAAGGAATGAACGTTTTCGGGCGAGGATCGAGGTCGCGCAATAGCAGCGGACCTTCCGGAAAACCATGGTTGGCGATGAAATGCCGGATCGAGCTTTCCACATTCCATGGCGATGTCGACAGGTAGAAGAACGGCGCGTCCGGGAACATGTCCGCAATGCGGTTGAACAGCAGGTTCATGCCCGCAACCGGCATTTTCTTCTTTGGATCGAGCAGCAGCAGATTGTAGGCGGCTTTCATCAGGCTTGGCGCCTGCGTGACCATGATGGTGTCGTCCACGTCGGAGATCACGCCGACTTTCGTACCGCTGGGATGGTGAACAGGTTGGCTGTGACTGGTTTGCGGCTGCGTACCTTGTATGACACGTCGTGCACGCCCGGTTCGAGCGAATGTTCGGCCACGAGATCGAGATATCCTGCGGAATCGGAGGCTGCGAATTCACTGGAGACATTGCGCTGCGCGTCCACTTCGTCGTGCACTTCGGACGCGCCCACCTGCACGGTTTCGAGGGGCACGCCGTCGATGGCGATGCGCACCTTCGTATGCGGCGAGGGGATGGTGAGCATGGCACGGATGCCACGGGTCAGACGACCCGCCTGACGTTTGAAGGGCCCGTACACGGTTCGGCAGATCAGTCGAGAGTAATGTTCGGTGCCGTAGCCGACATATGGTTCCACGCGCGGATACCAGTTGAGATTGAGCACCATGCTTGTTGAGAACGTCACCCACTTGTTGAACGCTCTGGTAATGGTGCGGCGGAACAGTCGTGTCAGCGGAGGCTTGACTTCGATGCGTTCGTGTTTCGAAGCCGCGTCGAAGGTGGTGACCACCTTGCGTGCGGGAATGGGCACGGTCGGCATGTCATCTTCGGATATGGAATCCGGTTCACGCTGGGGCAACGGCTGCGGTTCGGTCATAACCCCACTATAAAGGCAATTATTGAATTACCTGGTACCCCAGCGTGAAAATCAGGGATTTTTCAGGGAATACCGATGATTTCCCATCCAATTTCCCGAATCGTGCCGTTCACTGAACCACGATGTTGGCGTATTCCTCGGAGGAAAGCAGTCCCGGCTCGTCATCCTCAAGTTCGATTTTGAAAATCCAGCCTTCGCCATACGGGTCACCCGTTACGATGCTTGGATCGTCGGCGGCCTCGTTGTTCACATAGCGAATCACGCCGGCCACCGGAGCGACCAGCGGCGTGACCGCCTTGGAGGATTCCAGTTCCGCCACCTCGTCGCCCGCCTGCACTTCGGTGCCGACTTCCGGCAGATCGATGTACACGAGTTCGCCAAGCTGGTCGGCCGCATATTCGGTGATACCCACCATGGCCGGCTCGGTGGAAGCATCCACCCACACATGCTCGTCGGAATATTCAAGATGCTCGGGAACATCCAGATTCGGCTTGTTATCGTTTTCTTCGCTCATGAAAGCTCATTCTACGTCAATCGTATGTATTTCCCTAGAGCAGTGCCGAAACTTGTTACGGGAGGTCGTGACCGAGCCATTCTTCGATCATGTAGCGGGCGATGGTGGCCTTTCCGGGAGCTTCCATACGCCCTGCCACCAACTCGTTCATGTATTCGTCGCGGGTCACCCAACGCGCCTGCAGGGTCTCGTCGCCGTCCACGCGCACGTCGGTGGTGTTGGCCACGCCTTTGAACGCCATCATGAGCGATGCGGGGAACGGCCATGGCTGCGATCCCAAGTATTTGAGTTCGCCGATGTCTATGCCGACTTCCTCTTTGGCTTCGCGCCGGCAGGCATGCTCCAGGTTTTCTCCGGCTTCCACGAAGCCGGCCGATACGGAGTACAGTCCGGTGTTGCGCCATGCGCTGTTGTGTTGCAGCAGCAGACGGTCCTCATGGTCCACGATCGCCGTGATGACGGCCGGTTCCACTCTGGGGAACAGCAGTCGCTTGCCGTCCGCTTCGCTGGTGCAGCGTTGCGCCCATCCTCCAACGCCGGTTCGGTCGGAGCGCCGCATGTGGGCAATGACGGTTGGCGCGCATGCCATACGCCAGCGAGATCGCCGTCCGCTGGCCTGGCCTGCCTTCGCGCGCGCTGGCATGCGGTGCGAATCCGCGCAGATCGACCCAGTCGAATCGTTCCGCAGCGCTTTCCAGCAACGATTTCGACGTTTTCGCTTCCGGTTCGTGCTGTTTCGCCGAACGCATCGTCCGCGCCCATATGCTCGCTGCTTGCGACCACCGTCTCCGCGGCTTTCATGCGAGACACGTCAACGGCGACCACGTGTTCGTCGCGTTTGCCGCCATACGATCCAAGGAATATGGCGAGCGCCGTCGGATGCGTGTGCAGTTCCGCCGCCACGTAGGCGCCGGGCAATTGCGCGAGACGCATATGCACGTTGGCGTAGTCCGCGATGGCTCCCTGTCCGCGCGGCACCGCCACCATGCCGTCTTTGACGAGAATGACCTTCGTGTCCGGCTCCAGCAGCGCCGTGTCGAACAGGTCGGGTTCGTCGCGTCTCGAAACCTCATAGTCGATGTCGCCTTGCGCAAGTGGCAGGAACGGCAGTGCCTGGGTCAGCGCCAGTGGCGAGAACACGCTCATCGATTGCTTCTTTCCTTGAATACGATTGATAGAGCGGATATTTTTTCTCTATTCCGTATTTTCTTTTCTATTTTTTTATATCTTTTTTGTATTTCTGATTGCGATATTGACGGCAGCGGCGGAAAATACCGGCTACTGCACCCTGCGCACCAGCGCGAGCAGCGCGTCGGCAACCGCCTGCGGATGCTCGTATGCGCTGAAATGCCCGCAATCGAATACCACCGTCATATCCGCGCTCGTGCCTGTCATCGCATCGGCGATCGGCGTCATCACGCTCGGCGGGCTCGACGGATCCTTGTCGCCGCAGATCACCGCAACCGGTGCCGTAATCGCAGGCAACACATCGTTCAGATCCGGGCGCCCAGCGCCATGCGCTCACGCCATGCGATGCCTTCGGCAGGCTGTTCGTTGATCCACGTCGTGAACTGTTCACGGTAGGCGGCCGACTGTTTGATGGTGGAATCCTCAGGTGTGGATGCCGCAAATCCCATCACCGGCTCATGCGTGCCCGTCGATTCGCATGCTTCGGCGATCGCGATGCGCTTCGCGCGCATCTGCGCGGAATCCGCCGCGGCTTCGTGTCGCACAATGCCAACGCGGCAACAGCTTCGGGTGCAGACGCTGAATGTCGAGAACCAGATAGCCGCCCATCGAAAGGCCCGCCCAAATCGCCTTGTCGTAACCGGCCGCATGCAACATCGCGACATAGGCGTCGGCCATATGGTCCAAACCGTTCGGGAAAGCGCCGTCCGCGTCTTTGCCGCCACTGGTCTCATCGGAAGGAATCGGCCTTCTCCCGCACCGGGCATGTCGGGACCCCAGATCGGGAACCGTTTCACACCATGTTCCACAGCGGCCGCCTCCAACGCCTCCGCACATTCGTCCCACATGCGGTGGTCCACGGGGAACCCGTGCACCAGCACCACGGGAAGCCCCTCGCCCTCGCAATACACGTTATTATGTAATTCGATCGTCATCGTCTCACTCCGTTCCTCTCCCCTATATTGCCTATATCTATCGCTTACGCTGCCTGCATTCGCAAGCTGCCACGCGCTTTCCTGGCGCCCACGGCCGACCGGTTTCGACGTCAACCATAAGCCTGTCGGCTACCTGCCGCCCAAGCGATCGCCTGACGCACAATCGTGCCATATCCGTTGCTCATCTGGTTTATGAAAGTGTCGAGGATCTCGCTGTTCGGGTTGACCCATTCCACGTCAAGCGTCTCATCCTGCGGCTTGCAGTCGCCCGCGATCGGCACCACGTAGCACAATGCGATCGCATGCTGGCGGGAATCGAAATAATCGGATAGTCCGGCGTCGGGAAAAACTCGGCCACGGTGAAACGGCTGCAGACTCACCGGCAGCTGCGGCAACGCGATATCGCCCAAATCCTTGGCGATATTACGCGCCACGGCCTCACGCAACGATTCGTGATAGAGCACGCGCCCGGCAATCAGCGTTCGCTCGATACTGCCGTCGTCAGACACGCGAAGCAACGATCCGACCTGCGAAACACGCCCTAGATCATCGGTGCGCACCGGCACCACAAGCACGTATGGAATCGGCATTTCGCCGCGCATACGGTTGATTTCGCCGGAACAAGCCATCCTGAGGATTACCTATTCCGCGAATGAAATCCTCCGGCGTAATGTCGTCGAATTCTCCGCGACGACGGCCTGCATCGAAATCGCCCTCGTCGGGCACTTCATCATTCATCACTGGCATAGTCCCATTATCACGCACCTTATGTGAATTGGCTGGAAAAGAATGCGCCGAAAGACGATTCTTCTGACAGCGGATATTGCATATGCCGGGAATGCGGCGGGTTGGGGCGCGGTTATATACTCCAAAGCAATCGCATACGAGGGGCGTAGCCCGTCACGCGCGTCGATGGAACGAACAGCAAGGAGCAATCATGGCAACGCATGCGGTCACTTCGCAGGATTTCAATCAGGTCGTCGAATCCAACGATCTGGTATTCGTGGATTTCTGGGCAACCTGGTGCGGTCCGTGCCGTGCGTTCGGCCCGACGTTCGAAAAGGCAAGCGAAGCGAATCCTGACATTTATTTCGCGAAGGTCGATATCGACCAGAATCCGGATCTCGCCTCCGCCGCCAAAGTGCAGGCCGTGCCGACCTTGATGGTGATCAAGAACCAGCAGATCGTATTCCAGCAGGCTGGCGCGTTGCGCGCGTCGGATCTGGACGATCTGATCGCCCAGGCCAAGGAGCTGGACGTCAATGCGGCCGCTGCCGAAGAGGCTACGGAACAGGCGCAATAAGGCGAATATCAAAGGATTGCAAAGGTGCCGTTCGATGGCGAAACATCAACGGCACCTTTTGCTTTGCACGCTTGCTTTGCATGCCCGCTTTGCCTGCCTGTTACATATGCGCTCGCCCGGATTCCATGGCATGGAGTAGAATGTCACGTTGGATATGCGCTTTCCGGCGAAGCTGAAGTGGCGGCGCACCGCATGCCGTGCATGTGTGAATTCGTCGAGGATCTGAACGCGCGTTAGGAGCAGAATGGCTAACCACAGCAAGCACGCCCGATCGTCTACCTTCGCCATGCCGAGCAAGTCCTCGCTGGTGAAGATCGCCGCAACGGTCGCGGCGGTGGGCCTGTTGGCTACCGGCGGCATTGTGTCGCGCAATCTTTACACCTCCGCGGAGCAGAACACGGCTAATCAGGTCACGGCCTTCTCCGTCACCGATTCCGCCGAAGCATCCCGTGGCAACGCCCGTGAGCTGCTCAATGGAGACACCTCGTACGTCACCGTGAAGATCAACGGCAAGTCGCGCGTGGTGCCCGGTACCAATTTCACCGACGTGAAGTCCGTGCTCGACGCGGGAGACATCACGCTCGAACCGGAAGACACGGTCTCCCCTTCGCTCACCACCAAGGTGGATGAGAAGACCGTAATCACCATTCAGCGTGCCGGCGCAAGCGTTGAGGTTTCCGACACCGCCATCGGTTTCAATGTCGTCAAGAAGGAAACCTCAAGCCTGCCGGAAGGCCAGGAGAAGGTTGAGACGGAAGGCGAAGAGGGCGTGATGGAAACCACGAACCTCGTAACCAAGTCCGGCGACACCGTGGTCTCCTCCAATATGATCAGCTCGTATGTGAAGAAGGCTCCGGTCGACAAGGTCATTCTCGTCGGCACCGGCTCCACTTCGTCGTCGTCCTCCAGCGCTTCCGCGTCGATCGGCACCACTGTGCGGCGGGCGAAATGCAGCAGTGGGCTCACGATTATCTGCTGTCGAACGGCTACACCGAAGCCGATTTCACCGCCACCGTATACATCATCACCCACGAGTCCGGCTGGAGCGTCACCGCAACGAATCCGAGTTCGGGCGCCTATGGTCTGCCCCAGGCGTTGCCTGGCAGCAAGATGGTGAGCGCGGGCGCCGATTGGGCCACCAATTATCAGACTCAGCTCAAGTGGTTCTGGGGTTATTGCGCGCAGCGTTATGGTTCCATTCAGGGAGCCTACACGTACTGGCTAGCCAATCACTGCTATTAAATCGCGATTGATCATCATTGATTGATTCGATGATGATATAGTTTGAGCTCCGTAATATTCGAAGATATTACGGAGCTCAAACTATATTACGATCTTAAATATCACTGGGATATCGCCGATTTCACAGGGCATTGTTGGAACCGATCACCGTGGCTTCCTTGACGTCATCGATCTTCCTGCGCCTGCGGCCGCCGTGACCGGCCTTCGGACCACGCTTGCCGACGGCGCCGCTGCGGACCCCGTTCTTGGCATCGAAGATGATCACGCGCTCATCGCTGTGATATTCGCCGTCCAGAGCGAAGAAGGCGATCTTGTCTGCAGGCACTTCCGGGAAGGTGAAGAACTTCTGCGTCGCAACGAGCAGGTCAAGGTTGCGGGTGGTGACGGAAGACGGCGTATCGGCGTTCGGAGCATTGAACTGAAGAGCGAAATCGTCATTCTCATCGCATACCTGGATTGCGAACTTGCCGCGCTCGTAATTCACCAGCAGCTTGACGTATTCAGGACGTCCGAGAACTTCAGAAACACCCTTGGAAAAACGAACGGATTCAAGCATGACCGTCATGGTCAACTTGCCACCAGTTCTTTCGCCAACTTCTTTGAAACCATCAAGAACGGACATGTAAATCCTTCCTTTATTGTAAATAACTACGTGAAATACTGTACCTCATTGTTAAGAATAAAACGAATCGAATCTTAGGGAATATATCCATATTTTCAAGAAAAAATGATTGCTTTTCCGCAAACGCTTTCAGCAAGGCTGCCCCATCCCTCAGCCCACCGATATGCGGCACGCCCCGAAACAGCCACATGCAAACGTTTCTGAAAATCGTTTCACCGCATGCACCCGTCAACAGCCTTTCCCCCGCTTCTTCACCCCTCTTCAGGGCAACGGTACAATACGAAATCGTCGGAAAACACGAAGAAACACGGTAGGAAAGGACAGACCCGTGACCTTCAACCGCTACATCCTCTTCCGCATGGTCGTTGAATTTGTGGGAGCCATCGCCTGCGCCATCCAAATGTTCCAGCATCACACGTGGCCGGGCATCATCACCATGGGCGTGTTCGCGCTGGTGTGGGCCATAGGCGAGATCTGGCTGAGCACGGTGTACAACCGCGCGCACCCCCCGCCGCGACGAGCTGTCCGACGAGCATCAGGCGACGGCCATCCGTTTCACGTTCTTCGTGCTTGTGGTGGCGCTGGTGGTGTTGGGCTTCGCAGGCATGATCGTCACACTGTTCAGGCATGCGCCGTTCACCGTTCCCGCCATGGCGTTGCCGACGTTGGGCATGCTGGCGCTGGCCATCGCCGACGCCGCTACCTGTGGCTCGAGCATGAGGCGGGGACACCGATGAAGACTAGTTTGAAGTTCAAACGTATGGAACGCGGCTTGAAACAGGCCGATCTTGCCGACCTTGTGAACGTACGCCGCGAGACGATAGGACGCCTCGAACAGGGGCAGTATTGCCCGTCGCTACGCCTTGCCATGGACCTTGCAAAAGCGCTTGACACCACGGTCGAAGACCTGTTCAGTTTCGACGACGAAGAGTGACGCTTCGGCGTGTTGCGTTTGTAAATTCTTATCAAAATGGCGATTTTCCAACGAAAAATCGCCATTTTTCATATTCGGGGGCATGTGCGAACGTCGTCACATGGTGTGACAACGCCGTCACATATGTGCGATTCACCTCACATCCCCCGAGAGCGCGGTTCTCAACGGGGGCGTATAGTCAAGGTCGTAGCGGGAAACCACTACGGCAAACCGCTGAAATGTACGTTTTATTTAGAGAGGAATCACGATTATGAAGAAGAAGATCGTCGCAATTCTCGCCACCATCGCCGCCGTGTTCGGCTTTGGCTTTGCCGCTAACACCGCTATGGCTTATGGCGCGACCGGCACCGTTTCCGGCAACGTCGCCACCTTCACGTTTACGGGACTGACTCCGGGCCAGCGCTACGTGGTGTCCTACGATGACACCACCGTCGAGAACGTCACCCTGGCTGCCACCAAGTACTCCAACGTTAAAGAGGCACACAAGGACGGCACCCTGACCGCCACCTACACCTTCAAGTCTGGCTTTGCTGGCACCATCGCATCTTCCATCTACGCAGTCGATGGGGCAGGCAATCCGACCGGTGCCGCTCTCGCTTCCGCCTCCGTGACCGTCGCCGCTACCGGCGAAGGCACCGCCAAGAAGAACGAGACCGCTTCCACCGGTGCTGCTATCGCTCCGTACGTTGTGGCCGTCGTGCTGCTGGCTGCCGCTGGCATCTCCCTGGTTGCCGTTCGCAAGAGCTCTGCTCGCTGAACAATAACCAAGTAGATACACACCATATCTATGTTTCATGAAGGGGCTTGGGTTTTCCCAAGTCCCTTCATTTATTCGAAAACAAGCATCGTGAAACCGACTGTTTTCTTTTTTCAGGAAGAGATCATGAAAGTCCTGTTTATCTGCACCGGTAATATCTGCCGCTCTCCTATGGGAGAACTGCTCCTCCCCCAATTCATGCCCGATCTTGAATCCGACAGTGCGGGCACACGCGGACTCGTTCGCACGAAATCGCACCGAACAGCAAAAGGCTGCTCGACCAGCATGGCATCGATTCCAGCAGCTTCCGCGCGAAACGAGTCACCCCGCAAATCGCGCAGGGCAGTGATCTCATCCTCTGCTTCGAACACGAGCAGCGCAAGGAAATCGCGGTGATTGCACCAACCGCGGCCCGCAAAACCTTCCTCATCAACGATTTCGCCAACATGTGCGTCTACTGCAAGGAACAGGGTACATGGAGGGTGATACCCGGCAGGAAAAACTCGAATCGGTAATCGACAACGCAAGCATGATCCGACCGATGATCCCCGATACCAACAATGTGGAGGATCCGATCGGCAAGGACTTCGCCGTATATCAGGCAGCGTACAACGAAATCTGCAAGGCTTTGCAGACCATAGCAAGCGCCACTGCCTGAAAACGTTGAAATATCAACGAACCAAGCTAGAAAGGGTGCCCACCTCCCTCCATGGGGGTGCTCTTTGCTAGTATGGAACCTGATCAATATGATGTGACAAATGTCGAGGGGAAACATGGCTGCAGCAGAAAGCAACGTGCCAGCAACCAATCAGGTGGTCGTCGAATCCAATGATACGGAAGACGACGGCATCACCTTGATGGATTTGTTCCGTATAGTCCATAAGCATCTTCTGGTGGGCATCATCACGTTCGTGGTGGTTTTCGCAGCGGTGTGCGCATACACATTCCTGGCACCCCCGAAGTATTCCGCGACCGCGCAGGTGTTCGCCACCTACAGTGATTCGTCGGTGCAAGACAACAATATTTCCAACATCAACAGCGCCAGCACGTATATCACCAACCAGATTCAGTCGTATCCGACGCTGGCCACCACGGAATCCGTGCTGAAGCCGGTTATCGACGATCTTGGCCTCGACACCACCGTCGCGAATCTGGCCGGGCAGCTGACCGTCACGAACCCGACGAACACCGCGTTCGTGAACATCACCGCCGAAACGGGAGACGCGAAGCAGGCTTCCGACATTGCCAACAGCGTGGCGGAATCCCTGAGCAATGTGGTGGAGAAGTCGCTGTATGCCTCCGGCAAGGAGTCGCCGGTGAAGCTTTCCGTGGTGCAGCGCGCTGCGGAGCCGATCTCCCCAGCTCCCCGAAGGTGGCATTGTACTTGGCCGTCGCTTGGTGGCAGGCCTGATTCTCGGCGTGTTCGCCACCCTGATCCGCGATCTTATGGCAACCCGCGTGGAGGAAGCCAGCGATCTGCAAGACATTATCAACGCGCCGATCATGGGCCGCATCCCCACCGACGAAAGCCTGCAGAGCAACAAGCCGATCATCGTGTCGAACCCGGCCGGCCGTATCGCTGAGGAATTCCGCCGTATTCGCACCAACCTTTCCTTCACATCGAAGGTTGAAGCAGCGATGCGCGCATGATCGTCATCTCCTCCGTCCGGACCTTCCGAAGGTAAGACCACTGTTTCCGTGAACGTGGCGGCCGCCCTTGCCGAAAACGGCGCCAAAGTGCTGCTGATCGACGCCGATTTGCGTCACCCGTCCGTAGCCGAACGACTTAGCCTGGAAGGCGGCGCCGGCCTAACGCACGTGCTTTCCGGCCAGGCCACCGTGAAGGATGTGTGCAGCGCTATTGGAAGCCGAACCTGCATATTCTGCCGGCTGGTCCGAAGCCGCCGAACGCTTCCATGCTGCTGAACTCGAAGACCATGACCGAATTGCTCGACGCGGCTTTGCAGACCTACGATTACGTGATCATCGACACTTCCCCGATGGTGGTGGCCAATGATGCCACTGTCTTCGGCTCGAAGAGCGACGGTATCGTGCTCGTTTCCGGTCGCGACACGACCATGAAGCGCGATCTGAAAGACATCGCCGTGCAGCTTGACAACCTCAATGTGCCGGTGGTGGGCTTCGTATTCAACCTCGAAAAGGAACGCAAGTCTTCCACGAACGGCAATTACTACTATTACTACTATTACGACGAGGATGGCAAGAAGAGCAAGCACGCTCATAAGAACAGCCGCAAGAAGTCCAAGCACAACTAAGCTGCTGGCTTCAGGGTTTCCGCCCTCTATCGCGAGTCGGAAACCAGTCTAAGTAACCGAAAAGGGGTTGCAGCAAATCGTTAAGATTCGCTGCAACCCCTTTTCCATGCCCAAATTTTTTGCCTTCAGCCGGCTGGCCCGCAACTTCGCATCAGCTGCGGAGGAGGATTTCCTCCAAGGCGCCGATCACCGCATCGGGCATGCCGGAGGTGACAAACAGCTCGTTGCTGAAACGGGGCGCGGTATCGAAGGTGCGCAGAGCCCCGAGCGCACGCACTCCTTGCTCACGAATCGCCTGCATCGCATGCTCTTTGGAAATGTACGGCATTTGCGCATGCAAGAGCACGTCAAGCACGTCCTGTTCGACTGAATTCTCAGCAATCTGCAGTCCGTCTGCAATCGTAACGTTCAAGCATGCAGTAGACGGCACGTCGCGCACAACGACCGACAGACTCAACGTCTGCTGATCGTATGTAATTTCTGCAGTATTGCAAGCTTTACCGCCAATTTCGATACGAACGTTCTGCGTGTCTGGCTGCGCAACTCCACGGAACACAATCTCCCAGTTACGCTGTGCCGGAATGGCTTCAGCACAGCCTTCCACCGGACTGATGGTGAACTGCGTGGCATTGTCCGTATTCTTCCAGTCAAGGCTCATGCGCGTATCGGCAACATGAATTTGGCCATCGCAAGACTCGGCAGATGCAGAACCGGAAGCAGCAGAGGCCACAGAACCATCGTCTTCCTTGAGTGTGAACGAACCGTTCGCACCGGGGAACACCAGCACCTGCAGGGACTCCGGATTGCCCAGATCATTCACCTTATTGCCCTCGCCAAGCTGCTGCAACGGCACGATACCGCCAGCCTTGGCAAACACCGGCATACGGTCGATCGCACGCCACACTTCCAAACGACGCCCGGACTCTCCTGCCGAAACGTAACGGCGACCATCGAAGAAGTCATACCATTCACCTTGCGGCAGCCATGCTTCCGTGCTACCCAGCTGCGCGGAATCGTCATTGTCAGAAACAATTGGTGCAACCAGCAGCTCAGTGCCGAAACGGAATTCATCCGGCACCTCGTACGCCTGCGGATTGTTCGGATCCGCCCAATACATCGGCTCCACCAATGGCATGCCCTCGAACGCGGCGCGATAGTTCATGGTGTACAGGTACGGCAGCATCATATGGCGCAGTCGCAGCGAACCCACCATGGAATCGCGCACTTCCGCGGAGAAGTTCCACGGCTCCTTGCCCATGAACTGCGAATTGCTGGAATGCAGGCGATTGATCGGGCTGAACGTGCCAAGCTGGTACCAACGGGCTTCCAAATGCTCGTTACGATAGCCACACATATGACCGCCAATATCGTGACTCCACCATCCGTAGCCGATATTCGACGCGGTAGCAGTGAAATACGGCTGGAACTGCAAGGATTCCCACGTAACAATGGTGTCTCCCGAGAAGCCGACCGGATAGCGGTGCGAACCCGGGCCAGCATACCGCGAGAAGGTGAGCGGCCAACGGTTGTTGCGTTCCGTGCAACTCACGTTGCGTTCGGATTGCTCGACATGCATTTCATGCTCATCGCGAGCGCCCGGCTCGGCGCACTTTTCGCATTCGCAGTTCTCATTTACATTGCGTTCGGAAGAAGTCTCGTAGCGCCCGGAATCCAGGTAGTGCAAGTGTTGAGCACCCACAGCGGGTCAAGTCCGGGCTGGCGGGTCACGCCGCCCTGCTGCCAGTCGAGCCACCAGAAGTCAACGCCTTCGGCTTCCATACGATGATGCATGTCGAAGTAGGCGCTTACGAAATCCGGATTCGTGAGGTCGAATTCCACTGCCTCTTCGGTTGCGGGATCAATGCCGACGCGCTTGGCCACCGCCTCATAGTCGTCTTCGAACGCGCGCACGCCGTCTCGCGGATGCACGTTCAACGTGGCTTTCAGGCCGCGCTCGTGCAAGTCGCGCAAGAACGCCTCATGATCGGGAAACAGCTGCTTATCCCACGAATAGCCGGTCCAACCGGAACCGTATTTCGGATCGACATCGTCCACGCGGTGCCAGTCCATGTCGATCACGGATGTGGTGAATGGAATGCCTTCGCGCTTGAACCGGTCCATGAGCTGCAGGTATTCGTCTTGCGTGTAGCGGTAGTAGCGGCTCCACCAGTTGCCGAGTGCGAAGCGCGGCAGCAGAGGCGTTGGTCCGGCCAGCTTGTAGAAGTCTTGCACCGCTTCGGTGTAGCGGCGGCCATAGCCGAAGAAGTAGAAGTCGGTTTCCGCGTGATCGCGTGGCATAACCCAAGCCCCCAGCGGATTCGGTTTGCCGTTCACTCGTATGCTTCCACGATCACGTTCGCGGCGGAATCATCGAGTACCGCCCATCCGTCTCGCGAAATCACACCATCGTCCAGAGGAATTTCGCCGTTCGCCTCGTCGAGCGTGCGCGCGGTGCCTTTAAGATTATGCTTCGGCTCGTCGCCGTAATGCCACGTATTGAACTGGGTGTCGGCCACGCCCTTGACGACTACGCTCA